>Ga0209751_10003439_pt1 | contig 15349 bp, 15 predicted proteins | sample RifCSP13_1_FD_184019 | JGI IMG/M metagenome (GOLD analysis project Ga0209751, IMG submission 184019) | Soil microbial communities from Rifle, Colorado - Rifle CSP2_sed 13_1 (SPAdes) (version 2) | ecosystem: Environmental > Terrestrial > Deep subsurface > Rock core/Sediment | place: Rifle... | reverse complement strand
CTGGGCGGCGTAGCCGTGAAGTATGCCGCCCGGCAAGATGCGAAAAAACTCGCGATCATCGGCTCGGGTAGGCAGGCTCGGACGCAGCTTGAGGCGGCAGCGGTCGTGCGAGACCTGTCCGACGTACGCGTGTACAGCCGGTCGGAGCCGAAGCGCGAAGCGTTCGCCACAGAGATGACCGCTCTCCTCAACCTGCGCGTTGAGCCGGTCGCGTCAGCCGAACAGGCGATCGCGGGGGCGGATATAGTCATCGTCGCGACGAGCAGCCGAGTCCCGGTGTTCGACGTAGCGCTGATCGAACCCGGCACGCACGTGACGACCATCCGTCTTGGCCAGGGACAGAGCGAGCTCGACCCCAGCGTGGCGGACCGCGCGAGCGCGGTTTTCACCGACTCGATGGAGCAAGTGCAGAATTATCCGGGCGGGTTCTTCCTGGCGGATCGTCTCGGGTCGATCACGGACCTATCGGAGCACGTCGCTCGCGGCGTGCCGGTGCGGGAATCGGACACCGAGATCACGCTTTTCCTATCGGCAGGCCTCGCCGGGACCGAGGTCGTAGTGGCGGACCTCGCGTTGCAGCGGGCCGGCGCTGGTGGATAGCCTCTCTTAGCCGCTTCCCAGCGCCTCCGCCTTCAAGATCGCGTACAACTCCATGTCGTGGTGGCGGCCGCGGTGGTACATCGCGCCGCGCTGCGTCCCCTCGTGGCGGTAACCGGCCTTCTCGGCGACCCGCCTGGATCCCTCGTTGCCGCTGTCGATGCAGAGGCGGATGCGGTTAATATTCCGTATCTCGAAGAGGTAGCGGGTAAGCAGCTTCAGGGCCTCCGTAGTGGCGCCTTTGCTCCAGTGGTGCTTGCCGAACAGGCGGTAGCCGATCTCCAGCTCGTCCAGGTACATCACGGTCTTGAAGAACATGATCTCGCCGATCACGTGGCCGTCCTTGTCCTCCATCAGCAGCCGGCCGAAGGTCTCGCCCCAGAAACCGCTATGCTGGAACTCCTGCCGGAACGCGGGCTCCGGCAGGATGCTGCGCGGCCAGTAGTCGCCGCGGTTGTCGAGATCGAGGTCTATCTCACGCAGGTAGTCAAGGTCCGACTCGCGGACGGGGCGCAGCGTGATGATCTCGCCCTTGAGCATACCTACCTCCGTTTCGGTATCAGCACCGTGTAGTCGAGGTCCAGCACCACGTTCGGGTGGTGGGACTCGCGACCGGACTCCGCGTCTTTCACCTTCGCTTCAATCGGCTCCTCGCTCGGGTCGAGGTTCTTGACCCCCACCAGCCGGAGCCGTAGCGCGCCGCAGTCCGGGCGGCCCAGGTCGATGCGCTCCAGTACGTCCGTCCACGCGAACAGAGTGTCGCCGGCGACCGTGGGATTGGCGTGCGCCCCGGCGTTGAACCCCAGGATGCGGACCACGTTTTCGAGGCCGTCGTGCGAGATAGCGTGACAGACGGAGATGATGTGCCCGCCGTAGATGATGCGCGTGCCCAGCTTCGATTTCTTCTGCAGCATCTCGTTGAGATGAACCCGCGCGTTGTTCTGGTAGAGCCGGGTCGCCATCTGGTGCTCGGCGGCCTCCATGGTCAGCCCTTGCGGGTGCTGAATGCGCTCACCGGGCTCGTAGTCGCCCCAGAAAAAGCGCCCGCCCGTCGCCTCTGGATCGAACCGCGATAGGTCCAGCTCCGGCGGCACCTGGAGGTCCCCGACTGCTACCTGCGCCGGCAGCTCCGGCGCATCGTCTGCCCCGGAGTCCGTGCCGGGATCGCGCTTGTTAACCATCGCCCAGCGGTAGAATTGGAGCACTGTCTCATCGCGCTGGTTGAAGCCCCGAGTACGTACCCAGACGATGCCCACGTCCGGCCGCGACGTCTCTCGTTTGCCGATCACCTCGGTCTCAGCGCGCAGTGTATCCCCCGGGTAGACAGTGGCGAGAAAGCGGACATCCGCGTACCCCAGGTTGGCAGGCGAGTTCAGCGACACGTCCGGCACTGCGCGCCCAAAGACCATGTGAAAGACCAGCATGTCGTGCACGGTCTCCCGCTGGTACCCCAGCGACTGCGCAAACTCCCGCGCGCAGTGCAGCGGCCGCCGGTCCCCGTACAGAGCGATGTAGAGGGACATGTCGCCCTCGCTGACGGTGCGCGGCACAGCGTGATGAATCACGCCGCCGACTTTGAAGTCTTCGAAGAAATTGCCTTCGGTGCGCTTTGTTTCCTTCACAATCCCTCGCCGCCAGTCGTTACCTGTCAACTGTCATCTAAAGACTCGCTCAAATCTGGCTGTAGCCGCTTCCGGCTCGTTCAAAGCCGATCCCCTTCCCTTCTGGGATCAGGCCGTACTCCTTGAGGATGAGCTGGCTGTAGCTCACCCAGCCGGTCACTTTCTCCAGCGGCTCGGTCGCCAGCACCAGCGCCGCCTTCGCCATATACTCCGTCGGTTCGCCGTTCGGGTCGTCCATCCCGCGCACCAGCCGGTGGTGCACAGTGCCCGGCGTCGGCACGACCTGCGACGGCGAGAAGCAGGCTACGGACACGCCGTACTGATAGACCTCGGCGGCGAGGCCCTGGCTGAAACGCTCCAGCGCGGCCTTCTCGGCACCGTAGCAAGTGCCCCCCGTAAGCCAGTTCGCCTCCGGCCCGTAGGGCCCACGCCCGGGTCCGATCGCCGCACCGGAGGAGATGTTAACGATGTGCCCGCTTTTTCGCTCGATCATCTCAGGGAGCACAAGTTGGCAGAGAATGAACGGCGCGTGGAAGTTCACCGCCCACGAGCGCATCCAGCGGTTCAGGGGGTACTCCTTGACCGGCACGAAGTACGTGAGGGCAGCATTGTTCACGAGAACGTCGATGGGACCGTACGCCTTCCGCGCCTCGTTGACGAGCTTCTCGCACTCCTCTGGCTCAGAAATGTTGACGGCGACGGCGGTAGCCTCGCCACCAATCTTACGTATGTCCGCCACGGTGCTTTCCAGCGAGCCCTCGAACTGGTGCTCGCCCTCTTTCAACGTGCGGGCGGCGCAGACGACGCGGCCGCCTTCCTTCGCGAACAACCGAGCGATTTCGGCGCCGATTCCCCGGCTCGCACCCGTCACTATTACCGTCTTGCCGTCAAGCTTTCCCATGCGACCTCCCTGTGCATTACCAAGCGTCATCTGTCAGCGATCGGCTCACGCCACGGGGTCCAGAAGGATCACTGCCTCCCCCTTCACCACGGGGTCGCCGTTCTGGTTATAGCAGATGGTCTCGATCGTGTACTGCCGTTTTTCGGGATCGATGCCCTTCACCTCTGCCACGGCTTTGATTGTGTCGCCTATCTTTACCGGGCGCAGGAAGCGTAGTGTTTGGCTCAGGTAGACCGCGCAGCAGTCCGGCGCCAGCTTCGTCCCCAACACGGCTGAGATATAGCCCGCGCCCAGCATCCCGTGAGCTATCGGCTCGCCGAACCGCGTCTTCGCCGCGTACGCAGGGTCCCGGTGCAGCGGGTTCGTGTCACCGGTGACCCTGCCGAACGTCTCTATGTCTTCCGCGGTGACGGTGCGTTCGTACTCCGCACGGTCCCCTGTCTTCACGGGCGGCGCATCTGTCATGGCTCCTCCTGGCGTCCTCCTGGGCGGACCAGTTGAATGTAGCAGACGGCGCTCAGGCGGACAAACATCAGGCTCGGCCTCATCGCCGGCTCCCTCCGGCCTCTGTGCTAGGATGCGCACGTGGAAGTGACCCGAATTCTCGCAGAGTTCACCGCCTGCACACCTGCCGATGCAATTCCGGCCGCCGCGCGCGAGCAGGCGCGCCGCGCCATTCTGGACACTCTGGGCGTTACCCTCGCGGGTAGCCGCGAGGAAGCGAGCCGGATCGTCGCCGCTCTGGCACGCGAACAGGGAGGCCGAGCGGACTCCTCTGTGCTGGGTGGGAGATTGCGGATCCCCGCCGGCGAGGCCGCGCTCGTCAACGGCACGTCGGCCCATGCGCTGGACTACGACGACGTGAATATGAGCATGCGCGGGCATCCCAGCGTTCCTATCGTCCCCGCCGTCCTCGCAGTCGGCGAGAAACTCGCGGCGAGCGGTCGAGAAGTTATCGACGCCCTGATCCTCGGATTCGAAGTCGAATGCAAGATTGGGCGTCTAATCGGCCAGTCGCACTACACCCTCGGCTGGCACCCGACATCCACTTTCGGCACCCTCGGCGCGGCAGCCGCTTGCGCCCGGCTGTTACGACTCGACACCGGCCGTACGCAGGCAACGCTGGGGATTGCCGCATCCCTCTCCAGCGGCACCCGGCGTAACTTTGGGTCAATGACGAAACCGCTCCACGCGGGCTGGGCGGCCCGTAACGGCGTCGTTGCGGCCGATCTTGCCGGACGTGGCTTCACCGCCGACGCAGAGGCGCTCGAGGGAGAAGCCGGCTGGTTACACGCGGCCTCAGGTGGCGCCGCTGCCGACTATTCGCCGCTGGCACACCTCGGCGACCCCTGGGAGATCGTCTCGCCCGGTATCGGCGTCAAACTCTATCCCTGCTGCTACTTCACTCACCTTGCCATCGATGCCGCGCTCCAGTTACAGCCCGCAATCGCCCGCGACCTTGAGGCTATCGAAAGCATTGAGGTATCGGTAAGCCCGGGCACCATGATGGTCCTGCGCAAAACGCTCCCGGCGACCGGGCTCGAAGGCAAGTTCAGCATGGAGTACTGCGTCGCAGCGGCGCTCGCCGACGGCGCGGTCGCCCTGGGTACGTTTACGGACGCTGCCGTCGCTCGCCCGGGCGTCCGCAGATTCATGTCCATGGTTAGGGTCACTGAGGACGGCCCCACAGCCGGCGCCTCCCTCACAGGGAGCGCGACAGTCAGCGTTCGCTTGCGGGATCGCCAGCCCGCCTCATCGCCGCGGACGGATATACCGCGAGGCGACCCTCAGAACCCCCTGTCGTGGGAACAATTGGCCACGAAGTTCAGGGAATGCGCCGCCCTTGCTCTGCCGGATCAGAAGATCGAATCAGCGGTCGCGCTGGTCGAAAGGCTCGATCAGCTCGCTGATATCCGGGCGCTGACAGCTGCCCTCGCCTCTTAACCCTGGCCACCGGTGACGCGCTCCGCGGCCGCGCTGAACCGTTGCCGGTGCTCATCCGATGCACGTAGCTCGCGGTTGTGTTCAGCCTCCCGCTTCACAGCCCCGAGGTCCAGCGTCGCCAGGTCGATGACCTCTTTCGACGCCATGATGGCAGCGGGTGAGTTCTGTGCGATTGCCCCGGCCATCTCCATCGCCGCAGTCTCCAGGTTCGGCTGCGGGACAACGCGGTTCACCAGACCAACACGAAGCGCCTCGTTCGCATCGACCGTACGCGCCGTAAAGATCAGCTCCTTAGCCATCGCCGCTCCCGCCAGCCGTGGCAGTTGCGACGCCCCCACTGACAGACCGTAGCTCGCGCCGACGAACCGGAACCTGGCGTTCTCCGCAGCGACCCGGATGTCGCAAGCGATTGCGAACACCGCACCGCCGCCATACGCGTAGCCGTTCACGGCGGCGATCAGCGGCTTCTTCACCCGTGCCAGTCGCCACGCTGCCTGCGCCGCGTCGTCTTTGCCATCCCGACCATCGGAGATGCCGGCTGCCACCGCCTCGGCCATGTCCGCGCCTGCGCAGAAAGCCTTGTCGCCGGCGCCGGTGAGGACGACCACGCGCACGTCATCATCCGCCTCCAACGCGTCCAGGCACTCGATCAGCTCTCGCGCCATCACCGAGTTGATGGCGTGGTGCTTCTCCGGCCTGTTCAGGCGGATGACAGCGATCGGCCCGTGTCGCTCGTGGATGATGGCGCTAAAGTCGGTCATCGCAATGTCGCGGGCGCGAGCCAGGCCTCGCCCCTGGTGACGGTCTCGCGGTTACGCCGCTACACCGAAAGGATGTGTACCGCCAGCGCCGCCGCCTCGCCCTTCACCATGCCGCCGCCGTTCTCGGTCAGTCCCACCTTCGGGTTCCTCACCTGGCGGTCGCCGGCCTCGCCGCGAAGCTGCGAGTAGATCTCGTAGATCTGCGCCACACCCGTCGCGCCTATCGGGTGGCCCTTCGAGATCAGCCCGCCGCTCGTGTTCACGGGAATCGGCCCGTCTACGTACGTCGCCTTCGTGTCGATCAACTTGCCCCCCTCGCCCGGCTTGCAGAGGCCAAGCTCTTCGTAGATCACGAGTTCGGCTGGCGCCGAGGCGTCGTGGCACTCGACAACATTCAGGTCCTCGGGCCCCACGCCGGCCATCTCGTACGCCTTGTGCGCCACCCGCGTTGTAATGTCTGGATCGCCGGGGTTTCGGTCCGATCCGGAACCGAGGACGGAGGCCCGTACAAGTACCGGCTTCGAGGTGAACTGCTTCGCCTTATCGGCGGACACCAGTATCGCCGCCGCCGCGCCGTCGCCGATTGGCGAGCACATGAGCCGCGTCAGGGGCTCCGCCACCAGAGGCGAGGCGAGCACATCCTCCAGCGAGTAGACCTCGCGGTACTGGGCGTGCGGGTTGAGCGAGCCATGGTAGTGATTCTTCACGGCCACCCTGGCGTACTGTTCCTTGGTCGTTCCGTACTTCTGCATGTGCTGTCGGGCGAAGGCGGCGTAGAAGTCCATGAACATCGACCGCTTCTCCCCTGCGCCTTCGTCGGGCGCGGGGTTCTCGCCGCGATCGCCGTTCTCCTTCGCCTGCTTTGCGGCTGCCTGCATCTGCTGCACCCACTCAACGTCCACCGCTGAGCCGATCGCCTGGAAGGAGCGTCGCTTGTCCTCGTGGTACAGCTTCTCCACGCCCACTGCCAGCGCCATGTCATACATCCCGGAGGCAACGTACATCCAGGCGACGTGGAACGCCGTCGAGGAGCTTGCGCAGGCGTTTTCCGTGTTGATAATCGGGATGCCGCCGATGCCCATCTCACGCAGCACTACCTGTCCGCGAATCATCTCCTGCCCGGTGATCAGTCCGGCGCTGGCGTTGCCAACGACTGCCACCTCCAGCTTCGACTTATCGACGGATGCGGCCTCCAGGGCGCCAGTCACGGCTTCCCTGGCCAGGTCCTTCATGCTTCTGTCCAGAAACTTCCCGAAGTTCGTCATCCCTGCGCCGATTATGGCGACGTCTCTCATAGCGTCCTCCTCAGGCGGTCCGTTCTCTGCAGGCCAGTATACGCCAATCGTTCCCCGAACGTAGCCCCACGGCTCGCCGCCGCGGTGCCTACTCAGTGGACGCCGCGCTCGTTGATGCCAGCGCCTCGTTCACTGCTCCCTCCATCTGCGGCAGCCGGATCGCGCCGTTGTAGACCGCTGATATCTCGCCCTGAGGGTTGATGAAAACGCTCACCGGCATCGCGGGCTTCAGGCGCACATACCGCTCGTACAGGCTGTCGTTTGGGTCCAGCCCGTTCACCGCAAAGCTGACGCCCTTCCCGCCGTCCGTCCGAGGCAGACCCCGCAGCCAGCTCTCGGCCTTATTCAGGCTCTCGCGGCGGTTCACTGCCACCACGACGACATTGGTCGGGTTCCGGTCCTGGAGCTCCTGGATCTCGGGCAGCTCAAAAAGGCAAGGCGTGCACCAGGTCGCCCAGAAGTTCAGGTACACAACCTTCCCCCGGAAGTCGCTCAGCCGGCGACGCGCACCCTCGAAGTCAGAAATCACGAAGTCCGGCGCCAGCTCCCCCTCCTCTATCCCCACAGCGAGGCCCTCCTGTCCCTCCGCCCGCGGCGGATCGACGAACTCCACGCGCTCGATCCTCACGCCGGTAGATGTTGTGCCCCCACCCTCGCCCCCGATCACGCCGGCGGCAACCAGAATGGCGACCGCCACACCGACTATCACCACCAGACCACCCAGGGCGACAAGTCGCTGGCGCAGGCTGCCCGGCCGCGAGCTACTGTTCTTCTGGGACACTAACGATTTCCTGAGATGTCCCGCAGCAACTCAAAGTTGAACAGGTTGTTCAGGTTAATCAGGCTGTCCGTGTAAATCAGGATGCCGACGACGATCAGCATCGCCCCGCTCAGGTAGTTGACGACCCAGATATACCGTTTCGCCCTCGTGTAAAGCGGCTTCACGGTGCTGTACGCCAGTCCCATCGCAAGGAACGGTACCGCCAGCCCGGTCGAATACGTCAGCAGCAAAACCCCTGCCTGTACCACCGTTCCGCTGGACACCGCCAGCGCGTAGATGGCGCCCAGGGTCGGCCCCATACACGGACTCCAGCCCGCCGAAAACGCCGACCCCACCAGGAAAGACCGCGCATATCCAACTCGCGCGCCCCGTCCCGCCTCCAGCCGGCGCTCCTGCTCCAGAAACGGGATCGTGATCACGCCCGAGAGGTGCAACCCCATGACGATCAGCGCAGCGCCCGCCACCTTCAGGATAATGTCGTCGTTGTCGCGCAGAAAGTACCCGATCAGGCCGAGCGCTACTCCGAAGGCGACGAATACTACGGAAAAACCGCTAACGAAGCTCAGCGAGTGCAGAAACGGCGACGGCGGCCCCGGGGATGGGCCCGCGGCAACGGCCACGGCCGCGCCCGGGCCGGCGGAGCCTACGGTTATCGGCGCCTCCCGGGCATCTTCCAGAGACGCCCCGGTGAGATACCCCAGGTAGGCAGGTACCAGCGGCAGAACACACGGCGAGGCCACGGACAGCAGGCCCGCTGCGAAGGCCAGGAATATGCTTACGCCCTCTATCTCAATCACTACACATCAGCCGCAGATACGCCTCCATATCTATGATAGATTCGCGGTAACAGGGCGGCAAACGCCCGAGCGTCCTGCGCAGACCGTGCTCAGTCGGCATCGGCGGACTCGTTGACCACTCCCTACCTCTACGCTAGATTTAGAGCGCCCACGAGACCGCAAGCCCTGGGAGGAACGAATGGAATACGCCCCCATCTCCAAGCCCGCTGTCGACCGAATGCCCGTGCGGCCCAACCTTGACGATTACGCGGCGGTCCGCGGCGGCTGGTCCTGGGACAGCATCCGTAGCGAACTGGATGGCCTGCCCGGCGGCGGCATCAACAAGGCTCACGAATGCCTTGACCGCCACCTCAAGACTCATCGGCGCGACAAGACCGCCATGCTCTGGGTCGGGAAGAACGGCGAGGAAGAGACGTACACCTTCGCTCAGATGGCGGCCGGCGCCAACCGGGCCGCCAACGGTCTGCGCAGCCTCGGCGTCGAAAAGGGCGACCGCGTCTTCATGTTCCTTGAGCGAATCCCCGAGTGCTACTTCACCGCCTTCGGCACCCTGAAGCTCGGTGCCGTCATCGGCCCGCTCTTCTCTGCCTTCGGGCCTGAGGCCGTAAAAGACCGCCTCCAGGACAGCGGAGCGAAGGTGCTCGTCACCAGTCCCGACCTCTGGGCGCGAGTCAAAGACATCCGCAGGGACCTTCCCGACCTCCAGTACGTCGTGCTCGTCACCCGCCGCCATCAGGCGCAGGCCGAGTCCGGCGTTGTCCTCTGGGACGAGGTTGTCGCACCCCAATCCGACCAGTTTGAGACCGTCCGGACTGGCCCGGAAGACTTCTCAGTCATGCACTACACCTCTGGCACCACCGGTAAGCCAAAGGGCGCCGCGCACGTGCATGGCGCCATTATCGGCCAGTACGCCACCGGCAAGTACGTGCTCGACCTCCATGACGACGACCTCTACTGGTGTACCGCCGACCCGGGTTGGGTGACCGGCACTTCCTACGGCATGTTCGCGCCCTGGAGCAACGGCGTCACCAGCCTCGTCTACGAGGGCGGCTTCGGCGCCGGCGCCTGGTACGGCCTCATCGAGAAGTACAAAGTCACCGTCTGGTACACCGCGCCCACGGCCATCCGCATGCTTATGAAGGCGGGCGACGAGGCCGCGAAGAAGCACGACCTCTCCAGCCTCCGCTACACCATGTCCGTAGGCGAGCCTCTCAACCCGGAGGCCGTCGTCTGGGGTGAGAAGGTGATCGGGCTGCCCTTCCACGACAACTGGTGGCAGACCGAGACCGGATGCATCCTGATCGGCAATTACCCCGCCATGGAGATCCGGCCCGGAAGCATGGGGCGCCCCTTCCCGGGGATCGAGCCCGGGATTATCGACGACGAGGGCAGCCTGCTCCCACCGGGCGAGGAGGGAAATCTTGCCGTGAAGCCGGGCTGGCCCTCCATGTTCCGCACCTACTGGAACAAGAAGGACCTCTACGACTCCCGCTTCCAGAACGGTTGGTACATCACCGGCGACCGCGCCCGCATGGACGCCGACGGCTACTACTGGTTCGTCGGCCGCGCCGACGACGTCATCAACACCGCCGGCCACCTCGTTGGCCCCTTCGAGGTCGAGAGCGCGCTCATCGAACACCCCGCCGTCGCCGAGGCCGGCGTCATCGGCAAGCCTGATCCGGTCGCGATGGAGGTCGTCAAAGCCTTCGTCTCCCTGAAGGAAGGCTACGAGCCGACCGACCAGCTCCGCCGCGAGCTCATCCGCTTCTCCCGCGACAGGCTCGGCGCCGCCATCGCTCCCCGCGATATAGACTTCCTGCCAACCCTGCCCAAGACTCGCAGCGGCAAGATCATGCGCCGCCTCCTGAAGGCGCGCGAGCTGGGACTTCCGGAGGGCGACACGAGCACGCTGGAGGACTGATTGGTCGGAGGCGATGCCAATAGTGACGACGTATCCCCTCGTCGAGGTCGCCGCACTCATTGAAGACCTCCTCGCCGGCGTCCGCGATGCCCTCGGCGATAACCTGCTCGGGTTCTACCTGCGTGGGTCCCTGGCGCTCGGCGACTTCAACCCTGAGACCAGCGACGTCGACATCCTTGTCGCGACCGCACGCCCCGTGTCCGAGCCCGAGTTCGAGGCTTTAGCTGCCCTCCATGTGCGCGTACCGGCGCATGGGAACCAGTACCGCCGCGACTACGAGGTGTCCTACGTCGATCGCGCCTCCCTCATGCGTTTCGAGCCGGGAGAGCGCCGCCACCCAACCGTTGGCTCCGACTGGACGTTCGTGTGCGCCGAGCACCGCGACAACTTCATCCTCGAACGCTGGATGGTCCGCGAACGCGGCATCGCCGTTGTCGGCCCCGATCCGAAGACGCTCATCGACCCGATCTCGGCAGATGACCTCCGCGCAGCGGTCGGGAGTGAGTTCCGAGCGCGCATAGAGCACTGGGCAGGTGGCGAAGAACCACCGGTCTGGATGGACACGCGCTACTACCAGGCCTTCGAGATCGAGACGATCTGCCGCGCGCTGTACACGCTCGAATTCGGTGAGCTCCCGACCAAACCGCAGGCCGTCGCCTGGGCACTCGACGCGCTGCCGGAACCCTGGCGCGGTCTCGTGCGATGGTCTCAAGAACACCGGGCGGACAAGACGCCCGATGACGCCAGGATCCCCGACATCATGCGCTTCGTCCGCTGGGCGGCAGCGAGCGTGGGTCACCAATGAACTGGACCCAATTCGTCTCCGCTGCCCCTGAGTCTCGCGGCCCTTGGACGGGAGCGTTTTGAGCGTACGGGCGTGATCCTGATAGGTACCACCCGCCACGATGGAGCGCCTCGTGTCAGCCCCTGCGAGTTCTTCTTCTGGGAGAGTGACCTTTACCTGGGGATGATGTGGCAGTCCCGCAAGGCGCTGGACCTCCTGAGGGACCCGCGCTGCCTCGTCCACAGCGCCGTGATCGACAAGAACGACCCGGCGGGCGAGTTCAAGCTGCGTGCCCATGCCGTCGAAGTCCGCGACGCGCCTACTATCGAGCGATACTGCCGCGCCTTGAAGGACGCCACCGGCTGGTGCCCGGAGGGACCCTTCCATCTGTTCGCCATTGACATCGAGAGAGCCACGCTCATCAGATACATGGAGAACGGCGACCAGGTCGTCAGGGAGTGGCGCCCGGGGGCGCCCGGGTCGCAACGGCTCCGCCGCTGGACGGGCTCAGGATGCGTGGACTGATCCGCCGCTGGACCGGCTCCGGGTGCGAGGCGGATTAGGTCCGCCTGGCCAGCTAGCGTGGTATTATTTCCAACGTATAGAGCGGAGTACCGGAGAATTCTATGCGAACGGCTGCCTTAATCGCGGCGCTCTCTTGCCTGGTGATGCTGTCGAGTAGGAACGCGGTTCGTGCTACCCATGACCTCGCGCTGGAGATTCGCGTCTGGGCGTATGAACAGGGACGAGACCAAAACGCCTTGGGATTAGATAGATGTCACCCGATCGAGTTGATACTGACCCCTGACCTGTTCAGTGAGGAACCCCGCGATCGTACCCGTCATGCGATTGAAAGGGGGTTCGGGCCGACGACGTTTCAGTTGGCAGGGCCGACAGACTACCGTTTGACAGCACTTTGCACCGTATCGATGCAAGGCTCGAATTGGTGTGGCTGGTTCCAGGACACGGGGGCCTTCCACGTGGGCGACGGCGCGTCCGGGGCCACCACCCACCGGCTAAGAATGGAGCCCGTGTGCATAAGCCCCTTCTGACCGTCGCTGCCCGGGCTGTCAACTGGGGCGACTCTCCAGCCGGGGCCTTCAGAATTTAGCACGGCACTCCTAGCCTCGTTTCTTCCATCGGACTACAATAGGACTGTCAGGGAAGAGTGCGGCCTGGAAGGACTGTGAATGATAACGAAGCCGACGGTTAGCGAGGAGCGGGTCTACTACAACTTCCACGGCCGGATGCCCCCCGTGACCCTGGAACGCGACCCGGCTGAACCACTCGTAGGCGACACCGAGCCGCGACTCATCACTGACACCACCCTCCGAGATGGCGCTCAGGACTCCCGCTTCCCCCTCTTCCCCAACGAGGCCCGCGTCCAGTACGTCGACCTCCTGCACCGCCTGGACAATGGCACCGGCCGCATCTGCTCCATCGAGACGTTCATCTACCAGAAGCGCGACGCCTGGGTGCTGGACAGGCTCCTCGAACGCGAGTACGAGTATCCAAAGATCACCACCTGGATACGCGCCAACCCCAAGGACGTCAAGGAGCTGTACGAAGTCAGCCAGGGCCGCGTCAAAGAGACCGGCATGCTCGCCTCGTCCTCCGACCACCACATCTTCGACAAGCTAGGGTACCACAGCAAAGAAGAGGCGATCGATAAATACCTCAAACCGATACTCACCGCCTGCGAGTACGGTATAACGCCCCGCGTGCACCTGGAAGACACCACCCGCGCCGACATCGATGGTTGGGTGATCCCCTTCATGCAGACGGTCCTGCGCGCCACCGAAGGCAAGGCCCGCTTCCGTATTTGCGACACTATCGGCTGGGGCGTGCCCGACCCTTATGCTTCGCTCCCCTACGGCATACCGCGTCTCATCTCCACGCTCTATCGGGAGACCGGCGCGGAGCTGGAGTTCCACGGCCACAACGATTTCGGCGTGGCGACCGCCAACTCCCTCGCCGCCTGGCGGTTCGGTTGCCGCAAGGTGAACGTCGCCTTCGCGGGTCTGGGGGAGCGCACCGGCAACACCTCACTCGAACAGATGGTCGCCACCATGATCCGTTTCTATGGGGATCCCGGCTTCGACCTCTCGGTGTTGCCGGAAATGGCTTCCCTCATCGGCGGTGCTCTAACCCCGGTCCCCCACAACGCGCCGATAATCGGCGATGTCTTCACCACCCAGGCTGGTATTCATCAGGCGGGCGTCGCGCGGCAGGTGGGTGCGCCCGGCGGACTTATCTACCTCGCGTACGACCCGGCGCTAGTGGGCAGAAATGAAGCCGAACGCAGCATGGTGGGCGCCATGTCCGGCTCAGAAGGCATCGTAGCCATTCTGAACCACGAGGCCGAGCGCCGCGGCCTCGAAGCTCGATTCACCACCATGAGCCGCGTCGTGAAGGAGATATACGACGCCGTCCAGGCCGCATACGATGGCCGGTTCGATGAGCCCTCCGGAAAATGGATTGATTACCGCACAACATTTTTCACCCCGGAGGAAGTCTGGGCGATGGCGTCCAGCAGCCTCGGCCTGGAAGACGGGAGTTAACGCCCTTGTTAACCCAGGTGCCGGTTTCGCCCCGCACCTCCCGTAGACCTCTCGAACAAGTCGCCACCGTAGGAGGCCGCGCGTGAGGCACGCCCAGATAACCGGCTGGGGCATGCACGTCCCCTCCACCGTCATCACGAACGACGCCTTCGTGAAAATGGGCCTCGACACCACCGATGAGTGGATCACTTCGCGCACCGGCATCACTCAGCGCCGCCTTGTGGCCCGCGATGAAGCCACGTCAGATCTCGCTGTCAAGGCGGCGCGCAACGCCCTCCAGGTCGCCGACGTGCACGCGGCAGATATCGACCTCGTGATCGTCGCTACCTGCACACCAGACCATGTGATGCCTTCAACCGCGTCAATCGTGCAGGACCGGCTTGGCGCTCACAGCGCCGGCGCGTTCGACGTGAACGCCGCCTGTGCCGGCTTCGCATACGCTCTCAACATCGGCGCGTCTCACATAGAGTCCGGCCGCGCAAAGCAGGTCCTCGTCGTCGGCGCCGATGAGCTCTCAATCTACCTGGATTGGAAGGACCGTGGCACGTGCATCCTCTTCGGCGACGGTGCGGGTGCGGTCATCCTCGCAGGCGGTCCCGAACCTGGCATCCTCTCGTCCACGATGGGCTCTGATGGCTCAGGAGCGCCCCTCCTCACCATCCCCGGCGGCGGTTCTCGCATCCGCGCGAATGGGAAAAACGGCGCTCATCCGGCCGCCAACTACCTGCGCATGAACGGCCCCCGGATCTTCCGCTGGGCCACCGAGATGATGACCGAGGCTGCCGAAAAAGTCATGGCCGAATCACACCTCAAGCCGGATCAAGTAGACCTCTTCATCCCCCACCAGGCCAACATGCGCATCATCGAGGCAACGGCCCGCAAACTGGGATTCCCGATGAAGAAGGTCTTCTCCAACGTTCAACGGTACGGTAATACCAGCGCGGCATCCATCCCCATAGCCCTGTGCGAGGCCGCGGAAGCCGGCGCGCTGCGGGTCGGGGACAACGTGGTCCTCACCAGCTTTGGCGCGGGCCTCTCCTGGGCCGCGGTGGCGATGCGCTGGACGCAGGAGATTGCCGCCGCCCGAGGGCCCTGGAAGCCTCTGCGCCACCAGGTGGAGGCGCAGGTCGCCGCCGCTCGCTCCGCAATCAGGCGTCGCGAACGGCGTATCAGGGCGACGATCGAAGAACGATTGGGCCGCGAGTAGGCCTCGTTATGCCCGGCGCGTAGAAACGAGTAGATCGGTCCGGTCGCCCCACTTCTGAAGAAAGCGGTAAAAGTTCCGCTTGCTCAGGCGGTCGCGGTCTATGGGAGCCGCCGCTGACCACTCCACGTGCTCGTGTTTCACCGCGGGAATCTCCGCGTCCATGACCAGGTGCCGGTAG
>Ga0209751_10003435_pt1 | contig 15352 bp, 11 predicted proteins | sample RifCSP13_1_FD_184019 | JGI IMG/M metagenome (GOLD analysis project Ga0209751, IMG submission 184019) | Soil microbial communities from Rifle, Colorado - Rifle CSP2_sed 13_1 (SPAdes) (version 2) | ecosystem: Environmental > Terrestrial > Deep subsurface > Rock core/Sediment | place: Rifle... | reverse complement strand
CAGAAGCTGCAATGGATTGGCAAGACCGACTGGGAATACCAGACGACGTTTAATGTGGCTCCCGGAATTCTCGCACGCGAAAACATCGACCTGGTCTTCGAGGGTCTTGATACTTACGCCAGCGTTTTTCTTAACAACGAACCGCTGCTAAGCGCTGACAACATGTTTCGCACCTGGCGGGTGGACGGTAAACGGCTTCTCAGGACCGGCCCGAATACGTTACGCATTCACTTTCGTTCCCCCATCAACGAAGTCTTACCGCTTATGGCAAAGATGGACTACCAGTTACCCGCCGGGAACGATCAAGGGGAAAAAACAAGTCCACATACTCGGAAGGCGCCGTATCAGTTTGGCTGGGATTGGGGGCCGCGCCTCGTCACTAGCGGTATTTGGCGTCCTGTCTATTTAGAGGCCTGGGACAAAGCCCGTGTGGAAGACTTGTACATCCTGCCAAAGCAGGTTACGGCTGAGGCTGCAAGGCTGACTGCGGAGGTTGAGGTTGTTGCTAACAGTAGCAGTATTGCAACCCTCGTAGTGGACAATTTAACGGGGAAGAGCATTGCGGCGAAACGTGACCTGAACCTGGTACCTGGCTCCAATCGCGTTTCGCTCGACTTCGTTATTGAGCGCCCCGCGCTCTGGTGGCCCAACGGACTCGGCGCTCAGCCACTCTATGCTTTCAAAGCACGGCTGCTGATCAACAGCAAGCCAATTGATGAGAAGACCATCCGTACGGGTGTCCGCTCATTGGAACTGAGGCAGGAGCCTGATGATCACGGCAAAACCTTCACCTTTGTGATCAATGGCGTGCCCGTTTTTGCCAAAGGCGCGAACTGGATTCCGGCCGACAGTTTTCCAACGCGAATCAGCAAATCCAAATACCGCCAATTGCTGGAATCGGTGCGCGACTCAAATATGAACATGCTGCGCGTCTGGGGCGGGGGCATTTACGAGCGCAGCGATTTCCACGAACTCTGCGACGAAATGGGAATTCTCGTTTGGCAGGATTTCATGTTCGGTTGCAGTCTGTATCCCGGTGATCAGGCGTTTCTTGACAATGTGCGGCAGGAAGCCACCGACAACGTCAAGCGTTTGCGCAACCACCCAAGCATTGTGATGTGGGCCGGCAATAACGAAATTGAGTCGGGCTGGTTTTACTGGGGGTGGAAGGACAAGCTACCGGCCAAGCTCTGGGACGATTACCTGAAGGTCTTTTACGGTGTCCTGCCGGAGGTTTGTACCTCGCTGGATCCCTCGCGCCCTTACTGGCCGAGTTCGCCCAGTTCCAACCTGGAAGACCTCCCAGAGTCCCAGAAGATGGGCGATCTTCACTACTGGCAGGTCTGGCATGCTGAACTGCCCTTCAGCGAATACAAGAAACAGTTCCCACGTTTCATGAGCGAATACGGCTTTCAGTCGTTCCCACAGATCGAGACCGTCAACACTTACACTTTGCCAGAGGATCACGACATCGAATCGCCAGTGATGTTGGCCCATCAACGGCACCCCCGTGGGAACCAACTAATACGTGAGTACATGTTGCGCGAATATCCTGAACCGAAGGATTTTGAGTCGTTTCTGTATGTGAGTCAGGTATTGCAGGCCGAAGGTATCAAGGTTGGAGCAGAACATCTGCGGCGCATCATGCCCCACAACATGGGCTCACTCTTCTGGCAGCTCAACGACGTCTGGCCAGTTGCATCGTGGTCCAGTATTGACTACACGGGACGATGGAAAGCACTGCAATACTACGCACGCCGCTTCTACAGTGAGATCCTTGTCAGTCCGCACGAGGAGAACGGCAACATCCACGTCTATGTTGTCTCTGATCGCTTAAAGCCGGTTGCGGCGCAATTAAATTTAAGCCTGCTCGACTTCGAAGGGAATAAGTTGTGGGGGCAACGACAGGACATTGAGATTGCAGCACTCAACAGCAAATCGTACGCGATAGTTTCGATCAACTCTTTGCTGGCAGGGAGGGACGGCGGCAGGGTGTTTCTGTTCACGGAATTGTTAGTTGACGGCAAGCGGGTATCAAGCAATCAACACTTCTTTCAGCCGTACAAAGATCTTTCGTTACCACAGTCGCAAATCAAATTCGACGTAGAGCCCACGCGCGGTGGCTTTAATATAACCGTGTATACCGATAAGGTTGCGAGGGCAGTCTACTTGTCGGCGCCGAATCAGACAGGCTTCTTTGTGGATAACTACTTCGATCTAATCCCAGGCCAGAAAGTACAAGTCCAGTTCCGGACGAACGCCAGAACCCGACTGAGCAACTTTCGCAGTCAACTAAAGATTCGCACGATGGCAGACAGCTTTTGAGATGAAAACAAAGCTTATCAAATTCGCAGGTTAGGAAGGGGGCGCGCGCTTTCAATCTCATCTTTAGGTCCTGATCTGAGGCGCGCTGCCCCCGCTTTCAACTGCTCTCAATCATCAACTCCCAGCCGCACGACTCAACTCTACTTAATTCGCAGGTCAGGAAGGGGGCGCGCGCTTTCAATCTGATCTTTAGCTCCTGATCTGATGCGCGCTGCCCCCGCTTTCAGCTGCTGGGAGTTGCTTGGTTTTGGATGTCACTTTGGACTAGGGTTGTTCATGCCTCTTGACTGACGCGTGCGTCAAGCCGGGTTACCTTCGTGCTACAATCTCGTGGTTCAATGAGGTGTTGATAAGGAACAGAGAGCAATGAGCAGCGAAGATTGGCGCGAGCGCGCAGAACGCATCGAGAGGCAGATGGCCTTCATTCTTGAGCAGCAGGCTCAGGCCGAAGTGCGCTGGGGCAAAGCCGACGAACGTTGGGCACAGGCGGACGAACGCTGGGCGCGGGCTGACGAGCGTTGGGCGCGCACCGAGGAAAGCATCCGAGCGCTGTTAAAGATCGCAGAGATACACGAGCGTGAGATTCAGGACTTACGTGACCTAAGTAAAGAAACCACCAAAAGCATGGGTGCTCTACGGGAGGCAGGCCTCGCTACCGATGAGAAGTTGAGCGCCCTCATCAATGTCGTCGAGCGACAAATCAGCGAACGCCGCAACGGCGAATCTTGATTTCAAGCGTATAAGCGGTATCCATCGTTGCTTCGATTCAGTTAAGAGCGTGAGCCCTGTCTAGCTGAACAAAATTTACTCAACTTAATCATATTAGCAGGTCAGGAAGGGGGCGCGCGCTTTCAATCTCATCTTTAGCTCCTGATCTGATGCGCGCTGCCCCCGCTTTCAACTCTGATCATTCATCAACTGCAGTAGCACAATCAACTCACTCATATCAAGGGTTGAGTTGTTTCCTGGAGTTGATGAATGATCCTAGTTGAGAGCGGAGGCGGCACGCTCAGACTGAAAGCTAAAGATCAGATTGAAAGCGCCCTAACGCACTCCCAACAGAATATCCACGGTCAATTGATCCAGACGCTCGTAAGGAAGTTTCCTGGCAGCTAATTCGCTCCGATCGATGGACATCGCCTTAAGCTGAACAGCTTTTGCCGGGCTGTAGCTTTCTGTCAGTCCATCATATCCAGGTCTCGTCGAGCGAATCTCAGACAACAGCGATTGAATCTCACTGTCTTCGTTGAACCGACGCGCTTTCTCCTTAAGAATCAGATAGTTACGCATACAGCCAGCGGCGAAAACCCAGACGCCCTCCTCGTCTTCACTTCGGTAAGAGTGGGCGTCGAAGTGTCGCGGACCTTCGTAAGCCTCTTCCAGCAATTTAACGAGAAAGAAAAGGTTCTTGATCGATTCGGACCCGAACCGAAGGTCCTGATCAAATCGCGGTCCTTTTTGATCGTTGAGGTCGATGTGAAACAACTTGCCGGCTTCGATTGCCTGTGCGACCACGTGATAGAAGTTTAGACCCGACATTTGTTCATGTCCGACTTCGGGGTTAACGCCGACCATTTCCGGATGGTCCAGCGTGGCAATGAAGCCGAGCATAGCTCCAGTTGTTGGCAAGTAAATGTCGCCGCGAGGTTCATTGGGTTTGGCCTCGAGCGCGAACTTGTAATCGTAGCCCTGGTCGAATGCGTACTCGCAAAGAAAGTTGAGAGCCTCGCGGTTCCACTTCAGAGCTTCACGTGGATCCTTGGCAGCATCGACCTCCGCGCCCTCGCGTCCGCCCCAGAATACGTAAATCTTTGCACCGAGCTCCGCGCCTAGATCCATCGCGCGCATCGTCTTTTGCAGGGCATAAACCCGGACCCGAGGATCGCTTGAAGTGAACGCGCCGTCTTTGAAAACAGGATCATAGAAGAGGTTCGTCGTAGCCATTGGCACCTTCATGTTGTGATCATCCAGTGCCTGTTTGAATTCGCGCACGATGCGATCACGTTCGGCCGGATTCGCATCGATCGGCACCAGATCATTGTCATGAAGATTGACGCCGTAAGCGCCCAGTCGGCTCAGCTCTCTGACTATGGTGATTGGACTCAGACTTGATCTTGTAGCATCGCCAAACGGGTCGCGCCCGCGATTGCCGACCGTCCAAAGTCCAAATGTGAATTTGTGGTTAGGTTCTGGTTGATAGTTCACTTCGCCACCACCTCAAGCTTTGCTGTCTGATATTTTATCGAACTACTTCCCACCATGATGTCGAACCAACCAGGTTCAACGACGGTTTCCATGTTCAGGTTAAGAAACGACAATTTGTCGCGGGTGATGCTGAACTCAACAACACTACTTTCCCCGGGTGCTAATGAGATGCGCTTGAAATCCTTTAGTTCAATCACGGGTCGTGTAACGGAACTCACCAGGTCACGAATGTAGAGTTGCACGATCTCATCTCCTCCGCGCTTGCCGGTGTTGCTGACTCTAACGCTGACTTTTGTTTGGTCTCCGACTCTGATTTGGCCGGGGCTAACTTTCACGTTCGAATAGTCGAACGTCGTATAGCTCAGACCATATCCAAACGGGAACAACGGTTCTTTGCTGGTGAACAGGTAACCGCGTCGCGCGGTAGGCTTGCGATTGTAATAAGCGGGCAATTGCCCTACTGAGTGCGGAAAGGTCACCGCCAGTTTGCCCGCCGGGTTGAAATCACCAAACAGAACATCGGCGACCCCGACGCCGGTTTCCTGGCCCAGATAGAAGCCCTCGAGGATCGCCGGCACCTTTTCCGCGATGTAATTAATGGAGAGTGGGCCGCTGTTGATCAGCAATACAATCATCGGTTTGCCGGTTTCCAGAATGGCGCTCACAAGGTCGTTCTGTCGCCCGACCAGCTCCAGACTGTCGCGATCGCCCAGGTGATTATCTGCCCAAGCCTCCTTGTTAGTGTCTTCGTTCCCACCCAGCACGAGCAGGGCGACGTCCGCGTCTTTTGCAACCCCGACGGCTTCAGCGATCAGTTTTTCGTCATCTGCCGGATCGCTAAGCTTGGAAGAATCGGCGAACCAGTTCCCGCCCTCTTGAGTAATCTTGCATCCTTCGGCGTAGGTTACCTTGGTTTGGTTACCGACTTTTTCGATGATTCCCTGGCGCACACTGACGCCACGACCCGGATCGTCGCTGTAGCCGCCGAGATGTACACGGTCCGCGTTTGGCCCGATGACTGCAATGGACCGCAACTTGGTCCGATCCAGTGGCAGCAAATTGTTTTCGTTCTTAAGTAGCACAATCGATCGACGGGCCGCCTCGGCTGCCAATTCGCGATGCTCCCGCGAGTTCGTTACTCGCACGGCCCGGTCAGGATCGACGTAAGGGTTTTCAAAAAGGCCGAGAAGGAACTTGGCCCGAAGGTTGCGCGCGACAGCTTTGTCGATAAGGGCTTCGGAAACTTTTCCTTCCCGGACGAGCTTAAGCAGCAGAGGAAAGGAATCGGGATCCGGAAGCTCGATATCCACGCCTGCGTCAACGGCCAGCCGGGCTGCTTCCTCTTTATCGGTCGCCACGTGGTGCAAGTCGCGTAGCTGAGGAATTCCGTAATAGTCAGAGACGATGTGGCCTTTGAATCCCCATTCCTCCCGCAAAACATCTTCCAACAACCACTTGTTGGCATGCGACGGCACGCCGTCAATCTCGTTGTAGGAAGCCATCACGCTCATGATGCCACCTTCGGTCACGGCTGTCCTGAAGCTGGGGAGGAAGACTTCGCGGAGGACCCGTACAGAATAATTGGCGGGAGCGATGTTCGTCCCACCTTCAGGTTGGCCATGAGCCGCAAAGTGCTTCGCCGTTGCAATGACGTGGTCGCCAGAGATGGTTGGTCCCGAGCCTTGCAACGCTTTGACAATTGCTACGCCCATCCGCGAGACGAGATAAGGGTCCTCGCCAAAAGTCTCCTCGGTGCGACCCCAACGAGGCTCGCGCGCTAAATCGAGATTCGGTCCAAGGACTTGTTGGCTGCCACGAGCTCTGGTTTCGAGTGCCGCGGCCATAAAGATTTTGGCTATGAAATCCGGATCCCAAGTGCCGGCGAGGGCTATTGGCTGCGGGAAACTTGTGCTCCCTTTGGCCATATGGCCGTGCAGGATCTCATCGTGAAGGATTGCGGGAATTCCCAGACGGGTGTTTTCGATAAGCCATTTCTGCACCGCGTTTGCAAAGGTGGCTCCGTCGTAAGGCCCCTTCTGCTCACGCTGTCGTGCGATTTGCCCGATGCCGTGTTTCATCACTTGCGCAGCCTTCTCCGGTGAGAATTCACCACGATCGGTTGCGAAGTCCGTCTGCTCTTTTTTCTGTGGCCGATTTGCCCAAAGACACGTCAGCTGCGCAATCTTTTCTTCCAAGGTCATGCGCGACAGAAGATCGGAGACGCGTTGCTCGACCGGAAGGCGCGGATTTTTGTAATCCGGGATTTGTTCCTGCGATCGAGCCTTGCCGGAGGGTTCAGAAATAGTGATGGCGACGAGAACCGCCAGGGCAACTAAAAAGCGAAATTCGATAAGTGGTCTAACGAAACCGGGAAATAACAGCTTGCCAGTTAAGGCAGCAGGTTCACGATCGGATGTTTTCCCCGAGCTGCTAATGCCTTGTTTGATTGACATATGATTTCTCGTCGACGGTTGAGAAAACGTGGCACTGTATTGTTGGTTACTCGAAATCTTGATTACGTTGAAGCGCCCCGACAATCGCAAAGGGCAGAGTGAATTGCAAAATCGTAACGGGGCTAGCTCGTTATTGGTTTTAGTGCTGGATAGATCTGTTTGAAACGTTCGTACTGGCGAGCGAGAATCCTCACTGACTCAGCGTCGGGCTCGACGTGATCGGCAATTCGAACGACCGCGTCGCAAGCAACATCTACTGAAGACCACATGCCGACCCCAACACCGGCTAGAAGAGCTGCACCATAAGCCGCACCTTCTTCAGCGGCAACCGTGTTCAAGGCTCTCCCGTAGACATCAGCTTGAATGTGTCGCCACAGAGTTGATCGCGCACCGCCACCGCCCACCCTGATCTCGTCGACTTGCACTTCCATCTCTTTGAAAATTTCGAAAACGTCGCGGAGGCTGAAGGCTACTCCTTCCAGCACAGCGCGTACGATGTGAGCGCGCGTGTGGCTAGCTGTCAATCCCACGAGGGCTGCTCTCGCAAATGGATCCAGGTGGGGAGTGCGCTCACCCATCAAATACGGCGTCCAAAGTACGCCATCGGAGCCCGTGGGCACGGATGACGCTTCATCGGTTAATTGGTCGTAAGGATCGCGACTGTCTTCGCCAATAGTGCCAAACTGATCTCGAAACCAGCGCAGAGATAACCCAGCCCCCTGGGTTACTCCCATGACGTGCCAGCGCCCCGGGATCGCATGACAGAAAGTGTGAACACGACCTCTTGGATCTAACGTCGGCTTGTCCGTTGCGGCGAAGACGACACCGGACGTGCCAATTGTTGCACTGGCGGTTCCTGGGCGAACGATTCCGATTCCGACAGCGCCGGCGGCCTGATCGCCGCCGCCCGCAACGATTGGAGTGCCAGATCGTAATCCAGTAGCTTCCGCACCGGCTATTGAGATTGACCCGGTTACTTCCGTTGATTCGTACACGTGAGGCAACAGGCGTTCATCGATCTCAGTGGCCGAAAGCATCTCAGCCGACCATTTTCGTGCCTTAACGTCAAACAGCAACGTCCCGGAAGCATCAGCAACGTCGGTGGACCGGTCGCCGCTCAATTTCAGGCGCACATAGTCTTTCGGCAAGAGAACTGTGTGCAAGTTTCGCCATAACTCCGGCTCGGAATCGCGGACCCAGAGCATCTTCGGCAAAGTAAAAGCCGTCAACGCCGGATTACAGGTCAACTCGATTAGCCGTCCAGCGCCAATCCTTTCTGTCAGAGATTTGCACTGAGCGTCGGTTCGCTGATCACACCAGATGATTGCAGGACGCAGTACCTCATCGCTCTGATCAAGGAGAACTGAACCGTGCATTTGGCCTGAGAGGCCGACAGCCTTGATTTCGTCCGCGGGTAATTTCGACAAGACCTGGCGGACGGCGGTAGTGGCCGCTCGCCACCAATCCTCAGGATGCTGTTCTGCCCATCCTGTCCGCTTCGAAACGAAGGGAACATGCTCAGCCGTTGCAGAAGCGACGACGCTGCCGTGGCGATCAATTACTACGGCGCGGGTGCCTCCGGTGCCGACATCGATACCCAGGGTTTTCATCTGAAGTGTTAATCGAGGGTGCTTTATTAGCACAAGTCATCGCCGTCGATAAAGAAATTATGAGGGAAGCGGTAAGCGGTCGGAGGTTAGAGGTCAGAAAATGAGCAATGAGCAATGACCAATTTTCCATTTTCATTTCAGGACAGACTCCCTAATAATATGTGAATCAATCTAATGGACCAACGAAATACTACACACGGCAGTGTGTAGTTCGTTCAGATCCTACCTACAATAGGACGCTCCTCCCCGTAATTCTTTTCAACGCTACTCAATCAGAAGCACCGTCGACATTATGATCTGGAACTGATTGACTTGAACACATATTCGAGGCAGTATTTTGAACTAATAGACATCTGGTTAAGTACACTTAATTAAAGTGTAGGAATCATCCGGGCCCTTAATCCTTCTGGACCGGATACGTCAGACTCATCGGCTTCTTTGCAGGACCACTTTAGATCAGCGGGACTACCATGATTAGTGTTGTCATGCCAGTTTTCAATGCGGGGCCTTATCTTGACCAGTGTATTCAAAGCATCGTCAATCAGACCTTTACTGATTTCGAGTTTGTGATCCTTGATGATATGTCCACGGACGGTTCCGACAGAGTGTTGCGTGAGTGGGAAAGGAAGGACCGTCGTATCCGGCTATTCCGAAGTGATCAGAGGCTGGGCCTTGCACGTAGTTCGAACGCAGTGGTGCATCAGGCAAACGCCGCCATCATTGCTCGAATGGATGCCGATGATGTCGCCCATCCAAACAGGCTCTGCCGCCAGGTTGAGATTATAGAATGCCATCCGGACATTGTTGCTGTAGGAACACTCTGCGACGGAATTGACGCCCAGGGACACCTCGTGCGCCCCAGAGATCGATGGCGCCTCGTAAGACGTTCATCTTATGTGCCTTTCCCACATGGTTCAGTCATGTTCCGAGGCAAGCCTTTGATACATGCGGGGGTTATCGCGAGGATCTCACGCTCGAAGAGGATCGCGATTTCTTTACGAGAATGACCGCAGTGGGACGCGTGGTCACGATTCCAGACGTGCTCTACCACTACCGTTATCATTCAAGCAATGCCACTCTTCTCCATGCGGAGCGTGCATTTCGAGCCACTGGAGAGTTGCATTCTCAGAATGGGCATAATTTGGCAGAGCCCTATATGTTGGGGGCGATGCGCCTTTGGTCTGGCCAACCACCCAAGACCCTGTCTGAGATAGTTAATAATGACGTACTGAGATGGAATCTCGGAACTCTGGCCGCTTTGACCTCCACGGCTTGGGGAAGCATCAGTTCATCGAGCCTCAGGTTTTTCCTGCGTCAGATGATCCGCTTTCGCGATCTGCTAGCCAGTTTGCGGGTGAGTAACGGGAAATTCTACGAATGGCACGTTGAGAATCGTCGGAAGTAGAAAGAGTGGTCGACTTTTCTCTCAAGGGCTCTTACTTCATTAAGCCCGGACACCGAGAAACTCCACACTGGACTCCCCACGCAAAACTAGCAAATCTGCGGTTCCTCGTGGTGGAATATCTAAAAGAAATTCATCAAACAAATCACCTTGAGAGGCCCACAGAAATGTTCAATCGACTTCTCCTGATACTGGTGCTCATGACTGGTTGCACAATAGCCGCGGTAGCGCAAGGACAATCCAGTGAGAAGCCAGCGCGCGCCGAGGTGCTCGTGCTAGGTGTTTACCACATGGCGAATCCCGGTCAGGACATCTTCAATATGAAGGCCGACGACGTGCTGGCACCAAAGCGCCAGACAGAGATTGGCCAACTGATAGAAGTCTTAAAGAGGTTCCAGCCGACTAAGATCGCAATTGAATCGAGTATCTGGAGTAAGCGCGCACCGCAACAGTATTCCGACTACCTGGCGGGAAAGTACACGATGTCGCGTAACGAGAACGATCAAATCGGATACCGACTGGCGAAAGAGATGGGCCATAAGACGATCTACCCGGTGGACGTCGACGGCGACTTCCCGTTTCCGCGTCTCGTGAACTACGCAAAGGGAAAGGGTCGTTCGAAGGAAATGGACGCGTTGATGGCGGAGGTCGGCGAAATGGTCAAGGCGCAAGACCAATACCTTCAGTCACACACCGTGCTCGAAATGCTGATGGATATGAACTCCGACGAGAAGGTTGCCGCCGGTGTAGCTTTCTATTTTCGTCAGGCACACCTCGGCGAGCCGGGCGACTGGGCGGGCGCTGATCTCATTGCCGATTGGTATCGGAGGAACATCCGGATCTACAGCAACATCGCACAGCTCGTCGAATCACCAAACGAGCGCATTCTTGTGATCTACGGCGCAGGGCACCTTGGTTGGCTGCAACAAATGTTCACGAGCGACCCCACTTTCCGCCTGCGCAAGCTCGCCGAGTTCGTGAAATGAAGTTTTGGAAGTGTGGACCCTACATAAAAGCGCTTTTGTAGTCGCTGTGTATTAAAACAAAAACCAAACCCCAGGGGCGTCATTACACACGGAAACGAATTGACTCGCATACTCAAGAAGATCAACTGGAAAGTTTTTTTAGTCCTAATTGTGGCGGGGTTAGTTGGTGTTGTCGCAATCCTCCCCTACATGGCTGATCTACTTGGAAGCAGCATCATGAGGGACGCGCCTGCTTCCGAAATCCCACTGGTGCTTGTTGTTCCACTGGCTATCATCCAAAACGGCGTTATACTTTCAGTCACTATCTTCATCGGCATGATTCTTTCAGAACGGATCGGGTTACGAATGCCGTTGATCGAGGCGTGGGCGAGTGGTGAGCATCCAGTAAACCCGAAGGCAGTCGTACTGCCCGGAATACTTGTTGGTACGGCGGTGGGGATCGCGTTAGTGACGATTGAGGCGCTTTTGTTTCTAAAGCATTTGCCTGCGGCGATGCTGCCGTTGTTTGAGATTTCGCTCTGGAAGCGATTACTGGCAGGCGTCCTCTACGGCGGCTTTACGGAGGAGTTGGTCACGCGACTCTTTCTACTCTCAATGGTGGCATGGTTCTTGGGGAAATGGTGGAAGACCCCAGAGGGAATTCCGACCTCCGGAGCTTTTTGGACTGCAATCTTTTTGGTAGCGGTCCTGTTCGGGTTAGGACATCTGCCGGCAACCTCGGCTATGACTCCAATAACTCAACTGCTGGTCGCACGTGCTCTGGTGTTGAACGGAATAGCCGGTGTCGCATTTGGTTATCTTTACTGGAAACGCGGTCTGGAGGCAGCGATGTTAGGGCACATGAGCGCTCATTTGGTGATGCAGATTCCGGGAGTGATGCTGCTTAAGAGGATGCTGTAATACCGGAGAAAGCAAAGTTGTTGAGTTCACCATCACGCCTGACAAGCTCTCGTTTTTCAATCTGAAGAGGAAACCGTCGTCGAGCCCGGTTGGTTCGACATGATGGTCGGAAGCAGCTCGACAAAATATCAGATAGCAAAGCTTGAAGTGCTCGCGAAGTGAAGTGCGCGATCAATATCCATTGGCGCTGACAAGCTGAAAGCGATTGCCAAGATAGACCTCCTTCAGGGTGAAGACGGATTCGTCGAGCCTCGCTGTTGAAAAGAATGAGATCCTCCACACGGAAGTGTGGAGTGTTTTTTAGATCCTACCTACCAGGCACGCCCCCCACCCCTCTCTTTTCAACGTTACCCACTCACAAGCTTGCTAAAATTGTCCAAGTCAATGTGTGCACCCTATTCACCCTCTCGAATCCAGCGGCGCCACTAAAACTTCCAAATCTCACTTGTGTTCTCAGTCGGTAGTGTTGAAAGAGAAGAGAGGGGAGGCGCCTGTTATAGGTAGGATCTAAAAGGCACTACACACTTCCGTGTGTAGGATCTGGTTGGTCCATCAAGATGGATGGTACCTGATAGTTTTTCACACACTCTTACGTGCGCGTTGAATCTCACAGCGGGACCCGGTAGCTACCGCAACACCTTGTTGCCCTTCTCTTCCTTGCTTCAATTGAGCCACGCGGCGCCCTGATCAATGTCGTCGAGCGATAAATCATAGAGCGTCGCAACGGCGAATCCTGATTTCAATACTTAGAACGCATCGGTGCACGGCTACCTCATCTGGGATACGGATACCGAAGGCGCCTTCGAATCTGATGACGAGCTCAACTGCATCTAGGCCCATGACCAATTCTCCAATGTCAACCAAGCACTCCAACGCTGCCCTTCAGCCCATTCCTAACACTATAGGAGACATAACTTCGGAAGACTAACGACGTTCTTTGCCGGGATGATAAGCGGCTTCAAGATTAGCTCGAATGTCCTGCAGAGTGAGCCAGGCCGGTTTGAACTCTCCGCGTGCGTAGAGAGCTGCTTGATCCTGGTAATGTCGATTCTTCGGATCCCCGCTTGCGCCAAACGTGTGGATCGAGAAGGCGCGGACCTGAGGTCCAAACTCGACTACGCTAATGTAGCTTCCACCGGCGACGCCGTACCGCCGCTTTTGCCCACCCACCGGTGCGGCATAAAACGTCAAGACCGCGCCGTCATTGCCATTAACACCGCTGACCGGAAGGCTCGGCCTGGAGTCGTGAAACTCTTCGTCCTTGCTTTCATCGCGACGTTGCAAGCGGGTAAGCTCGCCCCAGGCGACTCGCCAAGTGCCAAAGTCTCGGTCAAGCGTATCAACAACTTCCGCAAGAGCCGCTAACTGTCTTTCAGGCGTTATTGCAGTCGCCGTGCGATCTCTTGATACACGGTCGTGCCAAAGACTGAAGAGCGTCATAGCAACCGAGTCGTTCGCGCTCCGACGGTCCCAGCGCGCCAACTCGTCGTGGATTTCGCTTAGGCGTAATCTCGCCTCTGAACTTGTTTCGGAAGAGTTCGGGTCAAGCTTTTCCTTGAGGGAAGTAAGGAGCCCCGGCAAGCGTTTGCCGGTACTCATTACCCGGGTGTCAAATGCCAAGCGCCGCCATTCCTCGAAGGTGAAGGTGGCCTGCCCCGAAAGGATCTCTCGCGAGATGGCGCCGCGCGGGTTGTCACCTTCCTGGACCATGTATTTGGGAAATCGTTTGGGATCGGGATTGCCCTCACTCGTCAGCAGAAAAGGTGTGGTGTTGCAGTTTTGCATCCACCCGGTTTTTGGGTTTGTAAGTTGGGGCAACTCAGCCATGCTGTGATAGCCCTGCCATTCTGTGGCCGGGTCGCTCCCATCTAACGGTTTACTCCAATCAAAGCGTGGATCGCGTCGTGGCACTGCGCCGTTGTACAGGTACCAGGTGTTACCCTGACGGTCTGCATACATCACATTACCAAAGAGCATATTGAGCGGAGCCATTGCACGTTTAAGTGAGTCAAGCGATTTCGCTCGTGTCATGTCGTACCACTCGCGGAGCCAACCGTCTGCCGCAAACTTTGCCATTCGTATCGCCAGTAGCTTGCCATCACGCGCGGCGAGGATCGGACCGTGATGCGTCTTGCGTATAGTGAAGCGGCGCGTCTCAAGACCGGCGTCGGTCTTGACTCGAATCTCTGCGATGCGCTCGGTAGCGAGGCGATATCCCTTCCCGTATTTGTAAGCGAGTGGGCGAGCAGGATCGTCAAACGTTTCCAGGTAGACGTCTGTTAGGTCAGCGGCATTGTCAGTGCTTACCCAGCCACCGTTCTCGTTGTGTCCAACGTAGGGCAACGGAAATCCAAACCGCGTGTAGCCGGTGAAATTCCATCCTTCGTCGCTATGAACGTGACCTTCGTAGACCTGGCCCGGACCGAAGAAGGGAAGGTGAGGGTTGATGAAAAGCATCGCGTGGCCCGTCGCGCTTTTTGATGGACCAATAACCCAACCATTGGAACCGGTGTGGACTTTTAGATCGTTGTCGAGCTCGGCAGTTTGCAACTGGGTCTGTCGTAGATTTCGATCTCGGGCGAAGCCGTTCTGGTAGTAGTTATAGCGAATGAATGCGAGTGTGAACCATGGTTCTATTTTCGTGAGCAGTCGCGGGCGTGCTTCCGGATGACGCGCGATGTAGTAGTTGAAACCTGCGGCGAAAGAGTCGCACAGCAAGCGCATATGCCGGTCGAGTCGTGCGTATTCCTCTCGAGCCAGTCTGGGAATTTCGAGGGCGTGGTTAAGTCGATCGTCAGCCAGACTCTTCTCGCCATACAATTCAGAGGCCCGGCCCAGCGCATGGATGAAGTTCTCTTCGACGCGCCAGAAGTTATCCTCCGCCTGAGCATAAGCGAATCCAAACACAGTGCTGGCGTCGGTGCGGCCAAAAACGTGGGGCACTCCGTAAGTATCGCGATAGATAGTGACTGTGCGGGCGAGTCTTTCGAGTGAGGTAGAAGGTTTCGTTTTGTCGGATCGATTCTGAGCGTGTGTGACTACCGGGATAACAAAGAATGAGAATGCGAGGAGGATTGGTAAAAACAATTGGTTTGATTTATGGCCTTGTAATTTGGGCATATGGTTGCAAGGCAAGAATGGAATTTAGTTCACGAGTGATTTTGCCACATGGGTTTTCGCGCGTGAAGGATTGTAGTAATTGGTGCCGAGGGCGGGAGTCAAACCAGCACGTCCTTGTGCTCAGCTGACCCCCAAGACTAGATCGTGTCCATTCTTTGAGTTTTCCAACTCAATCGGAAGACCGATCTGCCTTGAATTGTTACCTCAAAAGCTCTTAGTCATGTGAGATGAACGGCGGGCGCTTGATCTCTAATCGAGGTGATTGGTCTGTGTAATTTGGGCAATCTGTGGATATTCCTTTACTCTCCGTCCAAACTCGCGCTTTGTCATCGCTTGACCCGCGATCGATTT
>Ga0209751_10003433_pt1 | contig 15354 bp, 13 predicted proteins | sample RifCSP13_1_FD_184019 | JGI IMG/M metagenome (GOLD analysis project Ga0209751, IMG submission 184019) | Soil microbial communities from Rifle, Colorado - Rifle CSP2_sed 13_1 (SPAdes) (version 2) | ecosystem: Environmental > Terrestrial > Deep subsurface > Rock core/Sediment | place: Rifle... | reverse complement strand
TGGGATAATCGCGCCGTGATCTGGCGCGATTATCCCACGCGGGGCGGCGGCGAGGCCAGAATCCAGGCGAGGGGGGGGTCTACACCGCGGGTAGCCGCGGTATACTCCCGTCATGCGCGTGCTTCTCGTCCATCCCAGCGCGCTGATGTACTCCGAGCTCTACCTGCGCCTTGAGCCCGTGGGCCTCGAGCGCGTGGCGGCCGCCGTGCGCGCGGCGGGACACGATGTCCGGCTGCTGGATCTGCAGATCTTCACCCACGACGACTACTGGTGCCTACTCGCGGACTTCAAGCCGCAGGCGGTCGGCTTTTCGCTCAACTACCTCGCCAACGTGCCCGAGGTCATCGACCTCGCCAAGGAGACCAGGCGCCGCGCGCCGGACTGCTTCGTCATGACGGGAGGCCACAGCGGCTCCTTCATCGCCCAGGAGCTCCTCGACCACGCGGACGGCGCCATCGACTGTGTCGTCCGCGGCGAGGGCGAGGTCATCGCCCCGCTGGTCCTCGACGCCGCGCGCGATTCCAGGCTCCATACCCTCCCCGGCGTCGTCACGCGCAAGGGCCAGGGCCCGGCGCCCACGCTCCTCGACGACCTCGACAAGTTCCTGCCCGCTCGCGACCTCGCGACGCGGCGTCACAAGTACTTCATCGGCGTGCTCGACCCGTGCGCCTCGGCGGAGCTGACGCGCGGCTGCCCCTGGGACTGCTCCTTCTGCAGCGCGTGGACCTTCTACGGCCGGAGCTACCGGAAGTCGTCGCCTTCGAGCGCCGCGGAGGACCTGGCGTCCATCAGGGAGCCCAACGTCTTTCTCGTGGACGACGTCGCCTTCATCCACCCCGAGCACGGCTTCGCCATCGGCGAGGAGCTCGAGCGGCGGCGCGTGAAGAAGCGGTACTACCTCGAAACCCGCTGCGACGTCCTGATCAAGAACCGCGATCTCTTCGCCTACTGGAAGAAGCTCGGGCTCTACTACATGTTCCTCGGCCTCGAGGCTCTCGACGAGGAGGCGCTCAAGCTGCACCGGAAGCGCATCACCGCGGGCGAGAACTTCGAGGCGCTCGAGGTCGCGCGGGAGCTGGGGCTGACGGTGGCCGTCAACATCATCACCGACTGCAACTGGGACGAGCGCCAGTTCGAGGTCGTCCGGGAGTGGGCGATGACGGTTCCGGAGATCGTCCACCTGACCGTGGCGACGCCCTACCCCGGCACCGAGATCTGGTTCACGGAGTCGCGCCGGCTCACGTCGCGGGACTACCGCCTCTTCGACGTCGCCCACGCGGTCCTGCCCACCCGGATGCCGCTCGACAAGTTCTACGGCGAGCTGGTCAAGACGCAGGAGATCCTGAACCGCAAGCACCTGGGCTGGGGCGCGATCCCGAAATACGGCTTCCCGGCGGTCCGCGCGCTGATGCGCGGGCAGACCAATTACGTCAAGATGCTCTGGAAGTTCGCCCGGGTCGTCAACGAGAACCGGCAGTACAACGACCACCAGCGCCCCGTCACCTACGAGATGAAGCCGCCCAGGCCGGTCGCGGCAAAGCCCAACCCCGCCGAGCTCTTCGTCCACATGCCCGCGAAGCTCCAGAAGCCCGCCGCCACAGGCACCGCCGCCGGCTAAGAGGGAAGCAGGCCGAGCCGGCGCGCCGCACCGAGGATCGCCTCGGCGCGCCTGATGAAGGGGCTGTCGACCATCCGGCCATCCACCAGGAACGCGCCGACGCCGTGACTCTCGGCGCCGCGCGCCGCCTCGACCACGAGCAGGGCCGCCGCGATCTCCGCGTCGCTCGGCCGGAACACCGCGTTCGCCAGCGCGACCTGGCTCGGGTGAATGCATGACTTGCCGATATAGCCGAGCCGGCGCGCGGCCTCCGCCTCCCTGGTGAATCCGTCGGGATCTTTCACCGCCGCGTAGGCCGTGTCGCAAGCCCACACGCCGGCCTCGGCCGCGGCCACGCGCACGGCGAGCTGCATGGCATAGATGGCAAGGGCGTCCGTCCGATCGATGCCGAACGGCTCGAACAGATCGCCCAGGCCGAGCTGGAGCCCGATCACTCGCGGATGGGCGCTCGCGATCTCGGCGGCGAGCCTGAGGCCCCGGGGCGATTCGATGTTCGGAAGGATTCCGATGGGGCGCTCGATCCCTCGCTCGGTTTCGTACCTGGCGAGCACCGCGCCCGCGGCACGAACGTCCTCGGCGCACTCGGGTTTCGGCAGGTTGATCATGTCCACTTCCGGCCGGGCCACGGCAGCCATGTCGGCCTCGAAATGCGGGGTCCGCAGTCCGTTCACCCGCACGATGATGACCTTGCCGCGGGGCCGAAGGGGCGTCTCCTGCAGGAACGTTTGCACCGCCCTTCGCGCCTCGACCTTTCTGGTTTCCTGGACCGCATCCTCCAGGTCGAACGAGATGGCGTCGGCGTCGCTGGCCAGGGCCTTCGCGAAGAGCTCGGGCCGCGAGGCGGGTACGAACAGCTTGCTGCGCATGAGGAGGTCCACGGTGGTCAGGCCCGTGCACCCTTCGCGGGTCCGACGACCACTCCCACGCTGCACAGCCGTTCGATCTCCTCATCGGGGTAGCCGAGCCACGCCAGGATCTCCCGCGAGTGCTGCCCCAGCTCCGGCGCGGCGAAGGGGGCCGGGGCGGATCCCGCGCCGAAACGGATCGGATGCGCCATGCCGCGGTAGCGTCCAATGCGGGCGTGCTCGAAGCTCGCGAGGATGCCTTCCGAGGCCACCTGCGGATGGTCGAACATGTCCTCCACCGCGCGCGCCGCCGCACAGGGAACGCGCTCGCCCAACAGCATTTCCCATTCCAGTGCGGTGCGCGCCTGGAGGGCCGCGCGGATCCTGGGCACGATCTCGCCGGCATGCTCCGCCCGCTTCCTCACCGTGTCGAAGCGCGGATCGCTCGCGAGCTCGGGGAGGCCCGTCAGCTCGCACAGCGCCGTCCAGAAATGCGGCGTGTTGGCGGACAGGTACAAGCTGCCGTCCTTCGTCGGGTGCAGTCCCGTGACCCCGCCCGAGCGCATGTCGCGGGCAACCTCGCGGCCCTCGCTGTCCGCCCAGACCAGGCGCGTGGCTTGCATCGCGAGGGCGCTGCGCAGCAGCGACACCCCCACGTACTGGCCCTCCCCGGTGCGGCTGCGCTCGAACAGGGCGGACGAGACGGCGAACGCCAGGATCGAAGCCGCGTAGAAATCGACAGCGGACCCGTACACGATCTCCGGATCTCCCGGCTTGCCCTGCTCGACGCAGATCCCCGTCATGGTCTGCAGCACCTGGTCGTACCCCGCTCGGTCCTTGAGCGGTCCGGTCTCGCCGTAGCCGCTGAGAGCGCAGTAGATCAGGCGCGGGTTGACGGCCTTCATCCGGTCGTAATCGATGCCGAGCCGCGCCGGGACCGAGGGTCTGAAGTTGTGAACGAGCACATCCGCCGCCTCGACCATTCGCCGCAAGACTCCCAGGCCGGCAGGGTTCTTGAGATCCAGGCCGATGCCATGCTTGCTGCGATTGACGCCGAGGAACGCGCGGCTCGCGTGCGCAAGCGTCGACGGATAGTTACGCAGGTTGTCGCCCTCGGGCAGCTCGATCTTGATGACCTCAGCGCCAAGATCCCCCAGTAAGGCGCAGCCATAGGGCCCGGCGACGTAGCCGCTCAGATCGAGCACCGTGACGCCGCTCAACGGGCCACGGCCTTCCCGGAACCCGAACGCGGCTGTCATCATCTTCTCTTCGCTCCTCTCCCTCGACGGGAGCCAGAATTCCGCCCCACGCTCCCGGGTCAGTCTTCCTCGACCAGGTCCTGGAGCGCCCGCAGCACGTCCACGTAGCTGATGATCCCGAGCACTTCCCGCGTCCCGGGCTCGACGACCGGAAGTGCCCCGATCTTGTGCTCGAGCAGGAGCCCGATCACCTCGCCCACCTCCGTCTCCGGCTCGACGGCGATCACGTCCGAGCTCATGACCTCGACGATCGGTGTCTTCAGCTCCTCCCGGAGCGCATCGGCCCCGTCGACCCTGAGAACCCGGGCGATATCGACCTGGGCGAGATCGCGGTCGCTCAGCATGCCCACGAGGACACCGTCTTCGACCACCGGGACGTGGCGAACCGCCAGCTCGCGCATCACATCCCACGCTTCCGCGATGCTCGCCTGCGGCGTCACGGTCAGCGGATCCGGAGTCATCAAGTCACGAGCGATCATCGAATCCTCCTCGGCGTCACCTTGGTCCAGATGAGAGCAAGGACAATGCCAGCGCAGCACGCGACCGATCGGGCTCCTATCGCCCCGACAAAGTGGCCGCCGGGAGCACTCGGTGGGGCGATGGCTCCCCGCCTGAGGCGGCAGCGTCCCGGGGACGACCCGCCCGATCCTCCGAAACTATACGAACCGGCGCGATTCCGGCGTGGCACCGGCCTTGCTTGCGTTCGGCCTGGGAGACAGTAAGCGTGACGCGCAAGCCGGTGGTCCTGGTGACTGGCGCGGGCGGTGAGGTCGGGCATGGCCTGATCCACCACCTCGCGGATCTCGGCGTCTACGACGTTCTGGCCCTCGACGTACGGGCCATGGACGACGAGGTGGCCCGACGCTGCGCCGCCACCCGGAGCGGGGACATTCTCGACCGTCACCTTCTGGACCGGCTGAGGAGCGAGTTCGAGATCTCGATCGTCTTCCACCTGGCGGCGCTCCTGTCCACCCGGGCGGAATTCATTCCGGAGACGGCCCACGAGGTGAACGTCCAGGGCACGCTCAACCTCCTCCGCTTAGCAGTCGACGAGGCTCGCTCGCTCGGGCATTCGGTCAAGTTCCTCTTCCCGAGCTCCATCGCGGTCTACGGCCTCCCGGATCTCAACACGAAGCGCGCGGCCGGCAAGGTGGCGGAGGGCGAGTGGCTCACGCCCATCACGATGTATGGATGCAACAAGCTCTACTGCGAGCATCTCGGCCGATACTTCGCGCGCCATTACCGGCAGCTGGCGGCCGGGGAGCCGAGCGGGGTCGACTTCCGGGCCATCCGCTTTCCCGGATTGATCTCCGCGTTCACGGAGCCGAGCGGAGGCACGAGCGACTACGCTCCGGAGATGATCCACGCGGCCGCGCAGGGGCGCCCGTACGCCTGCTTTGTCCGCGAGGACACGCGCATCCCGTTCATGGCCATGCCCGATGCGATCGAGGCCCTGCTGGCCCTGATGGACGCTCCCGCCGACTCCCTCACGAGCCCGGTGTACAACGTCTCGGCCTTCAGCCCCAGCGCCCTCGAGCTGGCCGAGCTCGTGCGGCGCTCGTTCCCTGGCGAGCGGATCACATTCGCGTCGGACCGGCGACGGCAGGCCATCGTCGACTCCTGGCCCGAGGACGTCGACGATGCGCGCGCGCGGCGTGACTGGGGCTTCCGGCCGGTCTACGACCTCGCGCGCGCGTTCGAGGAGTACCTGACGCCGAACATCACGCGGCGCTACGCCTCACACCGAGAAGCCGGCCGGGTGCGGACTCGGGCCGGTGGGGAGACGGGTCATGTACGGTGAAATCAGGCGGCGGCTGGAGACCGAGCTCGACGGGATCCGCGAGGCCGGACTCTGGAAGGGCGAGCGGGTCGTGGAGGGGCCCCAGGGCGCCCGCGTGGCCGTGGGCGGCCGGGAGGTGCTCAACTTCTGCGCCAACAACTATCTCGGGCTGGCCAACGAGCCCGCGCTGATCCGGGCGGTCCAGGACGGCCTGGCCCGCTGGGGGTTCGGGCTCGCGAGCGTGCGATTCATCTGCGGCACCCAGACGATCCACAAGGAGCTCGAAGCGGCCATCGCGCGCTTCCTGGGCGTGGAGGACGCCGTGCTCTACACGTCGTGCTTCGACGCCAACGGGGGGCTCTTCGAGACGCTTCTCGATGAGCCCGACGTCGTCATCTCGGACGCGCTGAACCACGCCTCGATCATCGACGGCATCCGCCTGTGCCGGGCCCAGCGCCAGCGCTATGAGCACCGCGACATGGCCGACCTCGATCGCATCCTGAAGGCCACCGCGGCGGCGAGGACGCGTCTGATCGTGACCGACGGCGTGTTCTCCATGGACGGCGACGTCGCGCCCCTGGCCCAGATCTGCGATCTGGCCGATCGGTACGCCGCGCTCGTGATGGTCGATGACAGCCACGCGACGGGGTTCTTCGGCCCGACGGGCCGCGGCACCCCGGAGCACTGTGGCGTCCCCGGTCGCGTGGACATCATCACCTCGACGCTCGGCAAGGCTCTCGGCGGCGCGAGCGGAGGCTTCACGGCGAGCCGTGCCGAGCTGACAGCGCTCCTGCGCCAGCGCTCCCGGCCCTATCTCTTCTCGAACACCCTGCCGCCGGCCGTGGTCTGCGCCGGCCTCGCCTGTCTCACGCTCCTCTCGGAGTCAACGGAGCGCCGCGACCGGCTCGCGGCCAACACGCGCTGGTTCCGCCAGGCGATGACGGAGGCGGGCTTCGGGCTTCGCCCCGGGGAGCACCCGATCGTGCCCATCATGCTCGGGGACGCGCGGCTCGCGCATCGGATGGCGGCGGATCTTTTCGACGAGGGCATCTACGTTGTGGGCTTCTCCTACCCGGTGGTACCCAAGGACCAGGCGCGTATCCGCGTTCAGATCAGTGCCGCCCACGAGCCGGCGCATCTCGAGCGTGCCGTGTCCGCATTTCTGAAAGTCGGCCGGGCCCACGGCGTGGTCTGAGCCGGCGGGCTGGCCCTCGCACCCGGGAGCCCGAGGTGGGCGACGATCCGCTGATTGTAGAATTTCACGGCAGCCTTTGACGCTTTTCGGCTGGCGCCCCTTGCTCCTCGCCGCCAAGGTCCGAGCGCCACGTATCGGGCCGCTCGGGCGGAGTGATGAGATCAGGCCGGGTCGCATCCCCGGCGTGTTCCTCGGGGAGGCCCGAACAGTCCAGGCCTCCCCCTCGTGAGCTGACAGCCGCCCTAGGGCGACTACCGCCCCTGGGTGCTTACCTTCACGCCGAGCTTCGCACCCGTGTCACCGTCCATCGTGCCGGTCGTCGGCAGATTTTCAGACTTCTGATACGCCTTCAGCGCAGCCGCCGTCCGCGGACCCATCACGCCGTCGGTCGCGCCCGGATCAAAACCTTTGTCCTTCAGGGCCTGCTGCATCGCGATGACCTGCGGGTACGACGTCGCTGTCCCCATGCGCGCTCCGTCACGCCTGCCGGCGTCGTAGGTCAGCTCGTTCTTGACCATGCGGACGCCCGGCACTCCACGGGCAAGCTCCGAGGCGCGGGCGCTGGCCCCAATGCTCGACACGGTACCCATGAGGATGACCGCCCCGCCGTCGGTCCGCACATCGACCTTCTTGAGCTGAGCATCCTTCGACAGGCGGCCTTCCACCTGACGCGTGATGTCCTTGTCGGAGATGTCGATCATCTTTCGATCCCCGGGCGGCACCACCTGCAGATCGTTTCTCACGCTCTTCACGCCCTCGACCGCCTGCGCGACCGCGGCGGCTGCGGCTTTTGCGTCATCCGAATCCACCTTGCCTCGCAGCGACACCGCCCCATTGACCGTCTCGACGCTGACCTCTCCACCCTTGACCCGGTCATCGCCGAATAGCGCGATCTTGGTCTTTGCCGTCAACCACGAGTCGCTGATCCCGGTCTTCGCGTCCCGCGCAGCCCCCTTTGCCTTCTGCTCCATCTTGTCGGTGGTGCTTTGCGCTACGACGGACGCCGGTGCGGCCACGATCGCTACTGATGCGAATACCACGGCACCGAAAATTCTCGAACCATGCATCGTCCTTGCCCTCCCTCTATGTGATAGGTGATGGATCTTCTCGGATTCCTAACCGAGCCTGAGATACCCGAAGATCGCGAGCACCACGACCACGACGCCGAAGATGTAGAAGATGCTGGGCATGCGCGTCCCCCTTTCCGCTTGCTACCACTCTAGTCGGGACGGACTCGCTTGCCCATTGGACCTAGGGCCAATGCGCATTCGTCGGAGGACACTGCTGGCGGTTTCGAAATCGGGGCTAACCGTGGCGGACCCGCGAGAACGGAGAGGCCGTCATCCCTCCAGCGCGAGCGCGGTGTGAATCTCGTCGTCGTCGACGCGTGACCCGAACACGCACCGCGCGCAAGGCGCCTCACCCGCACAGACCGGACAGCCATCGTGGCGCGCGCATGTCGAGCCGCAGCGGGGACAGCCGAGCGCGCGCGGGACGGGCACCCGGTCCGGAGCCGGATTGGTGAATCTGATCGCCTCCCCCGGGTGGTCGATCGGCACGGCGCTGTCTCGTCCCTAGAACACGAGCGTCCGAATCAGGAACGCGATAACGACCGTCGTCGCAAACACCATCCAATCACTCATGGCGAGATCCTCCCAATCGTCGTCTGATTGCCACGCTAACGCCTCCGAAGAAGCGCCGCCTATTGGACCTTGGTCCAATGACGTCCGGAGAGCCAACAGGCGGGGGATAGGGTAGAATGTCCGCCGGAGAAATATGTGCTTCCTGGGAGCGTAAGGGGCGGCTTCACGTGGGTTTCGCGGTACGTGCAGGTTTCTGCTGGTATGTGCCTGTGCGTGATTCTTGTTCCCCTCTCGTTTCCACCCCCCGCTCGGGGAGCCGAGATACCGGAACGGAAGACGGTGGTGCTGCTGTACCCGAATCCGCGGCTGCTGCCCGAATCCATCGCCGTGGAACAGGGGATCCGGTCGACACTCGAGGCGGCTGTCGCATCAGGCATCGACTTCTATACCGAGTATCTCGATCTCGGGTTGCTTTCTGAGGACCGGAGCGAGCGGTTGTTGACGCGGTTTCTGCGGCAGAAGTATCAAGGCCGCAAGGTCGACCTGGTCATTCCCGTCGCGTTTCCGGCCCTGCGCTTTTTCCTGCAGCACCGTGCGGAGCTCTTCCCTGGCGTACCGGCTATTTTCTGCGCCGCGAATCAGGATGCCATCAGGGGGCTCGACCTGGGGCCTGACATCACCGGTGTCCGATTGCGCTCAGAGTGGGGCGCGACGCTCGAGGCCGCGCTCACGGTCGATCCGGGCATACGGCAGGTGATCGTGATCACCGGGACATCGGCGATCGATCGGGACTTGGAGGCGGCTGCCGCCGTGGACCTCGGCCGCTATCGCGAGCGGGTCGCGCTCACGTATCTGACGGGATTGCCGATGGCGCAGCTGCTGGACGCGGTCGCCCGCTTGCCCAGGGACAGCGCGGTCCTCTTCGTGTCCCTGCTCCGTGATGGGGCGGGGCGCCTGTTCACCAATCCCGAAGCCGTATCGCTCATCGCCCGAGCCTCGAAGGTGCCCGTCTACAGCTGGTCGGAGACCTATCTCGGTCATGGCATTGTGGGCGGCCGCCTCGCGAGCTTCGAGGCCCAGGGAATCAGGGCCGCGGAGCTCGGATTGCGAATTCTCCGTGGGGAGCGGCCGAAGAACGTGCCCATCGTCGACGGCGAGGGAGCCGCGTACATCTTCGACGTCCGGCAGCTCCGGCGCTGGGGCATCGGCGAGAACCGCCTTCCCCAGGGGAGCATCGTGCGGTTTCAGGACCCGTCGCTGTGGGCGCTCTACCAAGGCTATGTGGTCGGTGGAGCGCTGATCCTCGGCGTGACGAGTCTCATGTGGGGACTCCTCCTCCAGCGGTCGGGCCGGAGGCGTGTGGAGCTGTCGCTCGACGAGCGCCTGAAGTTCGAGAGCCTGCTGTCCGAGCTGTCGGCGGGCTTGATTCATGTCTCGCTGAACGATCTGGATGACGAGATCGGCCGGGGGCTTCGGCGTGTCGGCGAGTTCCTCAAGGTGGATAGGGCCAATCTCCACGAGTACGTCGTGGAGGGGGCCGTCGTTCGTATCTCATGGGCCGTGGAGGGGGTCGAGCCGCTGTCACAGGTCATGGAGGCTGATCAGTTCCCCTGGGCTACCGCGCAGCTCCGGGGTGGACACATCGTCCGGTTCTCCCGGCTGGACCAGCTTCCCGAGCAAGCCGCGATCGACCGGCAGAGCTATCAGAGAATCGGCACGCAGTCAGACCTGTCGCTCCCGCTGGGCGCCGGGGATTCACTTCTGGGCGTGCTGTCCTTCGATTCTGTTCGCACCGAGAGGACCTGGCCTGACGAGCTGCTGCCGCGCCTCCAGCTCCTCAGCGAGGTCTTCGCCGGCGCCCTGGAGCGGCGGAGAGCGGAGCTTGCGCTCAACGAGCGGCTGCGCTTCGAAACCCTCCTGTCGGAGCTGTCCGCAGTGTTCAGCGGCTTGCCGGCACTCGAAATGGACTACGAGATCACGCGGGGACTTCGCCGTATCGTGGACTTCCTCGAGGTCGATCGGGGCAGCCTGGTCAAGTTCTCCGAAGACAGGCTGTGGGCGCAGACGACGCATTCATGGACGGCCGATGGGGTAGCGCAGGCACCACCGGCGATCGCGCTCGATCAGATTCCCTGGACCGCGGCGCGGCTGCAGGGCGGAGGCGTGGTTCGCTTCTCTCGGGTCGAAGAGCTCCCGGGAGAGGGGGCCGCGATGGACCGGCAGACCTACGTCGCCCTGGGCATCAAGTCGCGCGTCGAGGTCCCGCTGATGATCGGGGATACGGTCGTGGGGGCGCTCGCGCTCAGCACCCTTGCGGGAGAGCGCACGTGGCGGGACGAGGTCGTGCAGCGCCTCCGGCTCTTTGGGGAGATGTTCGCCAACAGCTTGGCGCGCAAGCAGTCGGAACTGGAGGCGCAGGGACTACGGAACGATCTCGCCCACGCCGGGCGCGTCGCGACCATCGGGGAGCTCACCGCGTCGCTGGCTCATGAGCTCAACCAGCCCCTGACCGCGATCCTGAGCAATGCGCAGGCCGGCCAGCGTCTCCTCGAAACCGCCCCGGTGGACCTCGCGGAGGTCGGTGAGATCCTCAAGGACATCGTCGAGGACGACAAGCGAGCCGGTGAGGTGATCCGCCGGCTGCGCACGCTCCTCAGGAAGGGCGATCCGCAGATGAGGGCGCTCGACCTCAACGAAGCGCTGACTGACGTGGCGCGGCTCGTGAGCGGCGACGCGGTTGTCCGCGGCGTCTCGATCCGGCTCGAGCTGGCCGATGGGCTTCCTCCCGTGCGGGGCGACCGGGTGCAGCTACAGCAGGTGGCTCTGAACCTTGTCATCAACGGGATGGACGCCATGCGAGAGCCGGGCACTCGTGACCGGGTCCTCGGCCTCCGGACGGCCAGGACCGGCGCGAAGACTGTTCGGGTGGAGGTGCGGGACTCAGGGACGGGAATCAGCGAGGGCGACATGGGCAAGATCTTCCGAACGTTCTACACAACCAAGCCCGACGGGATGGGCATGGGCCTGGCGATCACCCGATCCATTGTCGACGTCCACGGCGGCCGCCTGGAGGCCCACAATAACCCGGACGGCGGGGCGACCTTCTCCTTCACGCTGCCCATTGGACACGACGGGGGCCACGATGGGGGCCACGACGGGCCATGAGCGCTCCGTCGGGAACCCTGGTGGCGGGGGCCCTGGTGGGTATCGTGGACGATGACCCGTCCGTGCGGAAGGGCCTGGCGCGCCTGGTCAAGGGCGCCGGGTATCGAGTCGAGGTCTTCGCGTCGGCCCGGGAGTTCCTGGCGCGTCCGCAGCAGGAGGACCCCTCCTGCCTGCTCCTGGACGTTCGGATGCCCGGCCTGACGGGGCCGGAGCTGCAGGAGGCGCTCGCGATCGCGGGGCGCCGGATGTCGATCGTCTTCGTCTCGGGCCACGGCGACGTCGTGGGCAGCGTCAAGGCCATGAAGGGCGGGGCGACCGATTTCCTCACGAAGCCCGTCGACGCCCGGGAGCTCCTGGACGCGATCGAGCGGGCTGTGGCCAAGGCGTTCACGGCGCAGCGGGAACAGGCCGGAGCCACGGACGTGCAGAGCCGCCTCAAGACCCTGACAGCGCGGGAGGCACAGGTCTTCGCGCTGGTCGTGACCGGGATGCTCAACAAGCAGGTCGCGGCCGAACTGGGCATCGTCGAGAAGACGGTCAAAGTGCACCGCGCTCGCGTCATGGAGAAGATGCGGGCGGGCTCGCTGGCCGAGCTGGTCCGGCTGGCTGATCGGGCAGGCATCGTCGCGAAGCCCTGAAGGTGCCCCTCCCGGGCCGGCCCCCTTCGCCGATCCTATTGGACCAAGGTCCAATACCGAATCCTGCATGCCGTCCCGTAGGCTGTATTCGAGTGCTATGACTCCGTGCCCAATACCACCCGGCTGATTTCCATCGTTGACGATGACCACTCGGTCCGCCGAGCGCTTCGTCGGCTGGTTCGGTTTGCCGGTTTCACCGCCGAGACTTTCGCATCGGCGGAAGATTTTCTGAGCTCAACATCCCTGCTCCTGACTGCCTGCCTGGTGCTGGACATCCACCTGAATGGCGGGATGAGCGGTTTCGACCTTCAGGCGCAGTTGACCGCCGACCGGGTCGTCATCCCGATCATCTTCATCACCGCCCATGACGATGTCCTAACGCGCGAGCGGGTCGAAAACTCCGGAGCGGCCGGGTACCTCTTCAAGCCATTCAACGACGAGCTCTTGCTCGATGCGATCCGTGGAGCGATCGGTTGAGCCAACAACCCACTGGACCTCGATGACCACGGACCACTGACACCCATGCTCCGCCGCTACCTCCTGGGTGCCATCGGGCTAACCGCTGCAGCCTCGGGTACCTTGCTCTACATGGTGGCCACCCAGACCGACGGGCTGGTGAACAGCGCCCAGGCGCTGGCGAGCACCGATCGGCGGCCCGTGGATTCCTCCGCCACGTACTTGGAGCAGATGAAGCTCACGCAGGAGACGTTGGGGAGCTTCGGCTACGCACCGGGCGCCATCAACGGCGTCATGCGCTTCGAGACCGCCTCGGCGCTGCGCGCCTTCCAGCGCGAGCAAGGGCTCAAGATCACGGGCCAGGCGAATCCCGAAACCCTGGCCGCGCTCGGGATCGAAGACAGGCTGAACAGACGACCGCGGTGAGTGCCGGCGGACCGGATCGAGACGGGCACATTCGGTACAGATCGGCTCCGTGTAATCCGCCCACCGAGCAATGCTCGCAGCGTGCCGGGCGGGTCGAAGTGCTGATCCGCGCCGGCGATTAGCTCCCGCGGCGGGCTGCCTCACAGACCAGGCCGGGTCACGTTCATCGTCGCTGCCGCGCACGTGCCCGTCCGACTCGGGCGCGGTCTATCTGCGCGATCACCTCGCCGCCGAAGAGCAGGATGACCGCGGCGGCCTCCAGCGTAAGCAGCACGACGATCCCGGCGGCCATCGCCCCATAGATCACATTCACCATCGACAGCTTGGCGAAGTACCACACCATGACATGGCGGGTCACCTCCCAGAGCACGGTCGCGGTGACGCCCCCGACCAAGGCGTGCCCGAAGCGAATCTTCCCCACCGGCAGCACCATGTAGAAAGCGGTCAGCAGCAGGGCAAGCCCGGCTACGCCCAGCAGGTAAAGCACCGCGCCGGCCAGCCCCGCCGGGGGCAACGTATGGCCGAAGACGCGCACCGCACGGACCGCGTGGAGCGCGCTGCTGATCACCGTGATCAGCAGGAGGCCCACGCCGATCAGCACCATGAATAGATACGGGAGGAGCACCGACACGAAGACGTGCCGGTGCTGCGCCACCGTGCGATGGTAGAAGATGATCGCCATGGCGCTCTCGATCACGGTGAAGGCCGTCGAGCTGAAGAAGACGAGCGCCAGCAGCCCGACGATCCCGACCACCTCACGGTGGGCCAGGAAGGTCTCGACCTGCTCGGTCAGGACCGTGGCCTGGCTGGGAATCACCAGCTGGAGATTCGAGGCGACAGTGTCGAGCAGTCGATGTTCGTCGACGACGTGAGACAGGCCGACCAGCAACACCACGAACAGCGGCACGATCGCCAGCAGCGTGTAGTAGGCGACCGCGCCGGCCAGGAGACACCCCTGGCTCCGCTGGAAGCCGGACACGACACGCTTACCGAAGTCGAAAAGCGATCCCTTCACTGATTTCCCGCCGTCAACTCCGCAATGGTCGTGCCGGGTCCTCTACCACTTGAACTCGAACTGGGCGTCTAGCGCCTGGCCGCCGAAACTATGGCCGCGCGGCGCATCGATGCCGTACCCATACCCCACGACCAGCACGATGCGCTTCGTGAGGGCGACCGACAGGTTGGCGCCGACGCCGGCGAGGCCGGTGCGCGGCAGGGAATGGCCCCGGACGTAGTCGACCCGCGCGTAGTCGGCCAGGAGCTGGAGGTGGACGCGGTCCTGGCCGGGCCAGATCGGAAACCGGTAGGCCAGGTTCACCAGCCAGAAGCGTCGCGCGAAGATCTCGTCGACGTAGTAGCCGTGCAGCAACAGGGGAAATTCGGCGCGCAGGCGGAGGCCCCCGCCCATGCGGAACGTGGACAGCGCGTCGGTGTCCTCGGCGATGCCCGCGTTCAGGAACGCACTCGCCTGTGTGCCCCAGAACGTGAAGATCCCGCCCAGGCGTGTCCACGTCCGCTGCGTGAGGTGCTCGGCCTCCTGCGGTCGCTCCGGGAGCCCGTAGCGGCCGGCGGTGTCGCGGTAGCTGAGGGCGTGCCACACCGACAGCTCCAAAGCGGCGTTGGGGAAGATCTCCGGAGGCACCCCGCCCAGACGAATCCCCGCACGCATGTCGTAGATCGCGGTGTTCTCGGGCAGGCGGAATCTGCGCGACGTGTCCCCGGTGCGGTCGTACCAGACGTACTTCGGATTTGCGCGGATCTGGCCCTCGGCCGGCAGGAGGCCGCCGATCTTCAGGCCCCGCAAGTAGTAGGCGAGCGTCCCCCCGGCCGAGTCACCGTTGAACGACGCGTCTTTCTCGTACCGGCCGTTCTGGAACTCGGTCTGGCTCTCGGCGAAAAACCCTCCGCTAATGCCCACGCCAACCGCGCTGTTCTGGCTGGGCCAGTGGTCGCGGATCAGCTCCGATATGAAGTAGCCCGGCGGGATGACCAGGCGCAGGTAGAGGTCCTCATCGAGAAAGTGCGGCCGCGTATAAAACAAGTAGCCGTAGCCGGTCAGGGGGCCGTTGCCCCGCAAGGGGGTCTCGATGCCGCCCTCGAGGAATGTCCGGCTCTCGGCGTCCATCAGGCTGTAGGGGGTCTCGACGCGGGCGGGGAGCTGGGCGGAGGCGATGCCGACGGGCGCGGAGAGCAGCAGCAGAATGAGCGGGGCGACCACGACCGGGCGCAGAATCAAGCCCCCCTTCTCACGCCGGCTCATCCAACGACCTGCCCCATGTCCCCCCCGCCCCGCCGCGAGCAGCCCCCCCGGCAGCCGGCGCGCGCTACCGAATGCGCACGTCGCGCAACGAGCCCAGGACACCGAACGCCTGCAACAGCCAGATGACGA
>Ga0209751_10003432_pt1 | contig 15358 bp, 9 predicted proteins | sample RifCSP13_1_FD_184019 | JGI IMG/M metagenome (GOLD analysis project Ga0209751, IMG submission 184019) | Soil microbial communities from Rifle, Colorado - Rifle CSP2_sed 13_1 (SPAdes) (version 2) | ecosystem: Environmental > Terrestrial > Deep subsurface > Rock core/Sediment | place: Rifle... | reverse complement strand
ACGCTCGAGCCACTCGGCGAGCGGCAGACGATCGGAGCGCTGCTGCAGAGAAACGCCGCGCGCTTCGGCCGCCACCCGATCTATCTCGAGAAGAAGGACGGCCGGTTCGCGCCCGTCGCCTGGGAGGCCTTCCTTTCGGACGTCGTCTCGCTGGTCGCGTTCCTGCGCGGGCGCGGCGTCTCGCCCGGCGACCGGGTCGCGGTCGTCTCGCGGAACCGGGGAGAGATGCTGACGACCGAGTTCGCGGTCATGTCCATGGGCGCCGTCTACGTGCCCCTCTTCGCCGGGTACTCGGGAGCGCAGACCGAGGGGCTGCTTCGGCACGCCGGCGCGACTGCCCTCGTCGTGGCCGGCGCCGCCCGCCTCGCGTCGATCCGGGTGCCCGACCACGTCCGGCTGATCCTCTCCTACGACCCGCTCCCCCCGGAGACCGCGGTGGAGCTCCGCCGCGGCGGTGAGTGCCTGTGCCTGGACTTCGCGGAGGCGCTCGAGCGGGGCGGGCGCCCTGGCGCCTTTGACCCGCGGCGGGCGGAGATCCTGCGAGGCGCCGCCGGGCTCGATCCGGGCGAGCCCTGCCTGATGATGTACACCTCCGGGACCGCGGGCCAGCAGAAGGGGGTGCTGCTGACGCACGACAACATCCTCTCGCAGCAGCGCGCGCTCGCGCGCGTGTGGCAGATCGGTCAAGAGGACCGGCTGCTCTCCTACCTGCCCTGGCACCACAGCTTCGGGGGCATCTTCGAGAAGTACACGGCACTCTACAACGGCGCGCCGCTCGCCCTCGACGACTCGCAGGGCAAGGACTTCCCGCGGCTGCGGGAGAACTGGAAAGAGGTCCGCCCCACCGTCTACTTCAGCGTGCCGCTCGTCCACCAGGAGCTGGTGAGCCACGTGCGCGTCCACCGCGAGGAGGAGGACGAGATCTTCCATCCCGGGCTCAAGTTCGTGTTCACGGCGGCGGCGCCGCTGCCCGCCAACATCTCGGAGTACTTCGCGGCGAAGGGCGTGCCGGTCGTGGAGGGGTGGGGCCTCACCGAGACTTCGCCCTGCTGCACGCTCACCGACATGGCCGAGCGGCGGGACGTGCCCGGCCTCGTGGGCTACCCGATCCCCGGTGTCGAGCTGCGCCTGGCCGGGGACGGGGAGATCCTGGTGCGCGGGCCGAACGTGATGCGCGGCTACCACGGCGACCCGGAGGCGACCGCGCGCGCGCTGCCGGGAGACGGCTGGTTCCGCACCGGCGACCTCGGGGAGCTCGTGGGCCCGGCGCTCAAGCTCATCTCGCGCAAGGACCGCGTCTTCAAGATGCTCAACGCCGAGAAGATCATCCCCAGCGTCATGGAGACGCGGCTCGCGGGGGCGAACAAGTACATCCGCCACGTCCTGATCGTGGGCGACGGCCGCGGCTTCCTCGCCGCGCTCATCTTCCCGAACTTCTTCCTGATCGAGGAGGAGTTCGGCCCCGAGCGGGGGGCGGGGGAGACGGTCGTCTGCGAGTCGTTCCGTCGCTCGATCGAGGCCTTGAACCGCGAGAACCCGGTCAAGTACGAGCACATCCAGGCCTTCGCGGTGGTGGGCAAGGAGCTGACCGTGGAGGACGGCGAGCTCACCCCGTCGATGAAGGTGCGGGTCGAGAACGTGCTGCGCGGCTCCCGCGAGTACGTCGAGGCGATCTACGAGCCGCTCAAGGACTGCGACTGCCGGTTCCTGAGGAAGGTCCTGCGCCTCGCGCCCGACCCCCGGCCCTGCCCGGCGGGCGAGGACCTCACGCTCGACCGGTGCCACGAGTGCGGCTCGCGTTCCAGGGAGGACGTCAGCGGACGAGTCTGAGAGCCCACCGCCCTCACCGACCCCACCCGCCCCGTCAGCCTGCGGGCGGTGCGCGACAGCTTTGTCGGGCGCCTCCGCGGTGAGGTGTTCCGCGCGGCTCAGGAGCCGGTCGCCTCGAACAGCGTCGCCTTCTCCAGCTCGGTCAGAAACGCCGCGACGGTCAGGATCTCGATGCCGTCCGCGGTCTTCTGCCGGCGGCCTCCGCGACAGATGACCAGCCGCCGCCTCACCCCTGGCAGCTCGGCGATCGCTCGAAGGCCCCGCAGATCGGCCTCGAAGACCTTCTGGCCTGCCCTCACCTCGAGGGCGATGAGGTCGTCGCCCCGTCGCAGGACGAAATCCACCTCCAGGCTCGAGCCCTTGCCCGGAGCCCAATAGCCCCAGTCGTCGAAGAGACCCCGGTAGTCGCGGTAGGCGCGAAGCAGGCTCGCCACCCACCCCTCGAACAGATGGCCCCGCTCCTCGGCTGTCGGGGGTCCCAGTTGCCGCTTCATTGCCCTCGGGAGGCCTGGATCGACCCAGTACAGCTTCGGGTGCCGGCGCTCGCGGACGCGGAGCTTCGCCTCGAAGGCGGGCAGACGAAAGGCGAGGAGGGTGTCTTCGAGGATCTCGAGGTAGCCCCCCACCGTCGTGCGCGCCACTCCCGCGTCGCGGGCGATCCCCGCCACGTTGACCACCTCGCCATGGAAGAGGGCGGCCACGGGGAGGAAGCGAGCGAAGCCGGGCAGGTTCCGCACCAGCGCCTCTGCCTGCACCTCCTCCTTCAGGTAGAGCTGGGCGTAGGCGGCCAGAGCCTCGCCACGGTCGGGGGCGGTCCAGATGACGGGAAGCGTGCCGTACCGAAGCGCCTCGTCGAGGTCGAAGTCCCTGCCGAGCTCTTCCGGCAGGAAGGGGTGGAGGTGCCGGCGTACGGCCCGCCCGGCCAGGAGGTTGGTCCCCGCGGTCTTGAGCTTCCGTGCACTCGATCCACAGAGGACAAACCGCACACGGCGATCCTCGATGTGACGGTGGACTTCGTTCAGCAGCGCGGGAAGGCGCTGCACTTCGTCCACGACGACGAGGGACCCGGGAGACAGGCTGCGCAGCTCTCCCGCGAAGGCCCCGACGTCGGCAAGGTAGGACTGGTAGAGCGCCTCGTCGAGCAGGTCGATCCGATGGGCCCGGGGAAAGACGCTACGGAGCCAGGTGCTCTTGCCCACGCCGCGCGGCCCGAAGAGAAAGAACGACCCCCTGGGCGGAGTTATGACTCGAGGGTAGATCACACTGCTCATATTGCCGCCATTTTGTCCCGAAAAACGACGACTTACAATCAGGCGGTGGCGCTCGTGGTCGAGAAGGGCGATCACGTCCACGAACGGGAGCCCCTCGCGGCGGGCCCACTCCTCGAGGTCGGGCATGAGGCGCGCGTGAACGAGGAAGTTCATCTCGCCTCCTCGGCCACCCGGCCCTCGGACGATCCTAGCGGAGGGGGCACCCGCGGCCGCGGACCATGCTAACGTCTCGGCAGGAGGCTCGACGGTACGGTGAAGACGCGCGCGCTCGCCCTGCCCCTGGTCCTCGACCTGCGCGAACACGAGCTCACCCCCTCGATGAAGCTGCGCGCTCAAGGACTGCGACTGCCGGTTCCTGAGGAAGGTCCTGCGCCTCGCGCCCGACCCTCGGCCCTGCCCGGCGGGCGAGGACCTGACGCTCGACCGGTGCCACGAGTGCGGCTCGCGTTCCAGGGAGGACGTCAGCGGACGAGTCTGAGCGCAGCCCCGGCGGCCACGACCGGAGGAGCGACATCATGAAGATCGGCGTCATCGGCTCGGGATCGATCGGGCCCGATCTGGCGTACGGTTTCGCGACGGCCCTGACGAAGGGCGCGGGAGGGACCGTCCACCTCGTCGACATCCGGCAGGAGGCCCTGGATGCGGGCGTCGAGCGCATCCGAGGGTACGTCGGCAAGGGTGTCGCCCGGGGGAAGCTCAGCCCCAGGGCCGCCGCCGCCGCCCTGAAGGCGGTCGTCCCCACGACGGAGATGGGCGCCCTCGCGGGCTGCGTGTACGTGCTCGAGGCGGCCACCGAGAAGCTGGAGCTGAAGCAGGGCATCCTGGAAAAGCTGGAGCCGGTCGTGGGCCCGCAGTGCCTGATCGGCTTCGCGACGTCGGGGATCCCGCGCCGCAAGATCGCGGCGGCGGCCCGGCACCCCGAGCGTTGCTTCGTCAATCACCCCTTCTTCCCCGCCTGGCGCTCGCTGCCGGTGGAGGTGGTGCTCTCCGGCGACGAGGCGCAAGGCGCCCGCATGCTGGCGACGCTCGAGACGCTCGGCAAGGTCCCGGTGGTGACCGCGGACGTCGAGTGCTTCGCAGCCGACGACATCTTCGTCAACTACTGCGCGGAGGCGGCGCGGATCGTGGCCGAGGGCACGGCGAGCGCGGCGCAGGTGGACCGGATCGTCGACGGTGCCATCGGCGGCGGCGGTCCCTTCAACGTCATGGACCTCACCCGCGGCAACCTGCTGAACGTCCACTGCCTCGAGCTGATGCGGGACGCCCCGACCGGCAGCCCCTGGTTCGAGCCGCCGCCGATCCTCTCCCGCCAGGGCACGACACCGTGGCACGACCGCAAGAACCCCGGCGATCCCGCGCACGACGAGCTGCTCGCCCGGCGCGTGCTCGACCGCATCCTCGCGGTGCTGATGGCGCGGACCTTCTTCGTGGTGGACAACGGGATCTGCGAGCCCCGCGAGCTGAATTGGCTGACGCGGAGCGCGCTCGGGTTCCGGGCGGGCCTCCTGGACCTGGCCGCCGAGATCGGCATGAAGCGGATCTCCGAGATGTGCACGGCCTACGCCGCGTGCCACCCCGGCTTCACCGTCCCGAAGAGCATCCTCGCGCGCCGCCAGCCCCGCTTCGCGCGGAACGTCGCGGTGGAGGTCGCGGACGGGATCGCCACCGTGACCGTCCGGCGGCCGGAGGTGCTGAACGCCCTCAGCGAGCAGACGATCGAAGAGCTGGACGCGGCCTTCGAGGCGCTGGAGAAGGACGAGAAGGTCCGCGGCGTGATCTTGACCGGCTACGGCGGCTCGCTGGCCGGCGCGGACATCACCGAGCTCGCGGCCCTCAAGACCGTGGACGCCGCGGTGAACAAGTGCCTCAGCGGCCAGAAGGTCCTCGCCCGCATCAGCGCGCTAAAGAAGCCGGTGGTGGCCGCCGTCGACGGGCCCGTCCTCGGCGGAGGGGCGGAGCTGTGCATGGCCTGCCACGCGCGGGTGGTGGGCCCCCAGCTCATGCTGGGTCAGCCGGAGGTGAACCTCGGGATCATCCCCGGCTACGGCGGCACGCAGCGGCTGCCCCGGCTCGTCGGCCTCGAGAAGGCGGCCGAGCTCCTGCGCACGGGGCGTTCCGTCGGCGCGAAGGAGGCCTGCGAGCTCGGCTGGGCGACCGGCGAGCCGGCCGCTGACGTCCGCTCGGCGGCCCGGGACCTCGTCCGCGCTCATCTCGAGGGGAAGACAACCCTCCGGCCTGTGGATCCCTCACGCCTCGCTATCCCCGAGACGCTGCCTTTCGTCGAGCTCGGCCACCACTCGCTGGCGATCGACGCGATCCTGGTGGGTGTGCTCCGCCGCGGCCTCGCCCGGCCGCTCGCGGAGGGGATGCGGGTGGAGGCGGAAGGCTTCGGCGCGTGCAAGCGCACCGTCGACTACGACATCGGCATGAAGAACTTCATCCAGAACGGCCCGCGCGTGCCGGCGCAGTTCCTCAACGAGTGAGGGGAGGACCCCATGCCGCGTCGTGAGTCGATCGTCATCCTCGACGGCGCCCGCCGCACGCCCCGCGCCGACATCCTGGAGAACAACCGGGCCCCCGGGCTCTTCTCCCGCTTCACCGCGACCCAGCTCGGGGGGATGGCGATCGGCGCCACGCTCGAGCACACGTCCGTCGACAAGGCGCTCGTCGGCCACGTGGTGATGGGGATGGCCGCGCACAGCCACCGCGACTCGATCTACGGCGCCCAGGGGATGCGCTGGCGCGGCGGGCTCGGCCACGACGTGCCCGCGCTGACCGTCGCCCGGATCTGCGGGAGCGGCGCCGAGGCCGTGGCGGTGGGCATGGAGATGATCCTCGCCGGAATGCGACACGACGCGGCGCGTCCCTTCCTGGTGGTGGGGGGCGCGGAGAGCATGCAGTACCCCTTCAGCCTCTACGGCCAGCGGGGACGCAAGGTGGGCGAGGCCGTGCAGAAGTACGGGCCGCTGGACGTGAAGGGTCTCCCGCCGGGGACGCAGCTCCAGGATTCGCTGCTGATGTCGCTCTACGATCCCGGGGCCCAGATGGCGATGGCCAACACCGCCGAGGAGCTGGGCCGCCGCTACCGCATCACGCGGGAGGAGGCGGACCGCTTCGCGCTGCGCTCGCAGACGAACGCGAAGCAGGCGCGCGACGCCGGCTGGTTCGGCGAGGAGATCGAGCCCGTGCTCGTGCAGCGCGACGGCGCGAGCGAGGCGGTCGCGGTGAAGAGCGACACCCACATCCTGGACGAGGTCTCGCTCGCGAAGATGTCGCGGCTCGGGCCGGCGTTCGAGCCCGGGGGAACGATCACCGCCGCCAACGCCAGCGCGGTGGTGGACGGGGCGGCGGCGATGGTGATCGGCAAGGAAAAAGACGCCGCAAAGCACGGGGCGAAGCCGCTCGCGCGTCTCGCCGGGGTGGGGGTGGCCGCCTGCGATCCGCAGATCATGGGCTGGGGACCCGTCCCGGCGGTGAAGAAGGCGCTCGTGAGCGCAGGCCTCAAGGGCGACGCGGTCGACCACGTCGAGCTCAACGAGGCCTTCGCCCCTCAGGCGCTCGCCTGCATCCGCGACTTCGAGAAGATGGGCATCGACCCAGAGAAGGTGAACCCGCAAGGCGGTGCGATCGCCCTCGGGCACCCGCTCGGCGCCACCGGCGCCGTGCTCACGCTCACCTGCGCCTACGCGCTCCGGCGAGCCCGCAAGAGATACGGCGTCGTCACGATGTGCATCGGCGGCGGCCAGGGGATCGCCCTGGTGCTCGAGGCGGCGTAGCCCGGCGCCCTCCTTCTCTTCTTGCCGGCGTCTTTGGGACTGGCCGCCCGGAGCGAAGGCTGGCAGGTCAGCGCTGTCGGCGTCGTCTCGCCCTCGCCGGTACGTGGAGGAGTCTCCGCACCTCCTCGAGACTGACGGTAGGCTCGGCGCGGCGGGCCTCGATCATCTTCCAGAAGCGCGGGTTCTGCATGAGGAGCACGTCCTCGAGATCGTGGCCTTCTACGCCGATCATGAGCGCGGCGGGCCGACCCTGCTTGGTGATCAGCACTCGCTCACGCTGGGCGCGGACCACGCAGCCGCTCAGTTGCTGCTTCGCGTCGCGAAGGGCCATGACCTTGATAGAATCTCCTTGGTCGTCGAGCGTCCCTTACGGCGGATGGCCCTCACGATGACCTGCTGGGCGTCCGAGTCCACGTCGTAGAAGACGCGGTGGTCGCCGATCCGTAGCTCCCAGACGGGGATGTCGCTCCACGATCCCGGGACCCAGATCTGTTCGCCCACCTGGTTCGAGCGCCTCGCACCCTTTCCACACCAGCGCTACAGGGCGGCTTCACGCGTCGCGATAACCACCCGGCCCACGCGGTCGCGGCGTGCGGGCCGCTCAGCTACGCGCGAGGCGCTCCAGTACGAATCGGTCGAAGGCGAGCAGCAGGTCCTCCCGGTTCGAGTACGGCCCGGGGCGGTAGCCCAGGCTCGCGATGCCCTCCTGAGCCCTGTCCGAGAGCTCCCAGTCCTGCCGGTTGGTGAGGTCCCAGAAGCCAAGGGCGTCCTGCGGGTCAAAGCCGGGCTTCGCGATCTCGTCCGGGTGGAAGTGCCACTCGCACACGACCTCGGTTCGGTCGACCGCGATAGGCCAGATCTGGAACGTCAGCATGTAGTCCGGGTGCAGGTTCAGCAGCAGGTTCGGCAGCAGCGCGTAGTAGTAGACGCGCCTCCGATCTTCCGCGGAGAGTCCGGGCAGCGGCTCGCGGCTCGTCTGCCCGTCCACCGAGAGCGTCTTCACGCCCTCGCGCAGGTCCATCCTCCCGCCGAGGTAGGTGGGGCGGGGCGGCTCGTTGTCGCCGCTCATGTAATGCGACTGTCGGTTGAGCTGCGGGTGCGCGATCGGGCAGTGGATGCACTCGGAGTAGTTCTGGACGACGAGCTTCCAGTTGGCCTTCAGCGGGTAGACCCGGCGCTCCACGCGGCGCAGCTCGCCCATGCCCCAGGGTGCGAACTTGCGGTCGAGGCCGGCCAGGTGCTCGGAGAATGGGAGCGGCTTCGGGGAGAGGTTCACGAAGACGTGCCCGTCCCAGACCGCGGTGGCGGCCTTGCCGAGCGAGTGCTCCTCCTCGCGGAACCCGACGACCTTCTCCATGAGGGGCGCGCTGCGCAGACGGCCATCGAGGCCGTAGGTCCAGGCGTGGTACGAGCACTGGATGCTCCCCGGGAAGCGGCCGTTCTCCTCTTTGCACAGCAGCGTCCCGCGATGCCGGCAGGTGTTGTGGAACGCGCCGGTCCCGCCCTCGTCGTCGCGTACCACGATCAGGTTCACGCCGGCGAAGCGCACCAGGAAGTAGCTGCCCGGCCCCTCGAGCTGCTCGGCGCGCCCGGCGTGCAGCCACATGTCGTGGTGAATCGCCCGGAGCTCGCGGCGGAAGAGCTCGGGGTCGGTGTAGAAGCGCGCGGGCAGGGTCCGGGCCTCGTCGGCCCGCACCTCGGGGCGCACGTTGTCGTAGCTCGTGGCCATCTCAGGCGACCGCCGCCTCCTCGACCTCCACCCTCTGCCGGCACGTCACCCCGCGCGCATCGAGCTCCGCCAGCAGACGGTCGAGCAGACCGGGCTCGCGGCCCAGCGACTCGGGGGCGTGAACGCCGGGCCGGCGGAACGTGCCGTCGAGCATCAGGCCCGCGACGATCGTGGCCGGGAAGGCCGTGGTCCGGGACATGCTCCGGAGACCCGTCGCGGGGTCGAAGCGGTCGAGCAGGTCCCAGGTGTAGCGGGTGGGGCGGCCCCCTTCGAGGCCCTCGGCCACGACGCGCAGCACCGTGAGATCGGCTTCGCCTTCCTCGAACGTCCACTTCGGGAAGAGGAGCTTCGCGAGCACGTCGAGCGGCCGCACGCTGACATCGCCCACCCGCAGGGGCTCCTTCGAGAAGAAGCCGGTCTCGCGGAACGCTTCCATCAGCTGGATGTGCCCCGGGTAGCGGAGCGTCTTCTCCTTCATGAAGGGGACCTTCAGGGTGTGGACGAGGCTGCGCAGGCCGTCGGTGTTGAAGGCCTCGAGCGTGCCCACCCCCGGGAAGTCCATGCGCTCGGGCTCGGAGAGCGCCTCTTTCACCACCACGCGGCCGTGGGCGACGATGCGTGCCGGGCGCGTGTACTCCTCGATCACGTCGAATGGGGCGAAGCCGGCCTTGTAGTCGTAGGGCCAGCGGCGTTCGCGCGGCAGGCCGCCCACGTAGATCGCGAGGCTCTGGAAGGGATCGAGCCGCGCGTCGGCGAAGCCCGCCATCACGTTGCTGACGCCAGGGGCGACGCCGCAGTCCACCACGGCGGTGACGCCCTTCGCCCGAGCCTGGGCGTCGAGCTCGAGCGCGTTCTCGGGCATGAAGCTGATGTCACAGTAGTCCTTGCCAGCCGCGATCACGGCCTCCAGCGAAGAGAAGCCGTAGACACTCGGCAGGGCGCCGAGGACGAAGTCGAAGTCGGCGACGAGCTTCGTGATCGCCTCCGGCCGCGACAGGTCGGCGGCCACAGTTGCGACGCCGTGTCGAGCCGCCAGGCGCTCGCGCACCTCTTTCCGCAGCTCCGCCAACGTCACGTCGTGGCGGCCCGTGCGCTTCAGGTCCAGGGCCATGGCGGAGCCGATCATGCCTCCGCCCAGGATCACGATTCTCTTCCGTGTCATCGTCGTTCCTCTCTTCGCTGAATCGCGACGCGAGAGCGCGGCTTCCCGCCCAGCCGCTGCGAGATCCGCGCCGCGTGGGCCGGCAACGTCTTGGCGACCTCGGCGAGACGCTCGGGGGTGAGGCGCACCCGCGGCCCGCCGATCCCGACCGCCGCCACCACCTGTCCGCCTCGGGCGCGCACCGGCACCGCCACGGCCACGAAGCCCGGCTCCAGCTCCTCGATCCCGGTGGCGTACCCGCGCTCGCGTACCCGCCGGAGCTCCCGCCGCAGGGCAAAGGGATCGGTGATCGTGCGGGGAGTGAGCGCCGGGAGCGGTGCACCCAGGAGGGCTGCGAGGTCCTCTTCGGCGAGCTCGGCCAGCAGCACCTTGCCGGTGGAGGTGGCGTGCGCGGGCCAGCGCGTCCCCACCGACGGCGTCGTACCAACCCGGTGGCTGCCCATCGCCTCGTCGAGTATCAGCGTGTGGTCCCCCACGAGCACCTCGAGGTGGGCGGTCTCCCGCGTCCGCTGCGCGATGGCGAGAAGCTCGCCGGCGGCCGCCTGGCGCAGGTCGCCCGCCCCGAGCGCGCGGCTTCCCAGGGCCAGGAGCTCCGGCCCGAGGCGATAGCCGTCGCCGCCCCCGCGCTCCACGAGTCCCTCCGCCTCGAGGGCAGTGAGCAGCCGGTAGGTGGTGGTCTTGTTGAGCCCCACGGCGCGCACGAGGTCGGCGAGGCCAAGCTCGCCCTGGGCGGGGCCGAAGGCCTTCAGCAGGCGCACCGCCCGCTGCACCGCCTGGGTGCCGGGGTAGGCACGCCTCGGGTTCATATTGTGAACCACATGGGTCGCCATATGAAACATGCTAACGCGCGGGAACGGGCCCGTCAACGGCCTAGCCGATACCGAGGGCCTCGGCGGCGGCCCGGAATTCCGCCATGAGCCGTCGGCGCACGCCGGTCTCGGCCAGAGCGTGCCGCAGGCCGTTTAGGTTCAGCTCCCACAGCTCGGGCGGAGTGAACCCCAGCTCACGGTGCGCGCGCTCGTACTCGCGGTTGAGATCGGTCCCGAAGAACGGCGGGTCGTCGGTGGAGAGGGTCACCGGCACGCCCGCCGCGATCATCCGCCGCACGGGATGGTCCTTCACCGCGGGAACGACCCTGAGGCACTCGTTGCTGGTGAGGGCCACGTCGCAGCAGATCCGGCGTTCGGCGAGCAGCCGAAGGACCTCCTCGTCCTCCACCGCGCGGATCCCGTGCTGAACCCGCCGGACGCCGAGGTCGAGGACGGCCTGGCGCACGTGCGGAGCACCCTCGGTCTCGCCGGCGTGGGCCACCGCCTCGTAGCCGGCGGCGCGGGCCCGCGCGAACCACGGGGCGAAGAGCGCGCGCGGGAAGCCGACCTCGGGCCCGCCCAGCCCAATGGCCACCACCAGCGGGTTCGTTTCCTCTTCGAGGAGCCCGGCCGTGTAGGGCCCCGCCTTGCCCGCGGCCTCACTGGGGATGTCGGCGATCAGGCGGGCCACGGGCCCGCCCGCCGCTTCCGCGCCCTCGAGGCGGCGGGTGACGATGTCGAGGGCGCGCCTGCCCCCGAACCCCAGGAGCTCGTGATTGTAGGGCGTGAAATGAGCCTCCACGTAGCGGATGTTCTGGCGGACGCACTCCTCGACGAAGCCGTCCACCATCCGCTCGTAGTCCGCCGCGGTCTTGAGGCAGGAGCACATGAGCATCCAAAGCTTGATGAAGTGCTCGAAGCTCTCGAACGTGAAGAGGGCACGGAGCTCGGCGAGGGTTCCCACGGGCAGGGCCACGTGATTGGCCTGAGCGAGAGCCCAGAGCGTGTCCGGCGAGATCGTTCCCTCGAGGTGCAGGTGCAGCTCTGCCTTCGGCCAGCGATCGAAGCTCGAGTGTGCCGTCATATCGGCGTTCATTTTCAATATGATGTGCCTGCCTGTCGAGCGCGGCGCGCCCGCAGCAGCAGAGGCGCTGGAGACGGGCGAGAAACGAGAAAGAGGTCAGCCATGAGTCACGAACGAACCCATGCCACGCGACGCGCCCTGACCCTCCTCTTGGCCTTCCTGGCCGGCGGGACCCCCGCGCTCGCCGCCGAGGGATCGCTCCTGGTCAAGGTGATGGACAACTACGGGGTGATCCCCGACGCGACGGTGCGGGTGGTGGCGGAGGGGAGCGACGTGACGCACCGGGCACAGACCGACGGTGCGGGCGTGGCCCGCTTCGACGCGCTGTCCGAGGGACGCTACGACCTTCGGGCGAGCTTCACGGGCTTCGCCGAAGCCGAAATCCGGGGAGTGGTGGTGGCAGCCGGGGAGGTGCTTCAGCTCGAGATCGTCCTGAGCCTGGCGGCGCTCTCGACCTCGGTCACGGTCAGGACGCCGAACCGCCGGGAGCAGCTGCTTCTCGACGTCGCCGAGCCGACGAGCGTGTTCGACGAGGCCGAAGTCGCCGACACCGGCGCCCGGTCCGCCAAGGACCTCCTCTCGGAGCAGAACGGCTCCGGCATCCAGGTGAACGCGGGGGGAGGACAGGGGCACATCTCGATCAACGGCATCTCCAACGCCGGGGTGCTGTTGCTCCTGAACGGCCGCCGCTATCTGGGCAAGGACGCCAACGGGAACCTCAATCTCGAAGACATCCAGCTTGCGGGCGTCGAGCGCATCGAGGTGGTGAAGGGTGCGGCGTCGGCGCTCTACGGCTCCGATGCCCTCGGCGGGGTGGTCAACTTCATCACGCACAACCCCGACGAGCGGGGCGCCGAGAACACCCTCCTCCTGAGCGCCGGCTCCTACGAGGACTTCCGCGTGAACGACACCTTCTCGTGGCGCGGCAGCCGAGGGGGCTTCACCGCCACCGGCGGTTGGCGCACCTACGACGGCTTCGATCTCCAGCCGGAGGACCCCCAGACGGTTGGCCAACCCAAGAGCAAGTGGTGGAACGGCAGCGCCACCGCCGATCTCCAGTTCTCCCCGAGGATCGTGGGGCGCCTTTTTGCCGACTACGAGAACCGCGAGATCGATCCCTACTTCTTCGCGGGGGCGACGCAGATGGGGGGTGTCTACAACTCGATCCGCGACCTGACCCGCCACACCATCGCCCCCGAGCTGGAGTTCCTGCTCGCCTCCAACGCGACCGTGCGGCTCCAGTACAACTACGGCAAGTACCTGCGCGACGAGACGCAGGTCTTCGTCGACAGCGGAGACGTCTCCGTCCAGCCGCCGTGGCGCGAGTGGAACCAGGAGCTGAAGCTCATCGGTCGCCTGTCATGGAAGGCGGGGGGCCACGAGCACCCGCTCCAGGGCGGCTACGAGTTCCGCAAGGAGAAGCTGGAGCGCGGCAGCCTCGGCGCGGACGCGAAACCCGAACGGGACATCAACGTCCTCTGGCTCCAGCAGGAGCTCGATCTCGGCCGCTTCACACTGACGGGTGGGGTCCGCTACGACGATTACAGCGACTTCGGCAGCGAGTGGAGTCCGAAGGTAGGCGCGACGTTCGCCATTACGCCCGACCACCGGCTCCGGGCGAGCTTCGGCCAGGGCTTCCGCCCACCCTACTTCGGCCAGCTCTACCTCTTCACGCCGCCCTTCTTCGTCGGCAACCCCGACCTGGTGCCCGAGAAGTCGGACAGCTACTCGGGCGGATACTCCTACGCGAGCCGGAAGGTCCAGGTCTCGGCCGACTACTACTACAACAAGATCAAGGACGGCATCGTCTTCGACCTGACGGGCTTCCCGTTCACTTTCGGGAACCTGGACCGCTACAACTCGGAGGGTGTGAACTTGTCCGCCGCGGTCAGCCTCCCCGCCGGCTTCACGCCATCCTTCGCCTACACGTACAACAAACGAGTCCGGCCCGCCGAAGGAGGGGAGCCCGAGGAGGACATCGGGGGCTACCCTCGGAGTTCAGCATTCGTGAAGCTGCTCTGGCAGAACCCCCGCCTCGGGCTGCGCGCGAACGTGCGAGCCCAGATCAACGGCGAAGTGCCTCCCGGCGTCGTCGACACGTCCTACCAGCCGGGCTATCAGGTGTGGTACGCGCAGGTCAGAAAGACGTTCGCGATGTCCGGCGGCTACACCTTCGACATCTTCGCCCAGGTGGACAACATCTTCGACAAGAGAGACATCTACCGCCGCCAGACCTGCCCGGCCGGCAACGCGCCCCCCGAGTGCGTGGAGGGACAGCCGCTGACCGAGGAGCTGCTCCAGGTATGGATCGCGCCGCGGGCCTTCCGGGTCGGCATCACCTTCGGGATGGATCGGACGCGCTAGGCGGCTCGGGGGTCGCGCTCGCGCGCTCGGGCCTGACCGACGCGGACGGAATCGGCGTTCATCAAACACGAGCGCGCCCCCGCGCGACCCCTCTCGCCCGGACCGCAAGACCACGGACCGCGATGCCCAGCGTGCGCCCGTCCGTGCTGCCGAGGCTGCACGGTCGGAAGGGACTACAGAGGATGGCGAGGTGCTGCTCGCCGCCGGCGCGGAACATGCGTCGTTCGAGATCGAACACGACGTCTCGAGGCGAGGCCCCGTTGCTTGCGGCGCGAACGGGGTGGCCGTTGAAGTAGAGCCGCAAGTGCGGATCCGCCGGCGGTGGGGAGACACTCAGGATCGCCCGATAGTCGCGCGGGGATAGCGCCAGGCGCCAAAGCGCCGCCGGAGAGGACCAGCGGAAGCTCCCCTCCGCGTCTGTCTCACGGCCGTGGAAGCCGACGAAGTCCGTGTCGCCCATCTCACCCGGAGCGAAGCGAGAGAGATCGAGCGGCAGACTCGGCGGCGGGAGGACCTGCCGCGCGAGGTGCTGGATCTCCCCGCAGCCCTCCACCTCGGACCAGGCGCGAGAGAAGCGCTCGAGGCGCCGCTCGGGATCGCCGCCCGGCAGCATGCACCGGAGAAAGGCGGCCCGCGCCCCTACGCGGGGCCCGAGACATGCGCCGCGGGCCCCGGCGAGAGCGATGGGCGCCCAGCGCAGAAGGGCGGACGCGTCGGCACGCACGCGCATCACCCCCCCGCCGCCCCCGAAGGCGGAGAAGAGCGACCGGAGGAGGGCGCCGCACAGCTCGCGAGCGAGACGGGAATCGAGAACGGCGCGATTTCGCTCGCCGGGGGCCCCGACGTATGGCTCGACGAGGTCGGGGGGACCCGCTTCGATGAAGGCGCGGCGCCCACGACCCAGGGCGAGGAGCGCCCGCTCCAACTCGCCGGGCCAGGCGCAGTCGGCGTGGTGCACGAGCGCCTCCCGCGCCAGGTCGGCCCTGAGGCCGCGTCGGTCCATCTCGATGGCCAAGGCTGTCTCCGCGAAGCGCTCGAGCTCGGTTCGAAACCCGCCCAGCTCCTGGAACAGACGACGGCGCAGGGAGAAGCCGCGGAGGGAGACACCGGCCCACCAGCGGGTGGCGAGGCGCTCGGTCGCAACGCGCTCACCGACCCACTCTTCCAGCTTGGCCAGCCCGTGGCGGGGGATGTGGCCGGACCGGAGGGTGGCGGCCACGGCCTGCGAACGCTCGAAGTGCCGCAGCAGCGCCTCGGCGGCGTCGGGGGCGGGCACGGCGTGGGACTCCGTGAAGAGAAGCACGTCCCCTCGAGCGGCGTCCGCGCCCAACGC
>Ga0209751_10003430_pt1 | contig 15361 bp, 16 predicted proteins | sample RifCSP13_1_FD_184019 | JGI IMG/M metagenome (GOLD analysis project Ga0209751, IMG submission 184019) | Soil microbial communities from Rifle, Colorado - Rifle CSP2_sed 13_1 (SPAdes) (version 2) | ecosystem: Environmental > Terrestrial > Deep subsurface > Rock core/Sediment | place: Rifle... | reverse complement strand
TCCGCGGACGATATCGTCCCAGACGACTTCCTTCCCATCGGCCTCAGCCACCCGTTTGTACTTGATGGCGCTGCCGTCTTGGGCGCGCAGCATCTTGAACTTGGGTGTCTTGTTCTCCGTTGCGGTGAAGAGCGCGACCGGAATCGATACCAGCCCGAAGCTGATGGCGCCCTTCCAGATCGACCTAGCCATGGCGACAGTCTAAGGGAGGTGAGAAGTTCGAGGTGGGAAGTCTCAATCATGAGGGGCAAGGAGGCGACTTCCGAACCGTGGACTTCTTACGGGCGCCCGTGCGCTTTCTGCGCCCTCGACAGGATTCGAACCTGCGCACCCGGCTCCGGAGGCCGGTGCTCTATCCCCTGAGCTACGAGGGCGTTGGCGGGCGGAGTGTACCAAAGCGTGACAAGGCTCTCGGTGCGGGCCCGAGGCACGCAGAAGCTCGTCTGTAGCGAGCCCGGTCGCCGAAGTACGCCATGCCATGGCCCAGCAGCTCTCTCGATGTGGCAACATCGTCGGGGACCTCCCGTACAATCGGCCCGGCAGCGAAGAGAGAACGACATGAAGGTCGGTATAGGCATTCTCGGTGGGGGCACCGTCGGTGGGGCGCTCCACGAGTACCTGATCAACGAACAGGCGGCGATCGTGGCTAAGACGGGCCTCGAACTCGAGGTGCGTCGGGTAGCCGTGCGATCTCTCACCAAAACCCGGGCTTTCCCCATTCCGGTGGGCATGATCACCGATCAGCCCGACCAACTGATCGATGATCCGTCCATCGATCTGGTGGTCGAGGTCATGGGAGGGCTGGAACCGGCCGGGGACCTGGTAATGCGGGCCCTTCAGGCAGGCAAGCCGGTAGTGACGGCCAACAAAGAGCTCGTCGCCGCGCGCGGGGACGAGTTGATCCGGCGCGCCGAGGAGAAAGGCGTGTCGCTCCTGTTCGAAGCAGCCGTCGGGGGCGCCATACCGATTATCCGGCCACTATCGGAGTCGCTCGCCGGAGAACGGATCACCAGAGTACTCGGCATCGTCAACGGCACGACCAACTACATCTTGACCCGTATGTCCGATGACAACCTCGGTTTCGCCGAAGCGGTCGAGGAAGCCCAGGCTCTCGGCTATGCCGAAGCGGATCCGACCGCAGACATCTCCGGGGCCGACTCGGCCGCCAAGACCGCCATTCTTGCCAGCCTGGCTTTCGGGACGTGGATCTCCGTCGAGGCGGTCTACCGGGAGGGCATTGCATCGCTCCAACCGATCGATCTTCGGTTTGCGGCCGAGCTCGGCTACGTGCCGAAGCTGCTGGCCATTGGTGAGGAGACACCGAACGGCGTGAGTGCCCGGGTGTATCCGGCTCTGGTGCCGCTCGATCATCCTCTTGCGTCGGTACGCGGCGCCAACAACGCAGTGTTCATAGAAGGTCCGCAGGTTGGGGAACTCCTGTTCATGGGGCCGGGTGCCGGTGGGGGGCCGACCGCCACCGCCGTGCTCGGCGATGTCATCGATGCCGCCCGGGAACTCTTGGCGGAAGCGCAGGTAGCTCCTCGTATTCGATTTGCTCCGGGACGGTTGACGGATTTCGGAGAGATCGAAACGAAGTGGTACGTGCGGCTGGAGGTAGCGGACGCCCCCGGTGTTCTGGCTCTCATCGCCAATGCCTTCGGTGAGGCAGGCGTCAGCATCAAGTCGGTGTGGCAGGAGGGCCGGGGCGAGGATGCCACGCTGCTCTTGATAACCCACGATGCCCTCGAGACCAACCAGCGGGCGGCGGTTGCAGCTCTCCGGTCGCTGGACGTGGTGACAGAGGTGGCGGCGACGATCCGGGTCCAAAGCGACGAGCCGTGAGCCGATGAGGTACGTATCAACGCGTGGATTGGCCCCGGCGCTCGGATTCGAAGACGTCATGCTCACCGGCCTGGCTCCCGACGGAGGGTTGTACGTCCCCGAGGCTTGGCCGAAGTTGACCAGCCAGGAGATCGGGGTGTTTCAGGACCTCTCCTATCCCGCACTCGTATCCGCCATCTCGGCGCCGTTCGTCGACGGGTCGGCAGGTGATCTCGCCGAAGTCGCCGCCGAAGCGTACGCGCCGTTCGAGCGGTTGGTTCCCCTGGTCGAGCTGGGACATGGCCTGTGGCTCCTCGAACTCTTCTGGGGCCCGACCCTGGCCTTCAAGGACTATGCACTGCAATTGCTCGGGCGTCTCCTCGAGGCGAGTCTCGCCGCTCGCAACGCTCGCGCCCTGGTGCTCGGGGCAACCTCCGGAGATACCGGATCGGCGGCTATTGAAGCGTGCCGGGACCGATCGCGGCTCGACGTTGTGATCTTGCATCCGCACGGTCGGGTATCAGACGTGCAACGGCGGCAGATGACAACAGTTGCGGCCGCCAACGTGCACAACGTCGCCGTGCGCGGCACGTTCGACGACTGCCAACGCCTGGTCAAGGCGATGTTGGCCGATCCAGCGTTGCGCAGCGACCTGGGCGTTACCTCCGTCAACTCAATCAATTGGGTCCGGATCATGGCGCAAGTCGCCTACTACTTCGCCGGCGCCCTCGCACTGGGCGCCCCCGACCGCCAGGTGTCGTTCGCCGTCCCGACCGGGAACTTTGGCAATGTGTTCGCCGCCTATGTGGCGCGCCAGATGGGGTTGCCGATTCACAGCCTCATCATCGGCACCAACCGGAACAACGTGGTTGCCCGGTTTTTCGAAACCGGCCGGCTGTCGATCGACACGGTGGTGCCAACCATCACACCGGCGATGGACATCCAGGTGCCAAGCAATCTGGAGCGTCTCTTGTTCGACCTTCTCGGCCGGGACGGGGAGGCGATCCGAAGTCTGATGAGCGAATTCGCCGCGCACGGGCAGGTTGACATCGACCCGGTTGGTCTCCAGCGGCTGCAAACCTTCATGACCGGATGGTGGTTCGACGAGCCGGCCATTCGCCAAACGCTGGCAGATGTGTTCGAGCAGACGTCCCTGCTCGTCGACCCGCATACGGCGATCGGCATTGCTGCAGCACGGTCGACGCAACGGAACCCAGACATCCCCGTGATCTGTGTGGGTACCGCCCACCCTGCCAAGTTCCCCGACGCGGTCGAATCGGCAACGGGGGTTCGCCCCCCGCTTCCGGGGCGCCTGGCGGACCTGTTCGAGCGGACGGAAACCGTGACCGTCCTTCCTCCTGATCGCCACACGCTCGAAGCTTTCGTTCGTGGGATTGCCGGCCTCGGAGACCGGTGAAGATGGGCGCCGGCCCGCCGGTCCATGCGACGGTATGACCCGGCGGAATCTCGATGCACTTGGAACATCTTCGAAGACGCCGTAGTATGGGGTCCGTACCTGAACACCCCGCCTCTACACGGCGTGGTGAGGCGCCCCCACACTCCGGCAGCGACGTCCGCGTCGTCCTGGATGTGGAGGCGTTGAACCCCCTCAGCTCCTGCACTCCCATTCAGACCAGGGAGGAACGCTCAGGGGTTGAGGGAATCCGAATGCTGCGGTACAGCTCGTCAGGTCGAGCCACCGGACGGAAAGGACCATATGACCAGCAGATCCGAACTCCAGGGGAAGCCCATCAACGACCTCCGTGAGATCGCTGCATCAGTCGGGATAGAGAGCAACGGGCTCCAGAAGGCCAAGCTCATCGAGGCAATCTTGAATTCGGTGGACTTCGTCGTCAGTGACGAGCCGGTGCCAATCGATCTGCCTTCGGCAGGTCCCGCCGTTGCGCCGGCTGCTGAAAATGAAGAGCAGGCTCCAGAAGGAGAAGCCCTGGATGGCGATGATGCCGCCGACGGCGACGACGCGGAGCAGGCGTACCCGACCGGCGGTGAAGAGCTCCAGCGGAGTGAATGGCAAGATCGGCCGCGCACCGACGAAGACGGGTTGAACCGCAACCGGCGGCGGCGTCGGCGCAGTGGTGGGAGCGGGCCACAGGAGCAAATCCCCGAAGGAGAGCTCGAGGAACGCCAGGGCATCCTGGACATTCTTCCTGAGGGCTACGGGTTCTTGCGAGTCACGGGCTATCTGCCGGGTGACAAAGACGTGTATGTCTCGGCCAGCCAGGTGCGGAAGTTTGGTTTGCGGAAAGGCGATCTGGTCAGCGGACCGATTCGCCCCCCACGCACGCAGGAGAAGTTCCCCGCCCTCACCCGTATCGAAAGCATCAACGGGATGTCCGCCGAGGAGGGCAGAAGCCGACCTCGTTTTGAGAAGCTCACCCCGCTGTTCCCCGATATGCGGCTCCGGCTCGAGGTCGAAGGCGAGTCCAGCCAAGAGCTGGCCAGGATCATCGATCTCATTGCGCCGATCGGTAAGGGTCAGCGCGGGTTGATCGTTTCGCCTCCCAAAGCCGGCAAGACGACGGTGTTGAAGGAGATCGCCCACTCGATCACTGCCAACAACCCCGAATGCTATCTGATGGTGGTCCTCGTCGATGAGCGGCCCGAGGAAGTCACCGACATGCAACGCTCCGTCAAGGGCGAGGTGGTCTATTCGACGTTTGACCGCCCCGCGGAAGAGCACACCCAGGTCTCGGAGCTCGCGCTGGAGCGAGCCAAGCGTCTCGTTGAGATGGGTACCGACGTTGTGATCCTGCTGGATTCGATCACCCGGCTCGCCCGGGCCCACAACCTGGCGACTCCTGCCAGCGGCCGGATCCTGTCGGGTGGTGTCGACTCGACCGCCCTGTACCCACCGAAGCGGTTCTTCGGTGCGGCTCGTAACATCGAGGAAGGTGGCAGCCTCACCATCATGGGTACCGCCCTCGTCGAGACCGGCTCCCGAATGGACGAGGTGATCTTCGAGGAGTTCAAAGGCACCGGAAACATGGAATTGCGTCTGGACCGGGGGCTGGCCGATCGCCGGATCTACCCGGCCGTCGATATCAGCCAGTCGGGAACAAGAAAAGAAGAGCTGCTGTTTGACACTTCGGAACTCGCCCAGGTGTGGAAGCTGAGGCGCGTACTGCTGGCCCTCGAACCGGGAGCAGCGCTCGAGTTGCTCATCGATCGGCTCAAGTCCTCCAAATCCAACGGGGAGTTCCTGGACGAGATCGCCAAGAGCACCGGGTAAGCGGCATACTGCCGAGCACGAAGGAGAAAGCAGTGAAAGCAGGAATCCATCCCGACTACATCGAGACCACCGTCGTGTGCTCGTGTGGTAACACCTTCAAGACCCGGTCGACTGAGACCGAGCTACGTGTCGAGTTGTGCAACGAATGCCACCCCTTCTTCACCGGCAAGCAAAAGCTGGTCGACACCGGGGGCCGGGTCGAACGGTTCCAGAAGCGTTACGGCCGCAAGAGTTTCACCGGGGGGACCGGCACCGAGGCGTAGCAGGGCCGGGATACCTTCAGTGAGGGCACGCCGGCCGTTACCGGAAGCGAGGAGGAACGGGTGAGTCGCGCCCCTAATGCCAGTGTCGGCGGCCAAGCCGTCATCGAAGGTGTGATGATGCGCGCCCCGGCCGCCTGGGCGGTGGCGGTGCGCAGACCCGACGGAGTGATCGAAGCGGTCACGCACGAACTTCCCAGGTTGTCTTCACGGTCGCGCCTCGCTCGTATCCCTTTCGTTCGCGGCGTCATGGTGCTCGGCGAGTCGCTCACGCTGGGATTCCGTTCGCTTTCTTGGTCTGCTCAGAAGGCGGTCGGAGAAGACGAAGAGCCGTTGACCACTCGACAGATGGCGATTTCCATGACCATCGCCCTCGTCGCCTTTGCGGCGCTCTTCATTCTCTTGCCCCTCGGCGCGGCATCGCTTCTCGAACCGTACCTCGGTGGGTCGAAGTTCCTCTTCAATCTCGTCGACGGTGCGGTGCGGGCATTGCTGTTCGTGGGGTATGTCTGGGCGATCGGGCGGTCCAAGGAGATTCGCCGGGTGTTCCAATACCACGGCGCCGAGCACAAGACCATCCATGCCTACGAGGCCGGCGATCCGCTGTCAGTCGAACATATCCAGCAGTACCGCCCCGAGCATCCACGCTGCGGCACGAGCTTCTTGATGATCGTCGTCATCGGGTCCCTCATCGTGTTCACCCTCATCGGACGGCCTACCTGGCCGCTCCTCATCACCAGTCGGGTCGTGCTGATTCCCATCATCGCCGGTGTCGCCTATGAGGTCCTCAAATTTTCGGGGGCCCATGGAGGGGAGTTGATCGGTCGCATCCTGGCTGCGCCCGGCCTCTGGTTGCAGCGGCTGACTACCGGCGAACCAGACGACGACCAGGTGGAGGTTGCCGTTGCAAGCTTGCTGGCCGCACTCGAACCGGATGCGGTCGACGAGGTGAAAGGACGCGGGCCGGTCAATCCGGCCGCTCTGGCTGCGTTGGCGGGATTGACAGGCCAATGATGGACCCGGGCTTCCAAGAGCGCCTCGAGGAGATAGAGGCCGCCTTTGAGGAGACCGAACGGCGGCTGTCCGAGCCGGATGTTCTGGTCGATCAGGTCCGCTACACGGAGCTGACCAAGCGTCATGCCGAGCTGCGCCCGGTGGTCGAGGGTTTCCACGCTCACCAGGGCGCGTTGCAGGAAGCCCGTGAAGCCGAAGATCTGGCCGGGGTCGAAGCCGACCCGAACATGGCTAACGATCTCCGGGCGATGGCCCACGAACGACGACAGGAAGCTCAACGCATCGAGGGCGACCTGCGACGCAGCCTGGTACCGAAGGACCCGAACGACGACAGGGATGTGATCGTCGAAATCCGGTCGGCGGCCGGTGGTGACGAGGCTGCCATCTGGGCGGGCGATCTCCTCGAGATGTACCGGGCCTTTGCCGACCAGCACGGATTCAAGACGGAGATCCTCGAGTCGTCGCCGTCGGAAACCGGCGGCGTGAAAGAGGTCATCTTCTCCGTCAAGGGCCAGGGCGCCTACTCGCAGATGAAGTACGAGGCCGGCGTGCATCGGGTGCAACGAGTCCCCAAGACCGAATCGCAGGGCCGGATCCATACCTCGACCAGCACTGTGGCGGTGCTGCCGGAGGCCGAGGAAGTCGAGATCGAACTGGACGTCAACGACGTGCGGGTCGACGTGTTCCGGTCGAGCGGACCGGGCGGCCAGTCGGTCAACACCACCGATTCCGCCGTCCGCCTGACCCACGAACCGACCGGATTGGTGGTCAGCTGCCAGGACGAGAAATCCCAGTTGCAGAACAAGGAGAAGGCCTTTCGTATCTTGCGCGCCCGCCTCTACCGGATGCAGCTGGAGGAGCACCTTGGCGAGATCGCCGACGCCCGGCGATCGCAAGTCGGTAAGGGCGACCGATCCGAGAAGATCCGCACCTACAACTTCAAAGAGAATCGGGTCACCGATCACCGTATCGGGATGACGATCAAACAGCTTCCCGAGATCCTGGCCGGAGATCTGGGCGCCTTCATCGATGCTTTGACGGCTGAGGAAGAATCCCGGAAGCTGCTCGAGGGGAGGTGAGCGGGCCGGTTGGCCTACCCAACCTTGCCGCCGCCCACCCTGTCTGCAACGAAACAGTCGGTCCGGTAGGCGACCTGCAGCGCCTGGCGTTCCCTCGTGTCGGGGTGCGTAGCCAGAATCTGGCGGACCTCCCGCAAAACGGCCTGTCGGGCGCCCTCCGCCAGCACCGCCACGTGGCTCACCGAGGCGAGTCGTGCGATCAGAAGATCCGGGGTGATCACATGATCGAGGACGAACCGTTCCGAGCGGAACGGCGAGAATCCGGGTAACTGCCGCCCGGCCTCGCTGATGGCCTCGTGATTCCTCCACGGGGCGTGCTTTTCGACCCGATCCATGATCGACCAGACCGCATCCACCCATGGAACGCCGCGATCCCGAGCGTTCCAGACGATGCCGAGCCGGCCGCCGGGGCGGATGACCCTGGCCAGTTCGGCATGAGTTGGCGGCGTGTCGATCCAATGAAACGCCTGGGCGATCGTCAAGGCGTCGACCGAGCCCGATCGAAGGGGCAGGGCTTCGGCTTCCCCGCCCACGGCCAGCGACCCCGGCGAGGTGTTGGCAAGAAGCGCTCGCATGGCTTCGATCGGCTCAATGGCAATGACCGTGGCCCGCGAATCCATCAGCATGCGGGTGAGTTTGCCCGTTCCGGCGGCCAGGTCCACCACCCTGCTGCCGGGACCGATCCGCAACTGGTCGATCAACCACGCCACAGCCTTGTCCGGATAGCCGGGGCGGGCTTCCTCATAAAGCTCGGCCGTGGAACCAAAACCGGTCAGGGCGACACGATGAACGGGCACGAGCCCATCATCGCAGGAACCGGAAAACACCGGGAGCCTGCCAAGATGTCTCCATGACCGACATCCGCCGGCTCCTGAATGAGCCGGGTATTCCGCCCCATGAGGCGGAACGCCTGCTGGCCGTCGCCACGGGTTGGTCGCGTCGTGGACTCCGCGCCGAGGGCGAGGTCGGAGTTGAGGAGGCGCAACGCTACCTGGACCTGGTTGGGCGGCGCCTCGCCGGTGTTCCCCTTCAGCACCTCGAAGGGACGGTCCAGTTCGGCCCCATCGAGTTGCGCACCGACCGTCGTGCTCTGGTGCCCCGGCCGGAGACCGAACGCCTCTGGGAAGAGGGTGTTGCCGCTCTCGGCGAAGCGGGTCCCGGCACGGTGATCGTCGACCTCTGCACCGGGAGCGGAAATCTCGCGCTGGCGTTCCAGCACCAGTTCCCGCAAGCGCGGGTAGTGGCAACCGACCTGTCGTCCGACGCCCTGGCCCTCGCCGAAGAGAACGCCGACGCTCTCGGGCTCGGCGTGACCTTCCTCAAGGGAGATCTGTTCGAGGCCTTGCCCGTCGAGCTGTATGAGCGAGTCGATCTGTTGGTCACTAATCCGCCCTACGTGGCCGAGTCGGAGTTCGACCGACTCCCCGTGGATGTGCGCGATCACGACCCGCGCCAAGCCTTAGTTGCGGGACCGCGCGGTGACGAGATGCTGGTGCGGATCGCCGACGAGGCGTACTGGTGGATGGGCACCGGGGGATGGCTATTCTGTGAGATCGGCGAAACTCAGTCGGAGCGGGCTCTCGACCTGTTTGGTTCGTATCTCGACGTCGAGGTGCGGCCGGACCTCACCGGGCGTCCTCGCATCCTGGTGGGCCGCAAAGGCGGGCGCTGCTGCGTCTAGACCGACCGGGTTGCAGAAGTCGGTTGCGTGGGGGAACCTGCCCGGATGCATCTCGAAGAAGCCATTGCCGCCATACGTCGTGGTGAGATCGTTGGCGTGCCGACCGACACCGTCTACGGGCTGGCGGTCGATCCCCTCCAGGCTGGTGCGGTGCAGGCTCTCTTCGACCTGAAAGGACGGCCCCGCAACAAGCCGATCGGCTTGCTGGGCGACACCCTGGATGATTTCCGGCCGCTTGTCGAAGTGACTCCGGTTGTCGAGGAACTGGTGGCCGGCCATTGGCCCGGACCGCTGACGCTCGTCGCCAGAAGCCTGGTGGACCTTCCGGAATGGGTGGGGGACCACCAGCGCCACACCGTGGCGATCCGGGTGCCCGACCATGCCTACGCCAGGCGGTTGCTCTCTCTGGTCGGACCCCTGGCGGTGACCAGCGCCAACCCGAGTGGCCTGCAGCCTGCCATTTCCCGGGCGGCGGCCGTGGCTTACTTCGAAGACGCGGTGGCGGTCTTCCTTGCGGGCCCTTGCCATGGCGGCACGTCCTCGACCGTGGTCGACGTAACGGTCGAACCTCCAAAGGTGCTCAGACGAGGCCCCATCGAGCTGTGATCAGCCGAGGGTTGAACAGTGAGGGAGGTGAGAGGTGGTGGTCTGAGGTGGGAGATTGGAGGGCTCAGCTCGAACTTCCCGCTGCTGCTTCTGTCGGCAGGCCTTGCCGCTACTCTTCTGGGGCTGGTACCGCATGAAAAGGCTGACACCATGATTGACCCACGTTCCCTCGAGGAGGTCGACCCGCAGGTCGCAGACCTCATCCGCGCTGATACTGCCCGTCAGAACTCGCATATCCACCTGATCGCATCAGAGAACTTCGTTTCCCGGGCCGTGATGGAAGCGTCCGGATCGGTGTTCACCAACAAGTACGCCGAGGGTTACCCGGGACGTCGTTACTACGAGGGCTGTGAGGTCGTCGACCAGGTCGAAGATCTGGCCAGGGAGCGGGCCAAGGCTCTCTTCGGGGCCGAGCACGCCAACGTCCAGCCGCACAGCGGAGCCCAGGCCAACATGGCCGCCTACTTCGCATTCCTCGAACCGGGTGACAAGGTGCTGGGCATGCGGCTCGACCAGGGCGGTCACCTCACGCACGGGTCGCCTGTCAACGCCTCCGGAGAGCTGTACGAGTTCATCGCCTACGGCGTCGATCCCGCCACCGAGCTGATTGACATGGACGAGGTGCGGCGCCTGGCGCTCCAGCATCTGCCGAAGATCGTCCTGGCCGGCTACACCGCCTACTCGAGGGTGCTTGATTACGAAGCCTTCCGGTCTATTGCCGATGAGATCGGTGCGCTACTCATGGTCGATGCGGCTCATTTCGTCGGGCTGGTGGCCGGCGGCGCCTATCCGAACCCGGTTCCGTACGCCGATTTCGTCACCGCAACGACCCACAAGGCCCTGCGCGGCCCCCGCGGCGGTCTGATCCTGTCCCGCCAGGAGCACGCCAAGACGATCGACAAGGCGGTCTTCCCCGGCATGCAGGGCGGAGGGATCTTCAGTCAGGTTGCCGCCAAGGCCGTGTGTTTTCTGGAAGCGTCCACGCCGGAGTATCGGGAGTACGCCAACCAGATCGTCGCCAATGCCCGGGCGATGGTGGCCCGCTCGATAACCGAAGGCGTGCGAGTGGTTGGTGGCGGTACCGACAACCACATGTTCCTGGCCGATATGCGCAGCATCGATGAGGAGTTGACCGGAAAACAAGCAGCCAGGCTGCTCGACTCGGTCGGCATCACCTGCAACTTCAACACCGTGCCCTTTGATCCGCGCAAGCCATTTGTCGGCAGCGGGATCAGGATCGGTACGCCGGCCATGACCACCCAGGGGATGAAGGAAGCGGAAGCCGACGAGACCGCCGGACTGATGGCCGAGGTGCTCCGCCATCGCCAGGATGCCCCCGTCCTCGAGGAGTTGGCCGGCAGGATCCGCAAGCTGGCGAGCGCCTTCCCTGCATATCCGGAAGGGTTCCCTGGACATGTGTGAGGCCTTATCTCCCCCTGCCGGCCGGGGGGAGTTTCCCACCAGCACCAGGGCGTGGAGGGCTGAACCCGCTTGCGAGGTGGACAGAGCGAGTCGGCTCTCTCGGCGGGCAAGCATCGGCTTCCCGCTTTCTCTACGGCAACCCGGAGGGGATGAGAGGACCGGAATACCTCACTTATCGCACAGGTTGAGTGTCTTGTGAAACGATTCACAAGGTCGCTGATGAGAAGATCGTGAGGATGCAGGCAGCCGGCGGCGACCACGTGGTCCGTGGTGCGGTGTACGTGGTGCGCCGGCGAGCGGAGCTCGGCAGTGCCGAATAGGGAAACCCCCCACAGGATCGTCACCGGCGCCATCAGCGATGGGTGGGTCGAAGGCAGCAGCTTCCTCGGCTCCATTCTGGCCGGATGGCTGCTCGGATGGCTGCTCGATCGCTGGCTCGATACCGACCCGTGGTTCATCGTGATCGGCATCATCGCCGGGTCCATCAACGGCTTCTACCGGATGTGGATCGACGCCACCAAGGACGACGATGTTCGAACGAAGTGACGCGGAAGACTTTGTTGCCCAACAGCGGCCCGTCGAACTCGACCTGGCCAAGAGCACCGTGCGCCGTGCGGTGGTGGTGGGACCCATCCTCGTGGCCATCGCCTGGCTCATCCGGGGCTGGGACGGCGCCTGGTCGGCGGCCCTCGGCGTAGCCATCGTGGTCGGCTACTACCTCATCTCCGGTACGTTCCTGGCAATGGCGGCGAGGATCTCATTCGCTGCCTACTATGCCGGCGCACTGCTCGGTTTCATCGTTCGATTGGGCCTGATCGCGGCGACGATGTATCTTCTCGCCAACATCTTGCCGGTCGACCGTGTGGTATTGGGAGTATCGGTCGTTGTGGCCTATGTTGCATTGTTGATTTTGGAAGTGAAAGCACTCGCGGGTAAGCGACGGGGAGACCATGTTTGAGCAACTGATACTGGCCAGTGAATGCGACCTGGCCAACGAGGTGATCTGCGCTCCTGCCGATGTCAAAGAACTCTTCGAGCTCCCCACCGTCTTCCACATCGGCGAACTCGCCATCTCCCGCACGATCATCCTCACTTTCCTGGCCGCCTTCATCGTCGTTGCCCTGCTCTATTTCGGGCTTCGCAAGGGAAGCGTGATCCCTTCCAAGTTCCAGGCGGTGATCGAGAGCCTCGTCCAGTTCGTGCGAAAGGATGTGGCGGAAACGATCATCGGGCCGGAGGGCGCCAAATACGCCCCCTATCTGACCGCCATGTTCCTGTTCCTGCTGGTCGGCAACCTCTTCGAGATCACCCCGCTGATCAACTTCCCGATCACCGCCCGCATGGCGATACCGGCCTTCCTGGCCCTGGTCACCTATGTGATCTTCGTATTTCTCGGCTTCTCCAGGAACGGGATCCGCTACCTCACCGACATAGTCTGGCCGAAGGCGGTGCCTGTGGGGCTGCGGTGGTTGGTCGGAATCATCGAGCTGTTCTCGACCTTCATCCTGCGTCCCCTCACGCTGGCGGTCCGGCTCTTCGCCAACCTGGTGGCCGGCCACCTCATGCTGACCCTGCTGCTCGGTTCGGGCGTCATCTTCATCTGGAACTTCGCCGATGCGGGCGCCAAGAGTGTGGTCGGCGTGGCCTGGTTCGCGTTCGGTTTGATTATCTTCGTCTTCGAGATCGTCGTGGCCGTCCTGCAGGCCTATATCTTCACGCTGCTATCCGCCGTCTACATCCAGTCTTCGGTTCACCCAGAGCACTGACCAAGGAGGAAAAGGGAAATGGAAGGATCAATTGAGGTCCTCAAAGGAGGGCTTGCCCTGATGGGTTACGGCCTGGCCGCCATCGGACCGGGCATCGGCATCGGCATTGTGGTTGGCAACGCCATCACCGCCATGGCACGTCAGCCGGAGATGGCCGGTCCGGTGCGTACCACCATGTTCCTGGGCATCGCGTTCACCGAGGCGCTGGCCCTCATCGGCTTCGTGCTCTTCTTCATCGCCTAGGAGGTCACCGTGTTGTACGTAATGTCCACGGTGCTGATTCTGGCTCAAGAGGAAGGCGACAACATCGGTCTCGTGCTGCCGGACTCGTACGAGCTGGCCGCCGGCATCATCGCCTTCACGATCGTCTTCGTCTTCGTGCGGAAGTGGGCGTTCCCGGCCATCAACCGGTCGTTGGAGAACCGCCAGCAGGCCATCAGTGGCCAGCTGAAGGAAGCTGAGGCCGTAAAACTCGAGGCTCAGAGCCTGCTGGACGATTATCGCGCCCAACTCGCTACCGCGAAGGGCGAAGCCAACCGAATTGTCGAAGAAGCGCGTGCCCAAGGTGACGCCGTTCGAGCCGACCTGGCAGCCAGGGCGGAGGCTGAGGCAAGCCAGATCGTCTCCAAAGCCCGCGCAGATGCGACGAATGAAAAGGCTCGCGCTCTCCAAGAAGCTCGCCAGGAGGTAGCCGACCTCTCGATCGATCTCGCCGAGAAGGTGGTTGGAGAAAACCTCGACCGCGCCGCGCAGCACAGCCTCATCGAGCGCTACCTCGCCGATTTGGAGAGGATGGCGTAGTCGATGACAGATCGCGTCAAAGGGTATGCGGCCGGGCTCTTCGAGATCGCGCGCGCCGAGGACCAGCTGGACCGAGTCCAGACCGAGCTACTCCAGATCGCCGGTGCCCTTCGGTCCTCCGACGAGCTGCGCGATTCGCTGAGCAACCCGCAGCTGCCCACCGACCGCAAGAATGCCATTGTCGACGGCTTGCTCGGGTCGCGCGCCTCTGATCTCACCGTTGCGTTCGTCAACTTCGTTGTCGGATTGGGCCGGGCCTCCTCCTTGCCCGACATAGTCGATGAGCTGGCCGAGACTGCTGCTTCCTCCGTCAACCGTGAAGTGGCCGAAATCCGCACCGCCGTTGATCTGGATGCGGCAACGATAGAGCGATTGGTGGCGGCCCTGGAGCGCAAGACCGGCAAACAACTCGTACCAAAAGTAATCGTGGACCCCTCCGTCATCGGCGGCATCGTCGCCCGGGTCGGGGATATCGTCATCGACGGCTCGGTGCAGAAGCGGCTGGCCGGTCTGCGCGAAGTGTTGAAGACCCGATAAGAAGTGGCAGGAGATTCGATGTCAGAGATGACCATCAATCCGGAAGACATCACCGCAGTTCTCAGGCAGAGCCTCGAGGGCTGGCAACCGTCGGTCGAAGCCGAAACGGTCGGCTACGTGGCCGCGAGCGCCGACGGAGTAGCGCGCGTCAGGGGTCTGCCGAATGCCATGGCCTCCGAGCTTCTCGAGTTTCCTGGAGGCTTGCAGGGGGTTGCTCTCAACATCGACGAGGACGATCTCGGTGTGGTCTTTCTGGGTGAGGCGAATCACATCGAGGAGGGCGATCCGGTCAAGCAGACCCACAAGGTCTTGTCCGTTCCGGTAGGAGATGCGTTGCTCGGGCGAGTGGTCGACCCGCTGGGCAATCCACTCGACGGCAAGGGGCCGGTCAACGCCACCGAGTCCCGGCTGCTGGAGGTCCAGGCTCCTTCTGTTGTGCAACGTCAGCCGGTGAAGGAACCCCTGCAGACAGGTATCAAGGCTATCGACTCGATGATTCCGATCGGGCGCGGGCAGCGCGAGCTCATCATCGGCGACCGGCAGACCGGGAAGACGGCCATAGCTGTCGACACCATCATCAACCAGAAGGGGCTGGACGTTAAGTGCGTCTACGTGGCTATCGGCCAGAAGGCGTCCACGGTCGCCGAGGTAGTGGATGTCCTCACCACCCGCGGCGCCATGGAGTACACGGTGGTGGTCCATGCTTCCGCCTCGGCGCCCGCCGCGCTGCAGATGTACGCCCCCTACTCGGGTTCGGCAGTAGGCCAGTACTGGATGTACAACGGCCAACACGCGCTGGTCATCTTCGACGACCTTTCCAAGCAGGCGGTCGCCTATCGCGAGATATCGCTGCTGCTCCGCCGCCCGCCGGGCCGGGAAGCATATCCGGGCGACGTGTTCTACCTCCACTCCCGGTTGCTCGAGCGATGCGCCAAGCTCAGCGACGAGCTAGGTGGGGGATCACTCACCGGATTGCCAATCATCGAGACGAAGGCCGGTGATGTCTCCGCCTACATCCCCACCAACGTCATCTCGATCACCGACGGCCAGATCTTCCTCGAGTCCGATCTGTTCTATTCGGGCATCCGTCCGGCGATCAACGCGGGTATCTCTGTCTCGCGGGT
>Ga0209751_10003429_pt1 | contig 15361 bp, 13 predicted proteins | sample RifCSP13_1_FD_184019 | JGI IMG/M metagenome (GOLD analysis project Ga0209751, IMG submission 184019) | Soil microbial communities from Rifle, Colorado - Rifle CSP2_sed 13_1 (SPAdes) (version 2) | ecosystem: Environmental > Terrestrial > Deep subsurface > Rock core/Sediment | place: Rifle... | reverse complement strand
AAAGGGCGGGATGAAATCTGGGCAGTTGGGTTCAGAAATCCCTGGAAATTTTCTTTTGATAAGTTGACGGGGGATTTATTTATTGCCGATGTAGGGGAAAACAAGCGTGAAGAGGTTAATTTTTCCCCATTCGGAACAAGTAAAGGTGTAAATTATGGCTGGCGCTGTTATGAGGGAACAATCGATCATAATTTGTCGGGGTGCTTAGCTCGGGAAAATTATATCTTTCCGATATACGATTATCCGCACGGAGTGGATAATGTCTGTTCAGTTACCGGCGGTTTTGTTTATCGGGGTAGTAAATATCCCAGTTTGGACTCGATATACATATACGGTGATTTTTGCAGCGGTCAGATTTGGGGCCTTAGGACTATCAATGGAATTTGGGAGAATAAACTACTGCTTGATTCGGGTGCGCTTATTTCTTCATTCGGGCAGGATTTAAGCGGAAATCTTTATGTAATAGATCATGCATCCGGTGATATTCTAGAAATTCAAAGCGGCACAGTTGCTAATGTTCCCGGAGATGCAAACGGAGATGGCAAGGTTGATTTAATTGATTATGTCGCCTTTTATAATAATTACGGTAGAACAACACAAAATGGGGCACAAGACGCGGATTTTAACTTCGATACTAAGGTAGATTTGATCGACTACGTAGTATGGTGGGCTAATTACGGGAGGTGGTAGTATCTCCAGCCCAAGTCTTCAACCAAGTCGGTAGTACATAACCAGGAGTGAATTTTCGTTTTCCTTACCTTGTTTTTAATACAATTAAAGTATTATATTAAATTAATGTTCCCCCGGAATAGAGATTTAAGGCTGATAAAGTCGGCGTTATTTCTATTTATATCACTTACATCTCTATTTGTACTAAACAATTATTTAGTAAGAAGGCAACAATCGGCAAAAATTTCAAAGGCTGCAAATTTAGTTTCAGAAGACGATTATGCCCCGGGTGAGGTTATTGTAAAACTCAATAAAAAGTTGGAGCTGAGTAAAAATACGACTTTAGAAACAAAAAATTTTGAAAAACCCGTAAAATATTATGATTTGGATGTAAACACTATCCCAAAGACAATTAAAAATTTTAATGAAAAATTTAAAATTAGTAAGGTTGAAAAGCTTTTTAAGAAACACGACAGTTTAGAAGATTTTTTAAGAGAATATAAGGAAAAATATAAAGCTGATTTTTCCAGGGGGTATAAAAAGGTAGATGAAAATGTAAGCACACAATCTAATCTTATAGATATTTATAAATTAACCTACGATCCGAACATAAAGACATCGGATGTTACGGATTTTTTAGATAAATCTGGTGAAATCGAAGGCTATTCACTTAATTATAAGGTTTATGCAGATATTTATATTCCCTTTGATCCTCTTTTTAATAAACAGTGGTCATTACATAATACCGGACAAACAGGGGGAAAAATCGATGCTGATATCGATGCTCCCGAGGCTTGGGAATCAATGCTTAATGTTCCTACGCCTTCTCCAAAGATATTAATAGCTGTAATTGACACAGGAATAGATTATACCCACCCGGATATGCGTACTGATGAAACCACATTCCCGGGCGGGGGTGGTTGTTTCGGACCTAATTGCAGAGTTATTGGGGGGTATGATTTTGTGAACGAAGACAACGATCCGATGGATGATATGGGACACGGGACTCATGTTGCAGGCATAGCTGCGGCGAAATATAACGACGCCATAGGTATAGCAGGAATTTGTGACCAGTGTAGATTGTTAGCGATTAAAGTGCTTGACTCTGCTGGATCGGGTGATCTTTTCGACTTAATGGACGCATTAGTGTTTGCTGTCGACAACGGTGCCGAAATAATTAATATGAGTCTTGGGTCTACTACAGAATTTTTTATACAAGATCTGTTAAATTGGGTTAATTCATACGGCGTGATTATAGTTGCATCTGCGGGTAACTCAAATAACGAGATTAAAAGTTATCCCGCCGCATACGAAAATGTTATTTCAGTGGCAGCTACCGGTTATGATGATGCAAAATCATTTTATTCTAATTACGGAGATTGGGTAGACATTTCAGCGCCCGGGGGATCGCGAACGGATTTAAGATCCTGTGTAAATCAAACAATATTGTCGACGATATCTAAAGGAAATATATGGGATACATATTACCCTGAATGTAAAATAGAATCGGGCGGTACAAAATATGTTGCTTTGCAAGGTACATCAATGGCTTCTCCTCAAGTTAGCGGAGCCTTGGGTTTATTGCTGACGAAAAGACCGGAACTGACTCCTTCAGAAGCAGAAACCCTATTAAAATATAGCTCGGATTATATTGACGGAATTAATCCAAACTACCAAAAAAAACTTGGAGCAGGAAGGCTAAATGTCAATAAGCTATTAAATCCTAATTTCTGTACTTATAATAGCGCGTGGCCCCTAATAAATGATCAATTAAACTCAATATCTGTTCCTTATGCAATCACAGCAGACAAAAACGGTAATGTGTATGTAAGCGATATAACCGATTACTACGTATGGAAGTTTGATAATGAAGGAAATCTTCTTCAGAAGTGGAATAAGTCTTCTAACCTTTACCAGTTTGATTTAATCAGGGGTCTGGAAAGAGATACTCAGTCTGACTATATATACGTAGCTAGTACCCAAAAAGACAAGATTTTAAAGTTTCGTAATAGCGGTGAGTATTTTTCGGAGTTTGGTTCTTATGGTAGCGGAGATGGTTACTTTAATAAACCTTGGGATGTGGCGGTTGATAAATCCGGAGCTAATGTATATATAGCGGATACCTTGAACAGCAGAATTCAAAAGTTTAATTCCGGAGGGATGTTTATAAACAAATGGGGCTCTTTCGGTAGCGGCCCAGGACAATTTGATCATCCAAAAAGTATTGGGATAGATAAATTGGGATATGTTTATGTATTGGATACACTAAACAACCGCGTACAAAAATTTGACGGGAACGGAAAATTCATTAAAAGCTGGGGAAACGTAGGAAGCGGAGACGGGCAATTTAATTTACCTTCGGGTTTAACAATAAGTGACGATGGTCTTATATTTGTAGCAGATTCCGGGAATAATCGAATTCAGGTTTTTTCGACAAATGGAATATTTTTAAGCAAGTGGGGTGGATTAGGAACGGGAGATGGTAAATTTAAAAATCCACGCACCTTAGATATCGATTCGAATAGAAATGTTTTTGTAGTAGATGGCAATAACAGACGTGTTCAGAAATTTAGCTGTAGTTTGCCCGAATTCAAATTTCCTTTTATTGGAGATGCGGATTTAGATGGTGATGTTGATGAAGACGACCTGGCTATTATTAAAGCTAATTTTGATACCAGAACTACTGAAGGGGTATTAAAAGGCGATTTCAATTTAGACAGCTGGATTGACGGAAAAGATTATGCAATATGGGCACTCTCCTATAGTCAATAAGAGTTTGCTAATAAAGCCCTTAAATTTTATATGAATAATATTAGAAAATTTTTAATTACCTTATTTTTAATATTGGCTTTTATAATTGCATTCACTTTATACAACAGCAATAATGAAGTTTACGCAGCTACGGCTGATTCGTATATAGATTCGATAAGAAACTCTCTCTTATGGTCGTTTCGTCCGCTATTAAACATTATGAGTTCTGATGAAAAGAAAGAAGTTATTTTGTATGTCGATACAGGCAGTCAAAAAGTACAATTTGTTAGATTTCAAATTGATTATAATCCCTTTGACCTGAATCTTGAAAGGATCGATTTGACGGGACCTTTTACTAAAGAAATTGTAAACACACCACTTGATAAATCGAATAGTTCCGGGTTTTATAACCTGGCATTAGGTCTTGAGCCCGGAAAAGCTAAGGACGGGGTAAGTGGAAAAGTAGAGATTGCAAAACTACTTTTTAAACCAATGACAAAATCGCTGAATAGAAAGATTGCAATAAATTATTCTCTATATATAGGAAATACAAGTCGTTACGCACAACAATTAATTGATATTAAGGGAAACAATTTGACTTCGGTTTTTAGGTCAAATTTCCGAAAAGAGACTTCAGAGATAATTCTCAATCCAAAAATAGAAAACGGAACTATACCTAGATGTAATTATTTAAATTCGTGGGGTAGTAAGGGGAGCGAACCGGGTAACTTCAATTCACCATCTTCAATTGCTGTATACCCCCTTGATCCTGGTGATGAAAGTGAAAAAAACCAAATAATATTTGTATTAGATAGCGGTAACAACAGATTTCAGGAATTTGATTATAAAGGAAATTTGTTAGGTGTATGGGGAAGTGCAGGAAGTGGTGGTGGCCAGCTTAACAATCCCAAAGGTTTTGCTCATGATCCTGGCGGTATATATATTGTCGATACGGGTAATAATAGGATTTCTTTTTGGATTGATGATATCGATCCGTACCAAGCGGTTTTTATGTCTAATTTCGGCTCGTATGGTAGCGGGAATGGTCAGTTTAAAAATCCACAGGATATAACCAGTGCGTACTCATATACAAATATGCTTTATGGGTACTTATACATTGCCGATACCGGTAATAATAGAATTCAAAAAATATACTGCAGTTATTTTACTGGGAAGTGTAATTTTGAAAAAATATTAGGTTCATACGGAACGGGAGATGGTCAATTTATTAAGCCCTCGAGTGTAACAGTTGATTATGTTAATGGAGATTTATACGTTGCGGATAGTACAAATAGAATTCAACGATTTAGCAAAGATGGCAATTTTATTACTTCTTGGGGTACAAATGGGAGTGAAGAGGCTAAATTCATCGGCCCGCTTTCATTGAGCGCCGATCCTTTAAGCAATGTCTACGTCAGCGACTCAGGAAGGAATAAAATAATTAAATTTACAAATTACGGCCAGTATTTAAATGAGTGGGGTGAGAAGGGCAACGGAGAATATAAATTCAATGGAGCTCTTGATATTGCTGTAGAAAACGATAACTATTCAGACGGTAATTTTTTTGTTGCAGATACAGGTAATAATAGAATTATCAGATATCAATGTGCAAAATTTTACTGTCAGTATGATAAGAAATGGGGTAGCGAGGGTAGTTCGGATGGTGAATTCAAATATATTTATGCACTTGCCGTAGATAAAAAGGGTAACACTTTTGTTTCAGATACAAACAGTGCAAATAACAATAGAATACAGAAGTTCGACAAGGATGGCCAGTTTGTTAAAAGTTGGGGTATAACCGGTACCGAACCCGGTCAGCTTAGTTTGATAAGTTCAATGGATGTGGACTCTGAGAATAACTTGTACGTTGGAGACTATCACAATGAAAGAATACAAGTATTTGACAACGAAGGGAATTTTCTTAGGATGTGGCCGACTCGTGGGGATTTTGAATATAAATTTCCCGTAGGTATTACACTTGATAATGATAATAATGTTTACGTTTCGATTGAAGGAAATTTTCCATTGATCCAGAAATTTGATAATCAGGGTAATTTTATTAACGAGTGGGGGAAAAGAGGAATATTTTCATTATACGACGGTGAGTTTCGAAGTTTGAAAGGATTGGAATATAACAATAATGGGAATTTGTATGTCACAGATGAGGGGGCTAACCAAATAAATGTTTTCGATAATAACGGAAATTTTATTAATAAATTCGGAAAACTAGGTAGTCAGGGAGGTCAGTATGGAAATGCACTCGGGAGATTTCATGATCCTAATGATGTGACAACCGACTACGGGGGTAATGTATATGTATCCGATACGGCGAATAACAGGATTCAAGTTTTTAGCAAAGATGGATTTCCTTTATCCGAAATTGGACAATGGAATGGGCAGTCGAGCAGCGCTTCCGGGCAATTACACACTCCCTTGTCTATCGCATATGACAAAATCAGAAATTACTTATATGTTGCCGATAGCGGTAATTATCGGATTCAAAGATTTAGCTGTAATTTATCTCAGCTGAGTTTTGTGGATGGCGACGGGAATGGTGACGGTAAGGTTGATATTATTGACTATAGAATTTTTATTTCACACTATACTCGATCCGGAATGAGTATAGAAGGCGGTGATTATAATAAAGACGGAACAGTTGATGGGGTGGATTACGTTATTTGGTTTAATAATTACGGGAGGTGGTAATTTAGTTGTAAGATGTAAGCAGTAAGATATACGGAACAGGGAATAAGAGCGTGGTATAATTTCGGGATGAGTAGCGCTTCAGATATTGTCAACAGAAAATTAGATCACTTAAAAATTGCTCTTTCTGATTCTTCACAAGTAGGAAACCCGGGTTTTGACGATTATCGTTTTATCCATAACGCTCTTCCTGAGATTGATTTTGCCAAAATTGACACAACGACGACTTTTCTCGGCAAAAAAGTCAAATTACCATTCTTTATTTCCTGTATGACCGGTGGGATTGAGAAAGGAAAAGATCTAAATAAAAATCTTGCGTTGGCTGCACAAAGGGCGGGGATTGCGATGGGTGTTGGGAGCCAAAGAGTGGCTATAGTGCACCCGGAGGTAAGAACGCAGTTCCAGGTCAGAAAATACGCCCCTACAATTCCCTTGATGGCCAATGTCGGTTTGGTCCAGCTTAACTATGGATTTGGATTAAAAGAGTTGCAAATGTGCGTTGATATGATTGAGGCGGATGCGCTTGTTGTTCATATAAACCCAATCCAGGAAGTCATTCAACCCGAAGGAGACAGAAATTTCGAAAATTTACTTCCGAAGTTAGAAAAAATAGTTACTAAATTATCTGTACCGGTAATTGCAAAAGAGGTTGGATTTGGTTTGTCGGAAGATGTTGTAAAAAGGCTATACGATATTGGAGTCAGGATTTTTGATACCGCCGGTTGGGGAGGAACTAACTGGGCTTTGGTTGAGGGCCTGCGTGGAAAAGCAGATAAAAACTTAGGAGAAATATTTAGCCAATGGGGGATCCCGACTGTTGAATCAATACTCCAGAGTAAAAGATTAAAAGAGCGGGAAAAAGATAATAAAATAGTAATTCTCGGGAGCGGAGGAGTTAGGACGGGAGTGGATATTGCAAAAGCCATAGTACTGGGAGCTGATATGGCCGGAATTGCGGCGCCTTTTGCAAAGGCGGGGCTTGTATCCGCGGACGAAGTGGAAAGACTTATCAAACGCATTAAAACAGAACTTACAACTGTTATGTTTGGCGTCGGTGCAGACAATTTATTAAAGTTGAGAAAAACAAAACTTGAAAAGGTTAAATTGTCCGAAAGTGGGTATTGACAAAGGTTGTTATTCTTTGATACTTTGTGATTAGGAATGATAGTACTTAGGCTCACAAGTATATCAAAGTATTAAAAAGTAGTAATTTATTTACAATGCCCGAAGGTAAAATTAAAAAGAAAGTTAAATTAGAGGAATTACCTGATCTTCTTACTGTTCGTGAGGTAGCTGACTTACTTCGTGTTTCTCCGCTAACCATTAAACGTTGGGGTAAAAGAGGCAAACTTCCTGCAATCAGAATTAATTCCCGTGGAGACCGTAGGTATAAAAAGGAAGCAGTCCTTTGGTTATTAGGGATTCAGGCCAAAGATAGTTAGAAGCTTATTCAAATCCCCGCCTTACATTCCCTTCTTGTTGCTCTTTACAAAGAAATGGGATTATTATTAATTAGTAATTATGAACAGTTTAAAGAAGGAAGAAATTCTATCTATATTAGAAATAGAAATTGAAAGAGTGAAAGACGAATCACGAGCGCCGGGATCTCTAATTGCGACAACGAAAGAACTCTCACAAAAATATTTAGAGCGTTTAGATAGCCTGAAAGAAGAAATTAAGAATGACGCATCGTTAGACAAAACAACAATTAATCCGGTTTGCCAAGTTTTGGTCGAGTATGATGACCGCAGTCAATTGGACTTTGTTTTAGCGGAAAACGCAGTAAGTTTTGCTAAGTTACTTTTTATTTCTACCCGTTCTGCACTGGGTAAGGCAATTATCGGTAAAAAATTGGGGGAGAAGTTTTTTTATGAAATAGAGGAAAAAGGTGAGAAACGTAATTTTTCGGGAAAAGTTATTAGCATATCCTGAATGCTGACTTAAACTGCCGATTTATATAACTCTTTCAAAATAAGTTTTAAGGTTTTTACTAAAATTATCAGATCCTCTTTAAGTGATGCATTTTGGACGTACGATAAGTCCAGCTCCATCCATTTTTTAAAACTTAAGTTATGAGATCCTTCGATAACCCAACTACTGGTTATACCCGGTAATACGGATTCGCGCCTCTTTTGATAGGGAGTAAGTTTATTGGCTTCATAAATAGGTAGGGGTCGGGGACCAACCAAACTCATATCTCCTTTTAAGATATTAACAAATTGCGGAATTTCATCGATCCCTGTTTTAGCCAAAATATTACCGATTTTTGTATATCTCGGGTCGTTTCCTATTTTAAACACGGGTCCGTCGGCTTCGTTCAAATGCGATAAGGTAGCTAGTTTTTTTTCGGAACCCTCTTTCATTGTCCTGAATTTGAATAAAGTAAAAACCTTTCCGTTCAATCCTACCCTTTTTTGTTTGAAAATAGTTCTTCCCTTAGATGTAGTTTTAATTAATACAGGCAGAATTATTAGAAAGGGAAATAATAATATTAATGCAAATAAAACAAGTATCACATCGCTCAACCTTTTTGTGAGAGAATTGTGATAGCTGGAAATTGATATCCTTTCGCGCATCAAATTAGTATAAAGATAAAATTAATAATTATAAACATGGATAAGTTTTTTATTGTGATTTCAGTCGTTATTGTTGCCACAACTCTGACAAACAGAGAATTTTGGGATTTCGGCGGGATTTTCGCGCTGTTGGCTTATGTTATCGCAATATTTATAAAAGATGCAGTAAATAAAAATACCAGTAAATATCGTTTACCGCCTCATGCTGAAAAGTATTTAATTTTTTTATTTCTGCTTGCTGTAAGTTTTATCTGGAGTCTAGACACTAAATTGGAATTATTATATTTTTCTTATTTTGTCAGTGGATTTTTGTTTTGGCTAATCTCTTATAATTCTAATATTATTTTTAAAAATTTTTACAACCTAGTTGTAGTAATAGGGGTTTTTTACGGCATTTTGACTTTGATATATGTTTTGACTGGAGATCCAGCAAAAATCAGTCCTTTGAGCTTGATTAAATATTCTGTCGCTCCACTACATCACCATCACATCGCAGATTTGTGGTCTATCGTATTAATCGTCTGTGCGTTATTAATTACAAAGGGTAAAAAAATTTATTGGTTTCTAATGCCTGTTGGCTTTTACTTTTTAGTCTTGGGTCTATCGAGGTCGAGTTATGTTGCGCTGATGAGCGGTTCGGTATATGTGCTATGGCGAGGTCAATTAAAATATAGATTTAAATATCTGTTTGTATTTTTAATAATAGCGTCAATTGCGTTATTTATATATGCATCAAATAAAAAAAGTACTCTTTATGCACACAGTGCGTATATTGTTCAAGGTATAGTTGGTACAGCGAAAAACCCATTTGGTGTAGGTCTGGGAAATTTTAGCTTACTATCAAATAATCCAAATTACGATTTTCTTAAATCCAAAGTCGGATCAAGTTCTGCTCACAATATTATTCTGGAAGTAGTATCGGGATTGGGCGTATTTTCAGTGAGTTTTTTATACTGGCTATATTTAACTTTTAAAGACGTCTTTAAGAGACAAAAAAAATATAAATCAATGAACGCGGAGAAATTGATTTACAGGGCGGTGTTTTTGACAATCTTTGTAAATTTTTTGTTTGACTATACTTATTTTATACCGGTTATGTTTTGGTTATGGTTTGTTTCTTTGGGTTTAGCACAAAAGAGTGGTAGCGTTAAGTTGAAATCTGAATCCTAACATTCCATCCTATTTTGTTAATAAAGGAAACCTGCCATAGGATCGGGAAGTTTTAGGGTAAGCATATTGGGTGCTGGGCGAGTTTGATGGTCTTTATTTGATGGTGAATTCAAGATTTCAAAGCGATTTGAGGGTACAAATAATGGGTTAGTATCATCCGTTGTTTTTAAAATAACCGCAACATCTCCTCCTGCAGCACCTATACCCGCATTGACGGCGCCTTTTTCCTTCATAATAGTTGCTGCTTCGTCAAAAGTGACTCCGCTCGAATCTTTTTGTCTTCCGTTAAAAAACCCCGCAATCAGTTTTCCTTCATAATCGTGACCAATAATAGTAACGGGTGTTCTATTAGGTGGAAAAGGGCCTTGTATTACAACTTTTGTTGGCTTTTCTTTGTCACCAATTTCAGCTACTCTGAAAAAGTTTTCAAGTCCCCATCTTTTGTCCTCGATGATTGCTTTAAACTCTTCAGCTTCGACCCTGGAAACATTTGCTCTGACTACTGCTATGCCTCCCTCGTAAGCAATACGTCTTGCTCCAGATAAAGTTGAAGGCTGGAATCTGCGTACTAGGTCGAAAAATCTGAAATTAAATTCTGGATCTTCAGCAGCACCAACTGAAAAATCGACAAAATTTCTAAGGTCTGCAAGAGCCCTAAATCGTCCCTGAGCAACTAATTGGGATTGTGGAATAACTGAAGCGTTTTTTACTACGAGAGGCATACTCATTCCTATATTTATAGTGTCTGTAGAGTTTTGTGCTTCTCCATTAACTAAACTAATATCTTGAGCGCTCCAACCGTCGTCCGTCAGGGTTAACATTTCGAATGTTCGGGTAAGGGTTTCGTCTTCCGGAAGCCGAAGAACTTTTCCGTGCTTGATAAAAAATTCACCCTTTTGCCAAAAAGCATTAGTTGCCGGAAAGCCAAGCATGGCAATCGAAGGGGTTAGAGAGCTGTCATTTTGAGCCATCCACTGCTCGGGTTTTATCCCGGCCGGAGACTTCCATTTCTCCCTTGTTTCATTTTGATTAATAAGAAGACCATTAGACTCTGTCTCGATTCCTAGTTCAACGAAACGATTGTCGAGCAATAAATCATAATAATATGGACTACGATCATCGGCGTGTATTGTCGTAAATGTGATTTGAGAACCCTCAGGTCTTGTACGCTTTTCAGAAGTAACTGTACCAATACCCGCAATCTCTCTTTTCCACTCTACATTTTTTGCGGACCATTCGGTATCAGGATTATTTGTTTCGGCTTCTATCATAATTGAGCGCTTAAGACAGGTTTCAGAATTCCATAAATCTCCATTCTTAGGAAGCTTCACCTTATTTTTTTGGTATTATAGCCTTATACTTTGAGCATTGCAAACAGTAATAGCTCAAGAAAACCTTTTAGAGCGCCCTTAAAAAGTCGCGTTATATTACGACCGTTGTGCCGTGGTCTGTGTTTAACTGGTATGTGATGCAGCTTGTGACCGTCGCGGGCTGCCAAAATTGTCAGAAAGATATTGGGAGCTATTGTGCTTGGAGGAATTTTATTCAATATCGCTTTCAGATAAGATCGTCTGATGAGTCTAAAAGGAATATTTGAATCTTTAATTCTTTTGTTGAATAAAATTGTTATCCATAACTCTATTAATGACGCAAGTATAAGACGATACTTTGAGTCTCTCCTTTTGAATCTTCTGCCGATAATAAAAGGGGAACTCTGTCTCTTTTTCCAGAGCTTGTAAAAATCTTTTGATTCGAAATGTCCATCCGCATCGGTCTGAAAGATCCATTTATGATGTGATTCTAAAGCCAATTTATACCCAAATATTAGGTCCTTACCATAACCTTCACGGGGTTTATGAATAAGTTTGACGAAATTATATTTCTTACTGAGTGTTTTGATTTTATCTCTTGTTTGATCGTTGGAATCTCCGTCTATAATTAAAATTTCCGACCCGGGAAATTTTTTAACTATTTCTACCCAAGAATTTACTGTTTTCTCAATTCTTTTTTCTTCGTTATAGGAAGGCATTATTAAAATAAAAGTCTCTTTTTTCGGCATGGTATATACTTAGTCTGGTTTTTTGGTAGTATTTACAATATATCATGTCGGTATTTAACTCAAGCACCCAACCAACCCGAAATTATTTAGATTTTTTACAGGCCATGACAGAGAAGGAGTTAAAAGCGCGGTATAAAAACACGCTTTTTGGATTTCTTTGGATACTGGTGAATCCTCTTTTGCAAATGATCGTTATCGGATTTATTTTCAGACTCTTTATTAAAGAGCCAATTGAAAATTATTTCCTTTATCTTTTCGCCGGTCTTTTAGTGTGGAATTTTTTCTCGCTATCCTTAACCAAAGCGACGCCTTCTATCGTCAATGAAAGAAGTTTAATTAAAAAGGCGAATTTTCCAAGGTCGGTTATACCACTGTCTATTGTTCTATCCAACTTCGTTCAACTCGTTTTGGCATATCTGTTATTCTTAATACCGGTAATTTATCTTGGAACACTATCCAATTTATGGATATTAGAGTCAATTTTTGGTTTCATATTTCTTTTGTCATTTACGGCAGGCATTGGTCTATTGACCTCAGCCCTCAATGTACGTTTTCGTGATATAAACTTTTTTGTTCAAGCAATCTTAATACTGTGGTTTTATGCTACACCTATTGTATATTCGGTATTTGTGGTTCCAAGAAATTTAATTTGGCTTTGGAGAATAAATCCGTTAACGTCAGTTGTTCAACTTTTTCAGAAGGCGTTATCTGAAGCCCCCGGACCGGGTCCTGCCATGCTATTAACAAACAGCATAATAATAATTTTTGTGATAGTCATAGGTTATTCGATTTTTTATAAAGAAAGTAAAAATTTCGATGACTGGGTATGAAGAAAAAGCCGAAATCAAAGATCAGAGAATACAAAGACATTGCAGTTAGGTTAGTAAATGTTTCAAAACGCTATACAATTCATCACGAAAAACCTACACTTATAGAACATTTAATTCATGCTAAAAATGGAGAGTTTTGGGCGTTGAAGAATATAAAATTAGAAATATCTAAAGGTGAAAACTTGTGCATAATCGGTCCAAACGGATCCGGAAAAACTACACTGCTTAAAATTATTGCAGGAATAGCAAATCCGACTTCAGGAAAAGTAAAAGTCAATGGAAAAATCGTTTCTTTAATTGATCTTGAGGCGGGATTTCATCCGGAGTTATCTGGAATTGATAACATTTTTCTCAACGGAATGCTATTAGGCATGAGTAAAAGTCAAATCAAATCAAAAATTAACAAAATTTCAAACTTTGCCGATATCGGACAATTTATAGACGCCCCGTTATTTATGTATTCATCGGGGATGAAACTGCGGCTTGGTTTTTCTGTCGCAGTACACGCAAATCCCGACATACTAATTTTGGATGAAAATATTGCTGTTGGAGACCAGGATTTCCAGGAAAAATCATTTGAAAAAATTAAGGAGTTTTATCAATCCGGAAAAACTGTTATAAGTGTTACCCATATTCTGGCTTTTATTAAAAGATATTGTAAACGAGTTATCTGGCTTGAGAAAGGCAAGGTGAAAGAAGATGGGATGGCTAAACAGGTGATTGATATGTATGAACGATACACCCGGCACAACTATTAAATTTCTTTTTTAGATCGCGGAGCATATAATATTTGTAATGAGCAGAGAACGAAAAATGTTGATTATTGGTCACAGAGGAGATATGGATAACTTTCCAGAAAATTCAATAGAGGGAATTTCGAGTGCTCTCGAGAAAGGAACCGATGGCGTTGAATTCGATGTTTTTTATAAACCAGGGATCGGGGTATATTTACAACATAGTTTTGATCATGACCCACTCCAACCATACCCAAGGTTGACGGACGTATTTGAAAGATTTTCGGGTAAGGGAATATTGGTAATCGAAATTAAACAGCCTGAAACGGAGGCCGTTGATGCTGTTGCCGAGCTTATTAGAAAGTATGAAGTTCCAGATTTTGAAATAACTTCCTGTGTTTTACCTCTACTAAGCTATGTTCACGAGGTGCTACCGGAAGCCAGAATTGGCATGAATGTAAGACCGCACCTACTCGAAAAATGGATGACCAAGGGATTACGTATTTATTTTTTAATTAATTATCTTAAGCTCACAGGAGCAGAAAATATCTGGCTTAGTCGACCAAGAAATTTTTGGGATAAAGATACAGTTTCGCAATTTCACAATTCAGGCTTCAGGGTATGTTCTCAGTTATTGACAGGCAATAAGGAAGAATTTGAAAGAATGCTTAGTATGGGAATTGATGCTTGTACTGCAGATAATTTAAATGTTTTGCAATGGAGGGATAATGAATGAAAAATCGTTTGGTGTATCCGAAATGAAATCTCCCACTATTTCAATATTAATCAGTATGTGTGGAGGGAGAGAAAGGCATTTTGCGATGTCGCTTGATTCCATAACACGTCAACGCTTCGATAGAGATCAAATCGAATTGGTGGTAGTGCTTGATTTTCCTAATCCAAGAAAAGCACTTTCGATCCTTAAAAAGAAAAGCAAATATTTTAATTCTATACGTTGTTATATTATCGATCGAAACAATCCTACTATATCCCATAGCGCAACGTTCAGAAATTTCCTTGCAACAAAAGCAAAAGGCGAGTACATATTATTCAGCGAACCTGAAATGCTTCATATCGGTTCCACGCTGTCTCCGCTATTTCGCTTTCTCTCAAGGAAGCCTTCCAAGTTTTGGTACTGTGGTCCTGTCTTTGCTACTGCTAGTGTAGTTGACAATAAGGGAAAAATAATCGTTGATGATTACGATGGAACGGAAAACGTAAACTTTTTACTTAGCCTAGCCTCTCGTTATCAAAATGATTTTTCTAACTCTAAGATGAAGAAATATTTTTTTAAAATCGATAGAAAAAATTACCCCTTTTCATTTTTTTGTGTCTTATTTTCGCGCAAATTTTTCTTTCAACTCGGAGGTTTAAATCAAAACTTAAAAGTTAGAGGGTGGGAAGAGATTGAATTTTTTGAGCGATTTAGTAATAAGGGAGGTAAAATCAATTTTGATAGAAATTTTGTTACCTGCCATCTCCCACACAAAAGAAGACTTTATCTTACTGACCAGGTGGGATGGGATCTTTATAATTCAACTGTTTTATTTAATCCCAGTCAAAAAATCGGAGAAATACTACAAAAAATTGAGGAGGTAGTTTTCCCATGAATAAAGTTCCTCTTCAGTTTTATCAAAATAGAAGCCGTTTGTTACCAATCAATATTCCAAAGAATTTTTATCTTATTGGTACTTTTGCAACGCTTGTAACGGTGATCAGGATATTAATATTCAGAAAACTGCTGAAAAACGCCGTATTTACAAAGCATTTTTTGCCTCTTCAACGCTTAAACCGGAGATACGCTCAAGCGCTTCAGTATGCTGCTTTAAGAGTTTCTCACAATTAAGTTCTTTTTCACTAAGGTCTTTT
>Ga0209751_10003427_pt1 | contig 15365 bp, 15 predicted proteins | sample RifCSP13_1_FD_184019 | JGI IMG/M metagenome (GOLD analysis project Ga0209751, IMG submission 184019) | Soil microbial communities from Rifle, Colorado - Rifle CSP2_sed 13_1 (SPAdes) (version 2) | ecosystem: Environmental > Terrestrial > Deep subsurface > Rock core/Sediment | place: Rifle... | reverse complement strand
CGCCCGCGCGGCCCGCGAAAGGCCCGTGCGACGCTCGACACGAAGCCCATCGTCACCCGCGCGCCGCCCTCGGTCGCGGTCACCGCGAAGACCGGCGTGCCGATGCCTGCGCTCACGCCCGACCAGGTAAGCGCCGGCGCGGTGGCTGTGTCAACCGCCAGGACGGCGAGGTCGCCATCGATGTCGATGCCCTTGATGCTCGCCTCCGCGCGCCGCCCGTCCGCGAAGGCCACGACGGTGCCGTCGCCGCGCACGTTGTGGGCGTTGGTCAGGACGAGCCCATCACCAATCACCACACCTGAGCCACCGCGCCAGCCGCCGCCGATGCGAACCACCGACTGTCCGGCCTTCGCTGCCACCGACTGGACCAACTGGCCCAGCTCATCCAACATGCCCATCTCGACCCTTCGCTCCGTTCCGCGTCTACGTTTCTACCGAGTAACTTGCGAGTTGCAAGTTAGCATCCTCACATGCAAGTGCGCAAGCGGCAGCCTGAGCGTGCAACCATGCTCGACATGGGAGAGCAAACGGATCGGTCGGCCGGATCGGGCCTAGACGCGGCGCTCGAACGCGTCGGCGATCGCTGGTCGCTGCTGCTCATCGAGGCGCTGCTCGACGGCCCGCGGCGCTTCAACGATCTCATCGCTGCGGTCGCGGGCATCGCGCCCAACATCCTGACCGACCGGCTGCGCCGGCTGGAGCGCGCGGGCGTGCTGGTCGGCCAGCGCTATTCGCAGCGCCCGATCCGCCTGGCGTACGAGCTGACCGCCGACGGCCGCGAGCTCGCCGGTGTCCTGCGCCTGCTCGCGGCGTGGGGCAGCGGCGCGGAGAGCGAGGGTCTGCGCCACACCGCCTGCGGCACGACGCTCGAGGCGCGCTGGTACTGCCCGACGTGCGCCGAGGCGGTCAGCGACGACGACGCATCGAGCCTGCGCTTCGCCTGATTCGGCCCGGTAGCATCCCCAGATGGACGACGGACGGGTCGCGCTGATCGTCAATCCGACCTCTGGCGGTGGGCGCGGCTGGCGGGTGCTGGGCGAGGTGCTGCCACTGCTCCGCCCAGCGGGCCTCAAGCCAGAGGTGCTGCTGTGCATGAACGGCGTCGAGCCGGCGGAGGTCGCGCGTGACGCGGTTGCCAACGGCCATCTGTTGGTGATCGCGGTCGGCGGCGATGGCCACGCCGCGGCGGTGGCTCAAGGGCTGATCGGCAGCGAAGCCGCGCTGGCTGTTCTTCCCGCCGGAAGCGCGAACGACTACGCGCGCACGATCAAGATGCCGGTCGGCAACGTGCGAGCCGCGGTAGATGCTATCCGGGTAGGTCAGATCGAGCGCGTCGACACCATCCGCGTCAGCACCGGCACCGGCGAGCGCCACTTCCTGAATGTCGTCGGCACCGGGTTTGACGCGGCAGTTGCCGGCCGGGCAGAGAAGATTCCGGTGCTGCGCGGCGCGGGGCGGTACGTGCTGGCGCTCATGGCCGAGCTGCCGCGCTTCTCGGCCGCGACTGTGACCCTGACCGTCGACGGCGCGACGCGCGAGCTGCGGGCGATGATGGTCGCGATCGCCAATGGCACGAGCTACGGGGGCGGCATGCGCGTCGCGCCCGCGGCGACCCTCACCAGCGGCCGGCTCGAGGTGTGCGTCGTGGGCGAGATCTCGAAGCCGCAGTTCCTGCGCGCGTTCCCGCGCGTATTCCGCGGGACCCACGTGACCCATCCCGCCGTGACCATGCTCAGCGGCCGCGAGGTGCGCATCGCGGCCGACCGGCCGCTGCGCCTGATCGGCGACGGCGAGTGGTTCGGTGAGCTGCCGGCCAGCGTGACCGTCGATCCAGCAAGCCTGCGGGTCGTGGTCGGACCGGACTACCGGAGACCGGCGGAGGGCGGTTCTGAGCAGTCCTGACTAGAGCATCACCCACCGGCCCGCGTTACACTCGCGCCGCGTCCGGTTTCGCGTGCCCGGCCGACGATTTGAGGGAGCGCAACACTTGCCCCACACCCCGGTGCTGACCAATCCCGTCGCCGCGCGCGACGTGCTGACGGAGAGCGAGGCTCTGCAGCGCGCCGCTCGGGTGTCCGACGTCCTCTATGAGATCGCGCTCGACCTGGTCGCCGGCCAGGCGACCTATCGGGGAGACGTGACCGTCCGGTTGCGCGCAGACGGGGAGGGGCCGCTCTTCCTCGACTTCCGCGGCCGCGAGATCGAGCTCCTCGAAGTCAACGGCCAGAGGCTCGAGCCGGACTGGACTGGCTATCGGCTGACCCTGCCCGCGGACGTCCTAAGCGCCTCGATGGCGGTGCGCGTCGTCTACGTCAACGACTACGACACTACCGGCGACGGATTCCATCGCTTTGTCGATCCCGAGGATGGCGCCGAGTACGTCTATACCAACTTCGAGCCGTACGAGGCGCACCGCCTCTTCCCGTGCTTCGACCAGCCGGACATCAAGGCGCGCTACGAGTTCACCGTCTCCGCGCCGGCGGAATGGGTTGTCTTCTCGAACGCACCAACGGACTCCACCGCTCCTACCGCCGACGGCCGCACGACCCACCAGTTCGCCCGGACAGAGCTGTTCAGCACCTACCTGACCGCGCTCGTCGGCGGCCCGTACGTCCATCGCGCGATCGAGCACCGGGGCATGCCGCTGCGCCTCTTCGCGCGCGGCTCGATGGAGCGCTACCTCGACGATCAGGCGGCCGAGATCTTCGAGCTGACCACACAGGGCCTCGACTTCTATTCCGACCTGTTCGCCCAGCCCTACGCGTTCACCAAGTACGACCAGGTGTTCGTGCCCGAATACAACTCGGGCGCGATGGAGAACGTCGGCTGTGTCACCTACAACGAGGCGTACCTCTTCCGCGATCCGCCGACCGACAACCAGCGCCTAGATCGCGGCGAGACCTTCCTGCATGAGCTCGCCCACATGTGGTTCGGCAACCTGGTCACGATGCGCTGGTGGAACGACCTGTGGCTGAACGAGTCGTTCGCGACCTACATCAGCTACCTGTGCCTGACCAGCGCGACGCGTTTCCGCAATGCCTGGAAGGTCTTCAACTACCGCATCAAGCGCTGGGCCTACCAGACCGACCAGCTGCCCACGACTCATCCCATTGCCGGCTCCGCCGCCGATACGGAGATCGCGTTCCTGAACTTCGACGGCATCACCTACGGCAAGGGCGCGTCGGTCCTCAAGCAGCTCGCCAAGTACATCGGCCCCCAGGCTTTCCGCGACGGCCTGCGGGTGTACTTCCGGCGCCATGGCTGGGGCAACGCCACGCTGGCCGACTTCCTGGCGTGCCTCGAGGAGACGCATGGCGCCTCACTCGGGGAATGGGCGCGGCTGTGGCTGCGCACGGCATCGCTCAACACCCTCGCCGCCCGCTGGAGCGCGGCCGATGGCGCGCTGACCGAGCTGGCGATCGAGCAGACGGCACCCGCCGATCACCCCACCCTTCGCCCCCACGCGTTCGAGATCGGCTTCATAACAAACGGTGCCGGCGCGCTCGCGATCGACTCTCATGCAGCGTGGATCGATGGGGCTCTGACGCCGCTGCCCGAGCTGCGCGGCCGCCCGGTACCGGCCCTCGTATTCCCCAACCACGGCGATCACGCCTACGCCAAGGTCGCGCTCGACGAGAAGTCGATCGACTTCGTGCGCCGCAATCTCAATCGCGTCGACGACGCGCTGCTGCGCGAGCTGCTGTGGATGTCGCTGTGGGAGATGGTGCGCGACCGCCAGCTGCGCTCGACCGAGTACCTGGCCATCGCGCGCGAGCGCCTGGCCGTCGAGGAGGATCAGGACATCCTCGACATGGCGGTCGAGCGGGTGGCGCTGGCCCTTGCCCGCTTCGTGCCGGAGGCGCGCCGAGAGGAAGAGGCGCACCTGTGGTTCGAGGCCACCCTGAGCAACCTAGCCGCGGCAGCGGACGCTGATCGCCAGATCCTCTGGGCGCGCTCTGCCGTGGGGACTGCAGCAACCAGGGGCGACGTTGCCCGGCTTGCGCAGAGCGTCTCACACGACGAGCCGATCAAAGGGTTCGCGCTCGACCAGGAGATGCGCTGGCTGGTGGCGATCAAGGCGGTCGCGTTCGGCCTGCCCGACGCCGACGCGCTGCTCACCACTGAGGCTGCGCGCGACCGCTCCGACCGGGGGCGGCGGGCGCTGCTCCGCGCGCAGGCGTCGCGACCCACGAACGCGGCCAAGGAAGATGCTTGGCAGCGAATCCACGGCGAGGGCTACGGCTCGTTCCACCTGACGCGAGCGGCCATGCAGGGCTTCTTCTGGCCGCAGCAGGAGCGGCTGCTCGCGCCGTACGTCGAGCGCTTCTTCGAGTCGGTCCTTGACGTCTTCTCGTCGCGCGACCATCCGTTCGCGCGTTCCTACCTGCTATCGCTCTACCCGGCTTATCTGGCGGATCCCGCAGTGCTCGAGCGGTCGCGCCGGCTGCTGTCGGAGCTGAACGGATCGCTGCCGACGCTGACCCGCCAGCTGACCGAGGTCGCCGACGACCTCGACCGCACGATCAAGGTGCGCGCCTTCGCCCAAGAGGCCTAACGCGGCATGACCGGCCGCACCTGGGTCGAGCCGATCACGCTCGAAGGCTCCGTCGTCCGCCTTGAGCCCCTGTCGCTCGACCACCTGGCAGGCCTGACCATGGTCGGGCTCGACGCGGAGATCTGGCGCTGGATGCCGCGCCTGGTCCAGTCGCCGGCGGACATGCGCCAGCTGGTCGAGGAGGCAGTGGCCGGCGACGAATCGGGTCGAGAGAGGCCCTTTGTGACGATCGAGCGCGCCACGAGCAAGGTCGTCGGCAGCACGCGCTTTCTGGGTATCGCGCCGAACCATCGGCGGCTCGAGATTGGCTGGACCTGGATCGCGCCGCCGTGGCAGCGCACGGCCATCAACACTGAGGCCAAGTTGCTCATGCTGACTCACGCGTTCACCAAGCTCGGCGCGCTGCGCGTGGAGTTCAAGACCGACGCGCTGAACGATCAGTCGAGACGGGCGATCCTCGCCCTCGGCGCGACCGAGGAGGGCACGCTGCGCCACCACATGGTCATGCCCGGTGGCCGGCGGCGCGACTCGGTCTACTTCAGCATCCTCGAAGACGAGTGGCCGCGCGTCCGCCAGCACCTTGAGGCACGCCTGGCGCGCCTTTCCCGGGCCGCGGCAGAACGCAGCGCGGGTGCGCAAGGAGGGTCCGAATGAACGACCGCGACTCTGGCTGGTCGCGCGGCGCAAGCATCGCGATCGGGCTGCTACTGGTGGTCGGCGGCGCCATTCTGCTCGCCGTGCAGTACCTGGGCTGGGCGCTGCCGTTTGATCTTGGCCAGGTGGGGTGGCCGCTGTGGATCGTCATTCCCGGCGCGGCAATCCTGTTCGTCGGCCTGGTCACGCCTGAGGAACCGGGCGCCGGCCTCGCCATCGGCGGCAGCATCATCACCACCGTCGGCCTGCTCCTCGCCTACCAGAGCGCGACCGGCCACTACGCCAGCTGGGCCTATGCGTGGGCGCTGGTTGCACCCGGCGCGGTGGGCGCGGGCATGATCCTGTGGGGCCTGTTCCACATGCGTGGGAGCATGATCCGCAGCGGGCTGGGCGTGCTGGGTGTGGGGCTGGTGCTGTTCCTCGCCGGCTTCGCCTTCTTCGAGGGCGTGCTCCACATCGGCGGCGAGCGCGGCATTGCGCCGCTGGGGCGTCAGGCCCTGCCGACCGCCCTGATCGTTGCCGGCGTGGTGTTGATCATCACGCGACTCTGGCCCCGCCGCCGCGACGAGTCGCGGATCCCGCCGTCGGAGCCGCCGCGGTCCGATTCGACGGTCGGCGCGCCCCTCGTGCCCCCGGACCCTGTGCTGACGGCCGGCGCGAGCGCGACGCAGGAGGACGAGAACCGGCCGTGAGAGTCGGCTCGAAGCCCTGGACGACCCGCACCGGCAGGTCGTGCTTGAGCAGCCGATTGACCGCGCGCAGGTAGTCCTCCTCGTCGGGCGCGACGAGCGAGATGGCCGACCCGGTGGCACCGGCGCGGCCGGTCCGGCCGATGCGGTGGACGTAGTCGTGGGCGGTGTGCGGCAGCTCGTAGTTGATGACGATCGGCAGGCCGTCGATGTCCAGGCCGCGCGCGGCGACGTCGGTCGCCACGAGCACCGGCACCTCGCCTGACTTGAAGCCGGCCAGCGCCCGCTCGCGTTCGGGCTGCGTCCGATCACCGTGGATTGCGACCGCGTCGACACCATAGCGGTTGAGCTGGGACGCGAGCCGGCCGGCCTGGAGCTTGGTGCGCGTGAAGACCAGCACCTGGCGCAGGCTACGGCCGCGCACGAGACCGGCGAGCAGCTCCGTCTTGCGCACCGAGTCGACCAGGTAGACGAGCTGGTCGACCGATTCGGCCGATGTCACCGCGGGCTCGATGTCGACCGACACCGGGTCCTTGAGCAGTGAATTGGCCAGGCCGCGTATCTCTGCCGAGAAAGTGGCCGAGAACATCAGCGTCTGGCGCCGGTTGGTGACCATCTCGACGATGCGCCGGATGTCGGGCAGGAAGCCCATGTCGAGCATGCGGTCGGCCTCGTCGAGGACGAGCACCTCGACCTGGGTCAGGTTGACCGTGCGCTGGCCGACATGGTCGAGCAGCCGGCCCGGCGTGGCCACGAGCACCTCCACGCCGGCCAGCAGGTCCTTGATCTGGGGCTCGATGTGCACTCCGCCATAGACCACGGCATAGCGCAGCGGAACGTGCTTGCCATAGGTTCGGAACGAGTCGTAGACCTGCACCGCCAGCTCGCGCGTTGGGGTCAGGATCAGCGCCCGCACCGGGTGGCGCGCGGGCGAGAAGCTGGTGTTGGCGTGGCCGCGCAGGCGCTCGAGCATCGGCAGCGCGAAAGCGGCGGTCTTGCCGGTGCCGGTCTGGGCACGGCCCATCACGTCGCGTCCGGCCAGGACGAGCGGCATGGCCTGCTCCTGGATGGGCGTCGGGATGGTGTATCCCTGCTCGCTCACGGCGCGCAGGATCTCGGGGCTCAGCCCGAACGGTTCAAAGGTCAAGAAAGTCTCCACTCATCGACGCCGCGCCGGCGTCGAGCCGCAGCCGTGTCGTGTTCGAGTATGGGCCATGTCGGCAGTTCACGCGTCGCTCCGGCGCCGGCGCCACAGCCAGTAGGCCGGGCGGAAGAAGACGCGGTCGTACGCAGGCATGAAGCGCACCACCTGGCCGCCCCAGCCCTTCTTGAAGCGGTACACGCCGTCAAGCGGGTCGCGCCGCGCGGCAGCCTCGAGGCGCTCCATGTCCGGCGACCCGCGGTCCTGACCGTCGAGCGCGCCCAGCTCGACCCGGCCGCGCGCGTCGGCGATCCCGAACTGGTCCCACGTCCGGGCGCCGCGTTCCTTCGCCCAGCCGATGGCGTGCCATTGCAGTACATGGGCCGCGCGATGCTCGAGACCGGCCGCGTTCGAACCGGCGGCGAGGTAGACGCCGTGGCCGGCCCAGGCGAGGACGAGCGACGCGCTGATCGCGCTGCCCTCGCGCTCGGCGATCAGCAGCTGGGCGGCGTCGCCGAACGCGTCGAGCAGGGCGCGGTAGTAGGCGGCGCTGTGGTAGCCGAACGCCTTGCGCGCGGACGTGGCGCGGAGCATGTCGAGCAGCGTCTGCGTCTCAGCCGGGTCGCTCGCGACGCGCACCGTCACCCCCTCGCGCTCGGCGCGCTTCAGATCGGCGCGGTGGCCCTTCGATAGTCCGGCGAGGAGCTCGGACGGCGGCGGCGTGAGATCGAGCACGATCGTCGAGCGCGGCTGGATGGTTCGTTCAGCGACGCGAAACCCGGCCGCGCGCAGGGCAGCGTCAAGGGCGCTGGCTTTGGGATCGTCATGCGCAAGGTCGGGCTCGAAACGCACGAACGCCGCGCGGCGCGAGCGCGCCACGCGGACGATCTCCTCGAGCAGGCCGGCGTCGACGCTGCCGTCGGCGGCCGCAATCGGGCCGCGCGGCACGTAGGCGACCGCCAGGCCCCGATAGGGACGCACCAGCAGCTGGGCCGCGCTGCGCCCATCAGCGGCAGACAACCGGTAGGGCTGCCAGCCGAATTTGGCCTTGAGCCCGCCCCAGGCCCATGCCTGGAATGGCTGGCCGCCCAGTCGGCCGACCAGATCGTCCCAGTCGGTGTCCGAGGCGTGCTCAGTTGCCGTCATGGGATCGATTGTGACCGGCCGGCGGCCGGGCGTGGGCGCGCTACGCGAGGTGGCGTCGCGCGCCGCAGATGGGGCAGACGGCCGACGTTCCCGTCGGATCGAGCTGCATCAGCGTGGCGCAGCCGTTGGTTGAGCAGAACAGCCGATGACCGGCCGTGCTGCGACGGATTCGGCGCCGCGCCGAAGCGTGCTGGCCGAAGCTATGAGTGTTAGAACGGGGTTGCATTTCCCTTGTCCGAATATCCTGCCGTCGCGCCGGGATTGTGGCGCGAGGGCCAATTTCCGCGCTCCACGACGCTTCTTTGTCCCTGCGTCGGAGCGATTACCCAACCGGGCCGCTAGAGAGCGAGTGTTGATGCTCAGACCAGCGGTCTCTTCGGTTGTCGAAGGACATTCTACCCGATTCGGGCGATTCGGCGCTCCGGTACCTTCGGTGCTGGGTCAACGCGCCCATCGGCGCGCGGTCTACGTCGGCCACCGAGCCAGGTGATGCATTCGACGCATCACCTGCGGGCCACAATCAGGAGCGGTGGGTGTAACGATTGGTAAAGCCGCTGATTCCCACGCGGCTGATGCGATCTGACAGATCACCAAGCGCCGTGCGGGCTTGTCAGCGTGGTCTCATCACGCTCCTTCGCGGGTCGGCGTGGCCGTCTTGGGGGGGGCGGGGGAAAGACATTGCTGCGACAGCAGGTGATGCGCCAGACGAATAGCGGGCTAAGGTTCGCCGTTCGCGCGGCCACCGCCACCGGCCAAGGCGCGCAGGGCGGCCTTCTTGGCGCGCTTGCCGGCCTGGTACGCGGCCAGGGCCCGGGGCGAGTCGACGTCGCCCAGCGTTGGATGCTTCGGCGCGACCTCTTCCCAGCCGGGTGGCTTGACGCCCAGCCGCTTGCCGATGATGGCGATGAGCGTCTTGGCCTTCATCTCGCCGATGCCCGGCAGTGCCAGCAGGCTCGCCTCGAGGTCCTTGCCGCTCACGGCCTCGCGCCACACGCGGCCGGCGTCGCCACCGTAGTCGCGCACGATCGCCGCGCACAGATCCTGCGTGCGGTGGGCCATGTTCGCCGGGAAGCGGTGCAGCGCCGGCCGTGTCTTGAAGGCATCCTCCAGCGCGGCCGGATCCATCGCCGTGATGCGCGCCGGGTCGAGCGTGCCGATCCTGCGGCGCAGCTCCCATGGGCCGGAGAAGGCCTTCTGGAGGGATACCTGCTGGTCGAGCACGAAGCCGATCAGCAGCGCGTTCGGATCGTCAGCCAGCAGCTGGTCGGCCTCGTCGTTGCCGGTGAACGGCAGCAGGGGGGCTGATTCGGGCATCGCCGCGGGATGTTAGCCGCGCTATGGTTGGCTCGGGGGCGAGAGTTCCAGTAAGGGAGGGAACGAATGTCTGATCCAATGGCCCCGCCAGCGGGGCAGCCACCGGCGCCGGCGCCGGCGACCAGTCCCCAGATGCCGTCATTCCTGGCGTCGCTGGGCCGGGCAGAGCTGTTCATGGCCGCCGGAGCGGCGCTGCTTGTCCTGACCGACCTGTACGCCATCTTCTTCGCCTACGGCGTGTCCAACGTGGTCTGGGTGTCCGCGGTGGTTTCACTATTGTTCTTGTTCATGCGCGGCCGAATGCCGGCCAGCCTGATGGCCAACTCGGTCACTGTGCTGGTTGTTGCTGGGGCGGTTGTGGCACTACTGGCCGTGCGCCAGGTGCTGATTGACGTGGTGTTCATCGCCACGCCGCCGGCCGGGCTGAGCCCGGAGCGGCTTTTGGGCATGATCGGCTTCTACGCCGGCGCGGCCCTGATGGGCTTCGGGGCCTGGCAGCTGTGGGGGCGCAAGTAAGCGTCAGACAAGGTCCTTTGCCATGAGGACCGCTCGCTCGACATAGCCGAGCGACAGGTACAGCCGGCGCGCGACGGTGTTGCCGCCGAAGACGTTGAGCTCGATGCGGCCAATGCCGCGTGCCCGCGCCTCGTCCTCGGCGAGCAGCATCGCCGCACGGCCCAGGCCGCGGCCGCGCTGAGCCGGATCCACGTGGATGTCGTAGATGAACAGTGCGCGCCGATCGTCCATGACCCGCTCCGCGAGCCACAGCCGGCCGACCGCCGCGCCGCCTTGCTCGAGGACGTAGATCGCATGGCCGGGCGTGGCCAGGCCTGCGGGCAGGACGCGCTCCATATCGTCGTGCGCCTTGCGCTGTGCCGCGTCAGGTGGCGTGTCGCCGTTCTCGGCGATGTCGCGCGCGTAGTCGGCGATCTCCTCCTCGCGCCAGGCGGGGTACTCGTCCGCGCGCAGCGGGCGCAGTGAGAGCTCGCCGTCGGCCATGCGCGGCGGCTAGCCGGACGCTTTCACGCCAAGCCCGACCGGGCACGACACGCCGGTCGAGTGGTCGGGGCAGTAGCCAGAGGGGTTCTTGGCCAGGTATTGCTGGTGGTAGTCCTCGGCGAAGTAGAACTCGGGCGCGTCGACGATGTCGGTCGTGATCTGCCCGAAGCCGGCCTTCGAAAGCTCGCGCTGGTAGGCGTCCCGTGACGCCTCGGCGGCCCGCTTCTGGTCGGCGCCGTAGGTGTAGATGGCTGACCGGTACTGCGTGCCCGTGTCGTTGCCCTGGCGCATGCCCTGGGTGGGGTCGTGCTCCTCCCAGAAGTGCTTGAGCAGCTCGTCGTACGACACCTTCCCTGAGTCGAACACCACGCGCACCACCTCTGCGTGGCCGGTCTTGCCCGAGCAGACCTCCTCGTAGGTCGGGTTGGGCGTGTAGCCGCCGGCGTAGCCGACTGAGGTCGAGATGACGCCGGGCACATTCCAGAAGGTCTTCTCGACGCCCCAGAAGCAGCCCGCGCCGAACATGGCGATCTGGCTGCCATCGGGATAAGGCGGGCGCAGGCTCGCGCCGTTGACGTAGTGCCGCTCTGGCACGCGCATCTCCGTGGCGCGGCCGGTCAGGGCCGACTCCGGGGTGGGCATGCTCATCTTGTCGCGGTTGAACAGGAACATGGCGAAAAACACTCCGAACCTACAGGGAATTGGGATTCTAGCCATGGGTACGCGCGCCAGACGTCATTGGATGCGGCGTGAGAGAATCTTCGTGCCGTGAATACGGGGGAGACGCTGCGAGCCATCCCGCGCCGTCTGGCCGCGCCTGTGCTGCTGGCCGTGCTGGCCGCTGTTGTGCTGGGTGGCGTACCTGGGGCTGCGCGACCGGTCCATGCGGCGGACGGCGACCTCGCCGGCATCGACGTGTCGCACTGGCAGGGCCAGATCCGCTGGAGCGAGGTCGTCGCGGACGGGGTCGACTTCGCCATCGCCAAGGCGACCGAGGGGCGCCTCTACCAGGATGACCAGTACGCGCGCAACAAGGAGCGGGCCGAGGCGCTTGGCCTGCCTTTCACGGCGTACCACTATGCCCACCCCGACAACACGGCCAATGACGCCGTGCTCGAGGCGGACAACTTCGTCGATACCGCCGATCTGGGTCCGGGCAACCTGCGCCCGGTGCTCGATCTCGAGGAGTCGGGCGGTTTCGGCGTGCGCAAGCTGCGGCGCTGGGTGAAGGCCTGGCTGGCGGAGGTGGAGGCGCGCACCGGCGTCAAGCCGATCATCTACACCTCGCCGTCCTTCTGGCACGACAAGATGGGCAACAGCCGCTGGTTCGCCAACAACGGCTACGCGCTGTGGATCGCCCACTGGCACGTCGCGGCACCGCGCGTCCCGGCACGCAACTGGGCGGGCCACGGCTGGACGATCTGGCAATACGACAACTGCGGCAGCGTTGCCGGCATCGACGGCTGTGTCGATCTCGATCGACTCAACGGGACTGATATCGATGCGCTGCGGATACCGAGCGGCTAGCTCAGACCTCGTCGGGGTTGGGCTGACCGACCGGCGGATCGAAGAAGACGGCCACGCGCCGGTCGGGCGCGTCCTCATCTGGCGCCTGGAGCGTGAAGCCGCCGCCGAAGTGCTGGCGCAGGCCGCGCCGCAGGTCGTGCACGGTTCGATTGGTCAGTGCGACGTCGGCCACGCCGGATGCGCGCCGCGCCACCTCGCTCGACGGCCAAAAGCGGGCGTAGACATGGATCGCCACGAAGCCCTCCGCCTGCCAATGAATGCGCACCGAGCCGTCGTCCTCCACGTGCCAATTCTGGCGCGCCCCGTACGAATGGGCAGGTTGCCTGCTATGCCGGGGCTCAGGCACGCTGTCTGCCTGCCGTGACGCGCTCATACCGCCTGCTGCCGCTGGCCGCCCTGCTCTCCGCCACTCTCGTTGCGCCTGCCCCGGCCGCGGCCGCCGGCGAGCCCCCGGGCTACGAGTACCTCCACACCTACGCCGAGATGAAGGAGGGCATCGACGCCGCCGTCGCGGCGCATCCGGGCATCGCCGCCAGCTTCTCGATGGGCGTCAGCTACGAGGGTCGCCAGATCTGGGGCATCAAGATCAGCGACAACGTCGCGACAGATGAGGACGAGCCGGAGGTCTTCATCAACGCCCAGATTCACGCCCGCGAGCGGAGTTCTGGCGAGCTGGCGATGTACCTGATCGACCTGCTCGTCGACGGCTACGGGACGGATCAGCGCGTCACTGACATCGTCGACGGCCGCGAGATCTGGATCGTGCCCATGGTCAACCCAGACGGTGCCGAGTACGACATGTCCGACGGCGTGTTTCGCCACTGGCGCAAGAACCGCCAGCCGATCCCTGGCTCGAGCGCCGTCGGCGTCGATCTCAACCGCCAGTTCGGCTTCAAGTGGGCGTGCTGCGGCGGCGGCAGCAACGATCCGTTCGCCGACAAGTACCGCGGCCCCGAGCCGTGGTTCGCGCCCGAGACGCGCGCCTACCGCGATTTCGTGCTCAGCCGCGTCGTCGACGGCCAGCAGCAATTGAGCGTCATCCTCAGCCTCCATGCCGCGGGCCGGCTGGTGATGTGGCCGTTCAACTTCACCAAGAAGGATCGGCCGCGACGGATGCCCTACGACGACTGGCGCGCTTTCGTGGCCATGGGCCATCAGCTCGCCGACCAGAACGGCTATCGCGCGCAGCAGGGCAGCGACCTGTACATCGTCGACGGCGACCAGGACGACTGGGCCTACGGCACGCAGCGCATCTTCGCCTTCGGCGTCGAGCTCGCCCCGGGCAAGCCACGCCGGGGCGCTCCAACGCTTGACCAGCTCCAGGCCGACCAGCAGCGCAACCGGCCGGCCGTGCTCCTCGCCCTCGAGCTGGCCGACTGCCCCTACCGTGCCGCCGGCGCCGGCCTGGCGGCCAAGCACTGCTCGAGCGGCTGATGGGATCGATGCGCCAGGCAGTCACCGTGGCCGTGGTGCTGCTCGGCGCGGCGCTGGCGCTGCCCGTCCCCGGCCGCGCCGCAACCACGAGCGGCTTCCCGGTCGGCTACGGCGGCTATCACACCTACGCCGAGATGGTCGACGAGCTCGACGCGGTCGTGGCCGAGCATCCGGACATTGCCGCCAAGATCGCCCTGCCGCCCACGGGTGCGACGAGCTACGAGGGGCGCACGATCTGGGCGCTCAAGATCAGCGACAACGTCGGCGCTGACGAAGACGAGCCGGAGGTGCTGTTCGACTCGCTCACCCATGCGCGCGAGCACCTGACGGTGGAGATGGACCTGCACTTGATCCACCTCCTGACCGACAACTACCGCGCCAACGAGGGAAACATCGACACCCAGCTCGAGGCGCGCGCGACGGACATCGTCAACAGCCTCGAGATCTGGGTCGTGCCGATGCTCAACCCTGATGGCGGCGAGTGGGATATCGCCACCTCCGACTTCCGGAACTGGCGCAAGAACCGCCAGCCGGTCGCGGATGGCGTCAGGGGCATCGACCTGAACCGCAACTTCAGCTTCAAGTGGGCGTGCTGCGGCGGTTCGACCGGCCGTCCCGGCAGCCTCTACTACCGCGGCCAGCGGCCGTGGCAGGCGCCCGAAGCGGCAGCCATGCGCGACTTCGTGCTGAGCCGGGTGGTCGGGGGCCGGCAGCAGATTCGCGCGTCGATCAGCTGGCACAGCTTCAACGAGGAGATCATGTGGCCCTACGGCTACACCTACGCCAACCTGCCGCGAACCATGAGTGCGGACGACCTGACCGCCTTCCGTGCGCTGGGCGAGGGGATGGCCGAGCTCAACGGCTACACCGCGCAGCAGTTGAGCGACCTGTACATCCAGGACGGGACGAGCATCGACTGGCTGTATGGCGATCAGCGCATCTTCGCCTTCATCATCGAGCTCTACCCGACCGACAACTCGCACGTGGGCGGCTTCTACCCGCCCGACTCGGTCATCATCCGCGAGACGACGCGCAACGACGAGGCGATGCTGTGGTTCCTGGAGAACGTCGATTGCCCGTACCGCGCCGCGGGCCTGGGTGCCACGCACTGCGGGCCGCTCAATGACGATTTCGAGACCGGGCGCGGCTGGCAGGTTGATCCGCAGGGCAGCGACAGCGCGACCGGCGGAGCCTGGCAACGCGCCGCACCCCAGAAGAACTACACGTCCGCCGGCGTCAAGCAGCGCGCCTATGGCTTCAGCGGCCTCGCCGCGCTGGTCACCGGCGCGCGCCGCGCCGGCTCGGCGAACGCCAACGACCTTGACGGCGCCAGCTCCGTCCGCTCCGTGCCGATCAAGTTGGGGAGCGCCGGCAGTACCGGTTGGACGCTCAGCCTGCGCTATACCTTCGCTCATGACGCGCGCTCGAGCGCGGCCGACTTCCTGCGCGTCTCAATTGACGGCACGCCGGTGTTCCTGCAGGCGGGTACAGCGGCCAACCGCAACGCCGCATGGATGGCGCTCAGCGTCGACCTCGACGCGTTCGCCGGCCAGACCGTGCGCATCCTCATCGAGGCGTGCGACTGCGCCGCTGACAGCCTGGTCGAGGCGGCGATCGACGACGTGCGCGTCTACCAGGTGCCTTGAAACACCCCTGTTATGCGCCTGATATGGACTCCGGTCTACGGGTCGGAGTAGCATCAGGGTCTAACGAGGTGCGAGCGTGACCAACGAGCGCAACCGCCGCCATTCATGGCCAGATCGGAGGAACGCGGACGTCGCAACGTCGCGCGTCCTGCCCATCAGCGCGGATCGATCGGAAGGCGCAAGCAACCTCGCCACCCAGCCCCGAGCGGGCAACATCAGCAGCGATACCCGCGCCGGCGTCTGAGGGTGATCCGGGCCGG
>Ga0209751_10003423_pt1 | contig 15381 bp, 13 predicted proteins | sample RifCSP13_1_FD_184019 | JGI IMG/M metagenome (GOLD analysis project Ga0209751, IMG submission 184019) | Soil microbial communities from Rifle, Colorado - Rifle CSP2_sed 13_1 (SPAdes) (version 2) | ecosystem: Environmental > Terrestrial > Deep subsurface > Rock core/Sediment | place: Rifle... | reverse complement strand
CATCGCCCACGACGTGGATGGGGCCAAGATCGTTGCGCCGGACGGGACGACCCTCGTCCTCGACGAGCGGATCGCGGGCAACGAGACGGGCTACGTCCTCGAGCGGGACCTGTTCGACCGGCACCTCGCGAAGGAGGCCGCGAAGGCCGGCGCCGACGTGATGATCAAGACGTCCGCGGTGGGCCTGCTGCAGGAGGACGGCCGGGTCGTCGGGGCCCGCTGCGAACACTTCGGGGAGACGTTCGACGTGCGTGCGCGGGTCGTCATCGGGGCCGACGGGTACGAGAGCCAGGTGGGCCGCTGGGCGGGGCTCGAGACCCACCTCCGGGCGCGGGACATCGACGGGTGCCTTCAGTACACCCTGGTCGGAGTCGAGGGCGATCCCCGGCTCAACGAGTTCTACCTGGGGAGCGTCGCGCCGGGCGGGTACGCGTGGACGTTCTGGAAGGCCGACGACGTCGCGAACGTGGGGATCGGGGTGAACCTGTCGAGGATCAAGGACCGCGCGGACGTGAAGCGGTACCTGGACGCGCACATCGCGCGACAGGCGCACCTCGCGAAGGCGGAGCGGATCGAGGAGGTCGCCGGCGCGGTGAGCGTGTCGATGCCCCTCGAGCGGACCGTCGCGCCCGGGCTCCTCCTCGCGGGGGACGCGGCCCGGCTCATCGACCCCCTCACGGGGGGTGGGATCCTGAACGGCTGCCTGTCCGGGATGTACGCGGGCGAGCTCGCCGCGGGAGCGGCCTCGAAGGGCGACGCGAGCGCAGACGCCCTGCTGGCGTACGAGCGGCGATGGCGCGCGCGGCTCGAGGAGGAGCTCGCCCGGCATTACGTGATCAAGGAACGGCTCCTCGCGATCGACGACGCGACGATCAACGGGATCGTGCGGGCCGTCGCCGACGTGGACCTGAGGCGGCTCACCGCGAAGGACGTCCTCGAGGCGGTCCGAGCCCGGTTTCCCGCGGGGCTCACCCAGTTCGCGGACCTGCTCGGACCCGGGTCGCAGCTCGACCCAGTCTAGTCGGGCCGGAGATCCTCGCCGCCCTCGAACACCTGCTGGACCTGGTTGTAGATCTCGTCCAGCCCGAACGCGAGCTCCGAAGACACGGGATGGACCCGGCGGTACACGCCGATCGACTCCATCCCCTTGAGGAACTCCACGTCGAGCAAGGTCTTCGCGGTCGTCGCGTCCTCGAACAGGCCCTCGTACAGGGCGTACGGGTCCGTGGACCACTTCACGACCCGCTCGAGGTCCTTCTCCGGGAGGAGGTCCGACTTGCTCAGGACGTTCACGAACGGGAGGGAGTGCCGGAACTGGACCGTTGCGCTCAGGAGGACGGAGGACACGAACCCCGAGGGCGTGCGGACCAGGAGGGGATCGTTCAGGTACACGAGGGCCGATTCGTCCCGGCCGAACGCGTCGATCAGAGCAGGACCCGACTCCCGGAACGTGAACAGCTCGATCTGGCCCGGCGTGTCGATCAGGACGTAGTTCGAGCGGAACGGATCGAGGGCCTCGACGAGGTCGCTCGCATGGAGGGCGAGGAGGTCCGCCGCGGCGACCTGGGCGCCGTTCGGGCCCAGGCCCTCGGCCTCCATCACGTCCTGGATGCGCACCCAGTCCCGCGAGTCGATGTCGGGCGCGTACTTGAGGTCCTCCGCGCCGGGGTCCAGGTTCATCGTGATCGTGTCGAGGCCCTGCGAGTTCATCCACTCTTGAAAGGCGTGGACCATCGTGGACTTGCCGCTCCCCGCGGTGCCGAGGAAGTACAGGTTCCGGGCCATCTCCGCCCGGCGTACGTGGTCGAGTGAGATGAAGGTTCGCGGCGGACCGCCCCGCGGGACGGGCGATCCGGCAGCGGCCGTCCACGTCGGGCTTCGGCCATTCGGAGGAACATTGAAAACGTCGAGGGGCTTCGAGGGGACCATGGCCACGGAACGCACGTTCTGCCGGTTCAATCCCGCGGACCGACCCCTGACGACTCGGGAGATTCCGGACGGCGGGATTTGCCTGTCCGCCTTCCTCGTCATCGGGGAGCGGGGTCATCCGGAGCGGGTCGTCATGGGCCACCTGAATCCCTCGGCCGCCTGGGACCACATCGGCGCCCTGGACCCGGAACGGGCGGAAGCGAACCGCCAGGGCTGGATGCTGCCCTCGTGCCACCTCCTGATCCGCGAGTCGCCGCAGGCTGCGGCGGAGCGGCTCCTGAAGGAGCAGGTCGGCCTCCCGGGCCTCCCGCTCACCGGACCGCAGGTCTTCTCCGAGGTGTACGGCGCGAAGAACCACTGGGACCTCCACTTCGTCTTCACGGGGGAGAGGGACGACATCGCCCAGCATCCCGCGTGGTCGGATCTCGGCTTCGTCGATGTGACCGAGACGCCCCGCGACCGGATCGCGCGATACCACGAGGACATCCTGGCCCTCGTCGGGCGCTGGGGGCCGGGACGAGGTTGAACCGGGCTCGCCCTCCGGCGGGCCGGCCGCGCCGGCAACCCGACCCAGCCGGGGGTCGTCCGGTGAACCGGAGCCGAGGACAGACGACCGCGATGCAGCTTCGGGACGGCGGCATCACGTGGGTCTTCTACTTCCAGCGAGCCGACGTCCCGCCCTGGGAGCTCCAGACCGTCGCTCGGGCCGAACGGGACGAGTTCCTCCGCCTCGCCGTCACGTTCGGGTCCGCCGACCCAGGTTCCCGCGAGTATCGGAGTACAACCGCGGTCCATCTCTGGCAGATCGACAGGCTTCCGCCAGGGGTTTCTTGGCGGCGGGTCCTCGTCCATGTGTTCACGCACGAACCGCTGCATCATGCGATTGGCAGGTCCCTCGCGGAGACCAATGAAAGCGGAGACGACGAATGGGTGATCCGCAAGCTGGGCGATAGCCGTTGGTGGTAACGGGAGCATCGCCGACCGAAGACAGCGATATCGGACCGACGTTTCGCATGATGCCGAATTCTTGCGGATTCTAGCAAGAGGAACGGGCCTGAGAGGATTCGAACGCTCCCTCAGAATGAGGTTCTTCGCGCCAAGTACAATACAATCAGCCCTGGCGTTATTCGATTGAGGTATACCGTTACTGACGGGGTATTTGGTTTGGCCTCACGCGGGCGGGTGATGTGGTGTGTCGTGTTCGCGCAGCCCCGGAGTGTCCAGCGCATCCTCGCGAGCGAACGGGATCCGTAAGGTCGTGAATATCATCGCCAAGGAAACTCTACGTGCCTCTGTCACGGCCGCTTAGCCCTTTCAAGGATGACGATGACAACGGCCATCCGAGCGAAGAGTAATCGACCCGAGTATCGGATCAACTATGTGCTTGAACTCCAACGGATTACTAACAGCTCTCATTGCAGCGAACCCTCTGATCGGAATGGACGGGTACGACTCGAGCAGCTTGTTTGCGCAACCGAGGAGGGTTGACCCAGTCGTCACGACATCATCAATTAGAACGATTTCCACTGCGAGCCGGAGTTCTTTCTGGACGGAAAGGGTTTGAAGGTGATCAAGAGCCGTCGGCCGCGGTCTCCCCGATGACAGGCTCGTCGCCGCCTTGGCTATCGCTCGGGTCCGGGTCAACAGACGGGCTGATCTGCCTCCGAGGCCAGACATGACAAACGAATTAGCAATCTGTTCGGGTACCCAGAGAGACCCCTCTTTGAACAAAGAGCTCTTTGGCACTGGGGCGAGCACCGCCGTAGGACCAAGCATCGACGCGATGGCTGCAACCTCTGGAACGCCGCTCTTGATGAGACTCACAATCTGGTCTGACAGTGGCGCGGGGGGTGAACCAATCATACGCCCATCTTTGAGAATGCGCATCATGTCGCGAGATTGGCCGCCGAGGTCCCCTCCTCCCTTCCGCGGAATGTAGGAGAGAAGGGAGGCGAACTCAAGCTTTGTCGAACGCAGCGACGGCAAGGCTGACCCTCGCGCTGGGGAGGAAGTCGCGGATGTCGCTGGGTTCCTTGAACTCCACAGCGCCAAAGTCCGCCATTTCCCGCGGCCATGCAAGCCTCGGTTTCGCAAATTCGTGGGTGTGGATGAACAACGGCCGCCCGAGCCGCAATGCTTCCCAGCCTTGGTGCAGCGATCCTCCGCCCTCGCCGCTCTCAACGATTACGGAGGCATCCGCAATCAAAGCCATCGTTCTGTTCCGAAGAACGAAGTTCTTTGGCGATGTCGGATGTCGGTCTTCGAACTGAGTGACCGCGAGGTGACTCCTCATGATTACCGATTGAAGCTGAACATTCTCGGGGGGATAAGTCTGCGACAACGGAGTTCCCAAGACCGCGATTGTCATTCCGTTGGCGTCAATCGCAGCCTCGTGCGCCTCTGTATCGATTCCACGAGCGAGGCCACTCACGATGATCACGCCTTGCCGAGCGAGCTTGTCGGCAAGCTTCCGCGCGATCCTCCGGCCTTCATTAGAAGGGGTTCTGGTGCCGACGATGGCAACCCGGGGGTGAGGCAATGGAAAGTCGAGCCTTCCGGTGACAAAGAGTCTGGGCGGCGCATACTTGCGCTCGATCTCGTTCAGTGGTCCCAGGAGTTCCTCCGACGAGATCGCAATCGGTAAGGTCGAACCCCTTCCTAGCACTCTTCCTCGTCCCTCCGGGATACCACATCCTGGGAATATATACCTGCTTGGATAAAAATTCGTCACGTCCAAACCACACATGCCCGGAGGGACGGCCGAGGCCGACTTCCACCTGAGGGACTCGCATGAGGCGAGCGGGGGATGAGTCCTCCCCCCGGAGGGGTCGGTGAAAGTGTCCACCACTCACCACGCGCGTGAAGCCGGGCTCCAGGCCTCCTCAGATCCGAGGGCCGGCGGTGCGCATTGATACCCGGGGCTCGGTCCGCAGGTCCCGTGAGCTGCTGCTCGTTCAAGTGAAGGGTTCGGGCCTGAAGGGATTCGAACCCTTGACCTATCGGTTCCCCTCGACGCGTCCCGCGGGGCGCGTCGATAAGAGCCGATCGCTCTACCTAGCTAAGCTACAGGCCCAGCGCGCGACGAAAAGGGCCCGTTTTCTTAAAGGTTCGCTCCGTTGAGCACGACGACGCGAACCGCGGCACGTGAATCACGAGAGAATCCCTGCCCAGTCTTTCACCCCGACGAGCCGGCCGTCGCAGAGCAGGATGACCTCGAACCGGTACGTGCCGGGCACGGACGCGTCGAGGATGAAGGCGTCGCCCGGGCCGACCGCGTCGTCCCCGTCCACGTCGCTGAAATCGAGAGCCGCCGTCCCGTTGCGGAGCCCAGGGTCCAGGGAGGCGACCTCCGTCCCGTTGCGGATCAGGGATGCGCGGAACGAGTCCCTATGGAGGACGAGCGCCGTCTCCGTCACGTTGAGCCGCGGGCCCGACTCGATCTCGAGCGTCAGGACGGTCGAGCGGCACTGGTCCAGGTTCTCCAGGAACCGAGGGATGAACACGATGCCCAGGAGTACGATGAACACGACGCCCGCGCCCATGGACGCGGTCAGGAGCTTCGTCGCCTGCGGGGGCGGCCCCCGGCGCCGCTTGAACGGTGCGTCAGGAGCCTTCGGCCGAGCGATCCTCACGGACCCTCACTCCACGTAGATGGCCGGTCGCCCGGGGACGGCCTGGCCCGCTTTCTTCGCGGGGTCCCACCGGTCGGGGTCGTCCGCGCGGTACGCGTCCACGCGCGCACCGAGTTCCGCGCGGAGGAACTCGACATCCTCGAGGAACCGCGCGTGCTCGTCGCCCGGGCCGCCGCGCGCGAGATCCTCGGGCCGGGCACGCCTCAACTCGTCGACGAGCTTCTTCGCGTATGCGGCCACCTCCTGGGCCCGCTCCTTCGCCCCGGGCAAGGCGAGGGCCCGTTGCATGAGGAAGTTCATCGAGATGGGCCCCGCGAGGGCGAGCTCCTCCGCGATCTCACGGACCCGGAGCTTCCAGGCGGGTGCCGTGTACAGGGCGATCCGCTTGGGACGCAGCTCCGTCACCTTGAGGATCTCCCTCACGTCCTGCAAGGTGGCCTGCAGGAGGGTTTCGGCGGATTCCGCGTCGGGATCGATCTCCGCGTCGACGGGTTCCGGGTACGGGCCCTCCGACACGAATCCCTTCTGGCCGAGGCGGGAGCCCACCTCCTCGGCGAGGTGCGGGGCGAACGGCGCGAGGACCCTCGTCTGCACGTCGACGAACCGCGCGAGCACGTCCCGGTGGGGCCGCCCTCCGGAACGCCGGACGTACCACGCCCAGGCCGCCTGGAGGTCGAAGTAGCCGTGGCGCAGGGCGGCCTTGTACGCCATGGACTCCATCGCCCCCCGCACGGCCCGCACGGCCCGGTTCAGAGTCGACAGGAACCAGGCGTCGATCCTCTTCCGGTCCGTCCGGGTCGGGGGACGCCTCGACGCGAACGCGAGCCACTCCCGCAGGCGGTCCTTCGCGGATCCCGCGAAGTCCGTGTCGAAGTTCGGGTCGTCGATCCCGTCCCCCCCGTTCGCGACGGTCATGCGGACCACGTCGGCCCCCCACTCCCGCACCGCGTCCCGGATGTACCAGACGTTTCCGCGGGACTTGGACATCTTCTTCCCGGCCATCTGGACGAACCCGTTGATCCCGAAGCCGCGGGGCCACTGCTCCCGCGGGAACAGGGCCGTGTGGTTGAACAGGCAGAACGTCATGTGGTTCTGGACGAGGTCCTTTCCCGTGTTCCGCAGGTCGAACGGGTACCAGTACGTGAACTCGCGGCGCATCCCCTCGAGGGCGTCCCGCGTGAGGCCGAGCCGCCCGGCGATCGGGCCCGCGTCCCCCTCCCCGCGGAACACGTAGTCGAAGAACGCGTCGTCGAGGCGAGAGGCCCAGGGCACCTTCGACTTCAACTCGCCGCCCTGGAGCTCGTGCGCGATCGTGTAGTACGCCATGTAGATCGTCGAGTCGGACAGGGACTCGATGACCCAGCCGTCGTCCCAGGGCAGCTTCGTCCCGAGCCCGCGATGGTGCGCGCACGGCCAGTCCCGGAGCCAGTCGATCACGTATGTGAACTGCTTCCGCACCCCGTCCGGAAGCACGGCCATGGCCCCAAGGGCCTCGTGGACCTTCGCCTTCCACGCCGGATCGCCGTACGCGAGGAACCACTGGTCCTCCACGAGCTTCACGATCGCGCGGGTCGTGCAGCGGCACACCACGTCGCCGCTCGGCTCGTACATCGTGTCGGCCTGGCCCTGCCCGATCAGGTGCCGCCGGATCTCGTCCTTCGCGACCTCCACGCGCAGGTTCGCGAACGGGCCGCAGTTCTCGTTCATCACGCCCGTGTAGTAGCCGGACCGGTACACCTCCGCCTTCGCGGCGTCGAGCTTCGCGCGGTCCTCCTGGCTGCGGATCCCCATCCGCTCCGCCACTTCGACGGCGGGGAGGGGGCCGAACCCGGGCGTCCGGATGATCGGGATCGGCTCGATCGCGCGGACGCGCTCCGAGTCGAGCCGGAAGCGCTTCAACAAGGCCCCGTCCCGCTGGAGGTCCCGCAAGGCCACGTAGTCGTCGGGCGCGTCGCTCGGCACGGACGTCACGATCCCCGTCCCGCGGCCCTGGTCGATGAACGTCGACGGGAGGACGGGGACCGCGCGGTTCACGCCGGGCGCGACGACGTCCTGCCCGACCAGGTCGGCCCCGCGAACGCGTCCCTGGACCGCGATCGCCTTGCCCTGCTCGGCGAGCTTCTTCGCCGCCGCGTCGTTCAGGATCCACGTCTCCCGATCGACCGTCGCGGCCGCGTAGTCGACCCGAGGGTCGACCCACAGGTTCGTCTGGCCGAAGACGGTCTCCGGACGGATCGTCGCGGCCACGAGGATCCGTCCGTCGGAAAGCGGGAACTTGAGCAGGGTGAACTCCGCGGGGGTCTCCCCCTCCCCCTCGAGCCGGTCGTGGTCCCCGATGGGGGCCTGGTCCTTCGGGCACCAGATCACGGGGTGGCGGTCCTTCTTGACGTAGCCGCCCTCCTGGAGCCGGCGGAACTGCCAGCGCACGAACGCGTCGTACGGGGGGTTCAGCGGCGTGGTGATGAAGGAGCGCCGCCAGTCCACGGCCGCGCCGAGGGACCGGAGGTCCTCCAGGGTCGCGCTCGGGAACACGTCGATCCAATGGGCCGGGTCCGCGAACTTCGGGATGTCCTTCGCCGGCACGCCCATGTCCCGGAGGATCGCGATCTGGCGCCCCTCGCCCTCCGCGACGCGCTTCGCGGCCCCCAGGATCGGGAGGCCCGTACAGTGGAACCCCTGGGGATGGAGCACGTTGAACCCCACCATGCGGCGGAAGCGGGACTGGAACTCCGCGCGCAGGAACGAGAGGCCGAACCCCACGTGCTGGTACCCGGACATGTACGGGTACGGTACGTTGGAGTACCACTTCGGCTTCGCGGGGTCCGCGTGGGCCTCGAACAGGCGGGCCGCGGCCCAGGCCGCCTGCCACTTCCGCTCGATGGCCCGGATGTCGATCGCGAGCCGGCGTGGTGCCCGGGCCCCTTTCCGCGGTGGCGCGCGACGGGCGGAGGGCCGCCGGGCGCGAGGCCGAGCGCGGGGCACTCGTCCGGCTCGCTCCGGGCTCTTCCGGGCGGGTCGGCGACCGGACTTCGCGCGCGTGCGGGAGCGCCTCGGACGTCGCGTCGGCCGGGCGGGCACGCGCGCGGATAGCGGGGTCGCCGGCTTAACGTTTCGCCGTTTGATCGGCGCGCGGGGCGCTCCCCTCCGGGGCGCGTCGGACAGGTCCCTTTCTATTCATGAGACAGAATAGAAATGCGGAGCCGAAAGACGGCCCGCGACGGGACCCGATGGACCCCCTTTGTCTTACGTCGTATGACAATTGACAAACAGTTTAATAGGCCCCCCCTGGATACGGCGGCCAACACGCCGGAAATGCGCGCGAAAACGGTATGACGCCGGTCATACCCGGTCCGCGCGTGGACGGGGTGCTGGGAAAGACCGGATGGACGAGAACGAGCGGATCACGCTGCGGCTCGAGAAAGAGAACCTCGAGCTGCTCGATGGGTTCTTGCAAGAGAACCGGTCGTACACGAACCGCTCCCAACTGGTCCGCGATGCGGTCCAGGCGTTCATCCAGTCCGTGCGCGAGGGCGGGGACACCGTCACGCTGCGGATCCCGAAGTACTTCCTGGGCCTCATCGACCACCTCGTGGCGGACGGGTACTTCCTGTCCCGCGAGCACGCGATCGTGCGCGCGATCGAGGGCTGGTTCAGCTCGGACCGGGTGAAGGAGATCCAGGGTCACCGGCAGGAGATCGACAAGACGACGGGAAAGGCCGTCGCGGTCTCCACGGGGCCCAGGGAGGGCGTCATCCCGCCGTAGCGCGGCGGCGTGTCGAAGGGCCAGGACGAGGAACTTCCGGTTCGTATGGAAAAGGGATAGGGATGGGAACCTGTCAAGAAGGGATGGGATGCACGCCTTCGCCGGAGGCCCCGACGTCTTGGCCCCTCCTCGACCCGCCGCGGCGGGTCGAGGGGACGAAGGAGGCCTGAAAGGGATGGTACCGAAAGACTACGTGGATGAGGTCATCAGCGCCCTGTTCGATGACGCGGTCGACCCGCGCATCAGCGTCGTGGGCGTGGGTGGCGCCGGCGGAAACGTCGTGAGCGCGCTTTACGACCGCGAGCTGAAAGGCGTCGAGACGGTCGCCGTGAACACGGACCCCGCGGGCCTCTCCAAGGCCTCCGCGGACGTGAAGGTTCTCCTGCCCCACGTGGAGGCGGAGGACCCGAAGGCCGCCGCCCAGGCCGCCGCGGAGTCGTCCGAGGGCACCCTCAAGGACGCCGTCTCGTCGGACATCGTGTTCGTCGTCGCGGGCCTCGGCGGGGCGGCCGGCACGGGCGCGGCCCCGATCGTCGCGCGCACGGCGAAGGCGAACGGCGCGGTCACGATCGCGATCGGGATCCTCCCGTTCGAGGTCGAGGGCCGGTCGGACCGCGCGAAGGCGGGCCTCGAGGCCCTCCGCTCCGAATCGGACAGCGTGATCGTCGTGGACAACAACTCCCTCGACAAGTTCGCGGACGAACTCTCGTTCCGGGACGCCCTCGCGATCGTGAACCAGGTCGTCGTCGCGATCGTCCAGGGGGTCGTGGACCACCTCGAGAAGTCGTTCCTCACGACGGTCGCCGAGGAGGTCGAGAGCGTCGCGCGCGAGATCGAGGACCAGCAGGCCCACGCGGTCGACGTGCAGGTGCAAGCCCCCGAGACGGTCCAGGCCGCCTGGGACGTCGGGCCCGTCGCGTTCGACGACTCGGGCTTCATCGGCCTCCGGTGAGGCCATCGGGATCAATCCTCCCCCAACCAACGCGCCCACCCGCGAGGGACCGGGCGCCCGGCGCCTCGAGGCGTCGGGAGTGGGCCCTCGCACCCCTTTCTTTCCCCTCGCCCGGTGAGGCCCTCACAGGTCGTGCCGGCGCCGGAGTTCCGCGAGCACGTCGGCGCCCCATCCGCCGTGCGCCAGGTCGTCCCGCGCGGGGAGCGCGTCCAGGGGGAACCACTCCGCGGCGGCCACGTTCCCCGTCGGGGTCACGGGGAGGACGCGATCCAGGCGCGTCACGTAGTGGAAAACGAGGTGCCACGGGCCCCCGTCCCCGTCGAACGACTCGATGTACCGCAGGTCCACGCCGTACGACGGCAGGGCCGTCTGGTCCTTCAGGATCCGCCGGGCCGCGTCGTCCGGATGCTCCGCGTGCCTCAGGAAGTCGTCCGGGAGGAACCACCCGTTCTGCCCGTCGTACGCCGTCGCGTCTGCGTAGCGGACGAGGAGGACCCGGTGGTCCGCGACGACGGCCACGTCGGCCACGAGCCGGTGGACCCGACACGGGTCCGCCTTCGCGGGCATCCGCGCCGCATCGCCGTGCCTCGGGAAATCTCTTTGGGCCCGCCGGCATTCGGGCCCGCATGGTCGCGCATCATACGACGATCGCCCTCGAGACCCGCGCGGGGGTGCAGGCGCTCGACATCACGGAGCGGGTGCGGGAGGCCATCGCCGCGTCCGGCGTGCGGGACGGCCTCGCGTGCGTCTTCACCCCGAGCAGCACGAGCGCGATCCTCGCGAACGAGTTCGAGCCCGGGCTCATGACGACGGACGTGCCCGCGGCCCTCGAGCGGCTCGTCCCCGCGGGCGGGTACGCGCACGACGCGCGGTGGGGCGATGCGAACGGACACAGCCACGTGCGCGCGACGTTCCTCGGGCCGAGCCTCACGGTCCCCGTCGTGGACGGCGCGCCCGCGCTGGGCCCGTGGCAGCAGATCGTGTTCCTCGAGCTGGACACGAAGCCGCGGCGCCGCGAGGTCCTCGTCCAAGTCGTCGGGGACCCCGGGCCAAGGGCCAAATAGGGCCGTCGGCTCGGGGCCCCGTGGCCGAGCCCGAGGCGGGTCCGTCGATCCCGTCGAGCGTCGTGCGCCTCGCGGCCCCCGTGATGGTCGCGAACCTGCTGCAGACGCTCGCCGTGACGGTCGACCTCGCGATGGTCGGCTCCCTCCCCGGGGTCGCCGCGGACGCGGTCGCGGCGGTCGGCCTGGGGAGCCAGTTCATCTTCCTGTTCTTCGTGATGATGATCGGGGTCAGCTCGGGCACGATCGCGCTCGTCGCGCGAGCGACGGGCGCGGGAGACCGGCCCCACGCCGACGCCGTGCTGAAGCAGAGCCTCGCCCTCGGCGCCGTCCTGTCGATCCCCCTCACGCTGGCCGGGATCGGCCTGGCCCGCCCGTTCCTCGTCGCGTTCGGCGCGGAGCCCGGGGTCGTGGAGCTGGGGACCCCGTACATCCAGATCGTGTCCCTGTCCACGGGGTTCCTGTTCCTGTCGTTCCTCGGGTCTGCGGCCCTCCGGGGCGCGGGGGACACGATCACCCCCCTGTGGATCGGGGGGCTCGTGAACCTCGTGAACTTCGTGGCCAACGTGAACCTGATCTACGGGAACCCGTTCGTGCGGCCCCTCGGCGTCGCGGGCGCCGCGATCGGGACGTCCCTCGCGTACGGCGTGGGGTGCGTGACGTACCTCGTCCTGTTCCTCCGGATGCGCGGCCGGCTCCGGCTGCACCGCGCGGGCTCGTGGTTCGACGCGGCTCTCGTCCACCGGATCCTGCGGATCGGGTGGCCCGCGGCCCTCGAGCAGGTCCTGTTCCAGAGCGCCCTGTTCGTGTGGATCGCGATGGTCGTCGTGTTCGGGACGGAGATCCTCGCGGCCCACCAGATCGGCCTGCGCGTCCAGATGTTCGCGTTCATGCCCGGGTTCGGGTTCGCCATCGCGGCGACGGCCCTTGTCGGGCAAAACCTCGGGGCGAAGCGGCCCGAGCGGGCCGAGGCGAGCGGCTGGGAGGCCGCCCGGTGGTCCGTCGGGATCATGGGGACGACGGCCCTCGGGATCTTCCTCGCGGCCCCGTGGCTCGCGCGCGTGTTCATCGCGGACCCCGAGGTGATCGACTGGACCGTCACGTTCATCCGGATCCACGCGACGTCGATCCCCGCGGTCGGGCTGTTCTTCGCGATCGACGGCGCGCTCCGGGGCGCGGGGGACACGAAGTTCCCGCTGCTCGCATCGATGACGGGGACGTGGGGCGTCCGCGTGCCCCTGTCGTTCGTCCTCGGGTTCCTCCTGCCGTTCGGCATCGTCGGGGTGTGGGTCGCCCTCGTGGTCGAATACTGGGTCCGGGCGACGATCATCACGACGTACTACCGGCGAGGACGGTGGAAGGCCACGAAGGTGTGAGGACCGTGCGGGAAAGCTTTAATCCATCCGCACGCTAGGCCCGCCGAGGCGGGTCGCGATCCCGAGGGACACCCAGAACGAGCGTCTCGAGAACTCGTATCGGCTCACGAAGGTCGGCGTGACGGGGGTCGTGAAGCCCGTCCAGGTCCGGCGCCCGGGGCGCTCCCTCACCCTCACGACGACGATCGACGTGTTCGTGGACCTGCCCGCGACCCAGAAAGGCGCGCACCTGTCGCGGAACCTCGAGATCGTGAACGAGCTCGTGGACCGGTCCGTGCGCGAGCCCGTGACGAGCCTCGAGGACCTCACGGACACGGTCGCGAAGGCCCTCCTGAAGCGACACGAGTACGCGACCACGTCCGAGGTGTGGGCCCGGGCGGACTATTTCCTCGAGCGGACGTCCCCGTGGGGCCAGACGAGCCTCGAGCCGTACCGGCTCGTCGCGCGGTCCAACGCGCGCCGCGCGCCCGCGTCCGTGGAGCGGTCCATCGGGGCCGAGGTGATCGGCATGACCGCGTGCCCGTGCGCGATGGCGAACGTCCGGGAGGACATCCTGCGCGAACGGCCGGAGCTGAAGGCGTGGCCCGAGGGCGTGCCCGTGATCACGCACAACCAGCGGAACCGGACGACCCTGATCCTGGCGGAGCCGCCCGGGCACGACGTCGAGGCGGACGAGCTCATCGAGATCGTGGAGGCGTCCATGTCCGCGCCCACGTTCGAGCTCCTCAAGCGGCCGGACGAGAGCCGCCTCGTCGAGATGGCCCACCGGAACCCGAAGTTCGTGGAGGACGTCGTGCGGGACGTGCTGGACCGCCTCTTGAAGCGGTACCCGGACATGCCGGACCCGACGTGGGTGCGCGTGAAGTCGGAGTCCGAGGAATCGATCCACAAGCACAACGCGTTCGCGGAGCGCTCCACCACGTTCGGGGAGCTCCGGGCGCCCTAAGGGGACCGGACCGCGTGCCGCACTCGGAGCGAAAGGGCTCGCCCTGCGTAACATGTTACGGCGGTCGGCCCGAGGCTCCTGGGGTCCGCGATCGCATCCGGGCCGATGTCAGCGTGCCCGCGGCCGACGAAAGACTTCGACCGACCCTCGACCGATGGAGATAGGGACGCATGCGACCCGCGCCCCGAGCGCTCGCAGCCTCGAAGTGAGCTCCGCGGCGTCCTTGCGCGGGAGGATCAGGACAGATTGCCCGACCCAGACGACCCCAGGCCTCCGGATGAATCCGTTGTCAGAAGCTGCGGCGAGAGCCGCGGGCCGTCCCCGACCGTACACGACTTCACAGACCCGGACGGCCGTGGACCGGGCCCTCCCCTCGACGTCGTATGACAGGAGGCATACATCACGACCGTCGAAGCCCTCGATCGTCATCACATATCTATATGTGATAGCGATATAATAGCTCCTCACGAGGGAGGTGGGTGAAAGTACTCGACGTTGACGCACCCGTCCCGCGTAACATGTTACGGCCTGGCAATCCCGCGGGGGGAAACCTGATGGTCTCCGGCCCCATTCCCCTCCCGATGGCCGTCGCGGCACTCTGCCACCTGTGCGGTCGACCCGCCCTCCGGACGTGCGCGAACTGCGGGCGGCCCGCCTGCGAGGTCCACCTCGCGCGGGACCGGATCCCCGTGTGCGAATCGTGCCGCGCGGGCCGGATCACGGGTCGAGGTCGGCCCGGGGTGCGCGGGTAGAGCCGTCCGGGAACGCGGGAAGGGAGAGGGTCACAGGACGCGCTTCGCGTCCTCCTTCTCGATCCCGAGGGCCTTGAGCGCGTACGTGAGCGCCTTCGTGCGGATCATGTCCCGCGTCTTGTCGTCCATGAACTGCTCCATGATCACGGGCGCCTTCCGGGCATACTGGATCGCGAACTCGGACCAGTAGTACGGCGCGTTGTCCGCGTCCATCGCGGCCGCCTTGTTGTAGAACTCCTCGGCCTCGTTGAACCGCCCGAGGTCCATGCAGAACGACGCGAGGGCGTCGAGGTATTGGGGGTTCTCCTTGTCCAGGTCGACCGCCTTGCGGTACATCCCGAGGATCTCCTCGGCCTCCACCTTGGGGACCCCGAGGGCCGCCTCCGCCTTCCCGAAGAACGCGATCGCGTTCGAGGCGTCCTCCTTCACGGCCCGGTCGAAGTGCTTGAATGCCTCCTCGTAGTCGAGGCGACCGAGGGCCTGTTCGCCCGCGGCGATCTCCTCCTCAGCGGACGCCATCGCGATCCCCGCGACATTTGCCGAGCGCACATAAAGCTTGCCACCTCATTTTCAGCGGCACGCACAGGGCCCGCGGTTCACACGAGCCGGTGGTCCCGGAGCCAGTCCAGGTCGCTCAGGTACAGCTGCCGGATGTCCGAGATCCCCTCGATGGCCATGATGAGCCGCTCGAGCCCGAGGCCCCACGCGAGGACGGGGGTCCGGATCCCGAGGGGCTCCGTGACCTCGGGCCGGAAGATCCCGCTCCCCCCGAGCTCGACCCACCGGCCGTCCGGGAGCTGGCCCTCCGGCTCCATGCTCGGCTCCGTGTACGGGAAATATCCAGGCCGGAACTTGATCCGCGTGAACCCGAGCCGCGCATAGAACGCCTCGATGATCCCGATGAGCTGCGCGAGGCTCGCGCCCTCCTCCATGACGACGCCTTCGACCTGGTGGAACTCGGGTAGGTGCT
>Ga0209751_10003420_pt1 | contig 15386 bp, 10 predicted proteins | sample RifCSP13_1_FD_184019 | JGI IMG/M metagenome (GOLD analysis project Ga0209751, IMG submission 184019) | Soil microbial communities from Rifle, Colorado - Rifle CSP2_sed 13_1 (SPAdes) (version 2) | ecosystem: Environmental > Terrestrial > Deep subsurface > Rock core/Sediment | place: Rifle... | reverse complement strand
AGGCACACTCGATGCGGGTAGCGGGAATGGGTGCCAGCCCAACCCAATCGGCCATGAAGGGCGCGGTGTGTCCCTGGCCCTCGAAAAGGTCCGAGCTGTAGTTGCCGATATAGATCGCCTCGATATCTTTGGGGTCCAGCCCCTTATCCAGCGAAGCGCGCAGGTCGAGAAACGCCTCCACGAACAGGTCGCGCGTCGATTTGCCCGGGAAAGCGCCGAACTTGCTCATGCCTGCGCCCACCAGGGCTACCCCGCGACCCAGTTTTTTTGCCATAGTGTTCTCCTTGTCTTAGATCTCATTCAGTTATGAATCGTTCGCGCAAATCGCGCTTGAGGATCTTGCCCATGCTGGAAAGCGGCAGCGCGTCCATAAAAACCACACTCTTGGGAACTTTGTAGCGCGCCAGGCTCTGCCCCATGAAATCGATCAGCTCGGCCTCGCTTGCAGCAGCCCCCGGCTTGAGCACAACGCAAGCCTTGCCAACTTCTCCCCATTTCTCGTGCGGCACGCCAATCACCGCGCACATGTGGACTGCTGGATGCCTGTAGAGCACATTCTCGATTTCCACAGGATAGACGTTCTCGCCGCCGGATATGAACATATCTTTCTTACGATCGCGCACGTAAAAATACCAGCCCTCATCGTATTCGACGATGTCGCCGGTGTGGAACCAGCCCGCTTCATCGATGACCGCGGCCGAGGCTTCAAGGTTATTCCAATACCCCGAACAGCCGGAGGGGCCTTTCAGGAGCAGCTCACCGGGCTGGTTCGGACCGAGCGGCTGGTTGCGCTCGTCCACCACGCGCACATCGACGAAAAAGTTGGGGCGTCCGATACTGCCTGCTTTGCGGGTGGCGTCCTCCGGAGCCAGGGCGAACAGGCCAGGACCGAATTCGGTCATGCCGAAACCCTGCTTGAAGCGGATGCCTTTCTCACTGATGTACTTCTCAATTAAGGGCACGGGAAGCGGGGCGCCACCAGAGGTGCAAAAGCGCAAACTGGAAAGATCCGCCCGTTCCCAATTCGGGGCCTGGGTAATTGCTTGATACATGGTCGGCACGCCGGCAAAAACGGTGACGCGCTCGCGCTCGATCAGCTCCAGCACCTGTGCGGGGTCGAACTGGCGTGTAAGGATGGTGGTGTTTCCGAAGACCACCTGCGAAGACACGTAGGCGAACAGTCCCCCGGCGTGGAAGAGGGGGAAGACGCACAGGTAGATGTCGTCGTGGTGCAGGTCGTGTATAACGGTGTTGAGCACATTCCAACATACCTGGCGGTGGCTGATCTGGGCGCCCTTGGGGAGACCGGTGGTGCCGCCGGTGAACAGCAGGCAGGCGATGTCCTCCGCCTCGAGCTCTTCGTAAGTCACTGGGGCATCGGGGGCGGATAGCAGGGCAGTCTCGTAGTGCAGGCTTCCGGTGAAGCCTTCGCCTTCGATGTGCAGGTAGTGGCGGATGGCGTGGGGCGAGCGTTGCAGGGCTTTTTCGATCTCGATGATATCCGCTTTGAAATCATCCGAGTAAACCAGGGCCAGCGGTGCAGTATCCTCGAGCAAGGCTACCTGCTCGCGCCAGTGCAGCCGCCAGTTGAGGGCAGTGTGGATTGCTCCCAGCTTACCGCAGGCGTAGAACAGGTCGAGGTGCTCGATGCCGTCTCGAGCCAGGATCGCTACCCGGTCGCGGTAACGGACTCCGGCGGTGCGCTTAAGCCAGTTAGCTAACTGGTTGACGCGGCGGTTCCAATCCTTATACGTCAGGCGCAATTCGGGCGTTTTGCCCGCATCGATGATGGCAAGCTTATCTGGCAAGTAAATCTCACGCCTGCCTAAATAATCACCGATATACATGGCTCACCTCTTCTTTACCTAAAAATCGATCGACTTTGTCTTGAAAAATTTCCTGAGCGTAGGCCAGAAGATATCTGGTCTTTCCATATAGGTCATGTGACCGCACTCCGGGAGCATGACCTGTCGGCAATTAGGGAGGATATCGAGCAGCTTCTTCTGTTGCCAGGGGGGGATCGCCCGATCCTGCTCGCCGGTGAAGATCAGGGTGGGAGTCTGGATGTGGCGATAAGCATCAGGGTCCTGGTCAATGATCTCGAAGAAGGGGCTCTGGGCTTCGGTCAGGCGGATCAGGCAATATTTGCGCTCACGGTAGCGGTCGTAAAACTTATAACGACCAGCCTCCATAGCCTCGCCGTAGATCTTGCGTGCGAACTTCTCACTGAAGATCTTCTCGTACAGGTAATGCGTGTAGATCTCAAACGCCGGGTCAGGACTGCGGTAAAACAGCAGGGAGAGGTCATGGTACATCTGGAACTGGATCTCGCGGGTGAGCAGGATGCCGGAGAGCGTGAGGGTATGCAGACGGTCCTGGTGCAGGCGTCCCAAGTCGGCAGCGATGAAACCTCCATACGAAACGCCGATGGGATGAATCCGGTCGATACCCAGATCATCCATGACGCTAACCAGGTAATCGGCGAACCGGGGTATGTAATATGGTTCATCCTCCTGGGAGGAGCTCCCCTGACCGAAGTAATCGTAGAGCAGCACGTCATAATCTGGATACAAGAAGGGCAATGTGCGATACCACGACCTGGTGAACATCGCCAGCCCGTTGAGTAATACAACGATCTCTTTGGCGCCCTGCCCGAAGTATTCCCAATAGATACGGCGCCTCCCGCCCTCCACAGCCAGGAAGCCGGTTCTATCCGGAGCAAGCTCTGAGATAACGGGGGTCTTATTCATGGGGAGGGGACTTTAATTTGCTATCCCTTTCTAGCGCCACTGGTAGAGGAGGCTTCCCCAGCTATGTCCCGACCACGATGCCGCCATCCACCCGCAGTGTCACCCCAGTGATAAAGCTGGCCTCGTCGGAGGCCAGGAAGAGATAGGCGTTGGCGATATCGCGCGGCTCGCCCATGCGACCCAGGGGGGTATGAGAAACCATCCCTTCGAGGATCTTTTCCGGCATCTGGCGCACCATCTCGGTCAGCGTAAAGCCAGGCGCGACGGCGTTTACACGTATGCCGTAACGGCCCAACTCCCGCGCCCAGACCTTGGTCATTCCGATCACACCTGCCTTGGTAGCGACGTAATTGGTCTGCCCGAAGTTGCCATCCAGGCCGACGATCGAGGTGGCGTTGAGAATCACTCCGCCACCCTGGCCCATCATGTAGGGTGCGACAGCCTGGGTGCAGTTGAACACGCCCTTCAGGTTGACCGCCACGACCAGGTCGAAATCCGCCTCCGGCATCTGCTTGACCACTTGGCCGTCCTTGACCTTCACCAACTGGTTATCGCGCAAAACGCCGGCATTGTTGATCAGCACATCCACCCGGCCATGCTTCGCAACTACCTCGTCGACCCAAACCTGCACCGCCTGGCGATTGGTGACGTCGACCGGGTAAAAAGCAGCCATTTCCCCCAGGTCGATCAGCGCGGCTTCGCCTGCCTGCTGGTTCAGGTCGCAAATGGCTGCGTAGGCGCCTTCCTCGATGAATCGTTCAGCAGTGGCTTTCCCAATCCCCGCCGCGCCGCCGGTAACCAGAACAATTTTGTCTTTCATGCGCATGTAGTTCGCTCCATATACTTAATTTAGTTCGAGCGCTCTCCCAACCAAGCCGCAATCTCAGGCCAGAGTTTATCTCTGGCTCTACTGCTAGCCATCAGTCCGACGTGCGTGGTGGGGATCACTTTGAGGGTTTTATCTGGGCTAGAAACGAGCGCCATAATGCTCTCGGATTGAGAGCGCGCCACCAGGTGATCGAACTCCGCTACCACGTTGAGCAGGTTAGCAGAGATATTGGACAGGTCAGTCCGGCGATCCGTGATCACACGCCCTCCCTCGATCAGCCCGTTCTGGCGGAAGTAGACCTTGACGAATTGGCGGAAGGCTTCCCCGGCGAAGGGGATGACATCCTCCACCCAGCGATTGATCGCCTGCCAGCCGCGCACTGCTGCGTCGTCATCCATCATTTTCCACAGGTTGACGTACGCGCCCATAAAGTTCTCAACCGGTTTAAGCAGCTTTGCCCAGTGGCGGATCAACTCGCCGGGCACATTCCCCGCTGTATCCACCAGCATGTCCACATCCAGGTTGTTCTCTTCCAGCCACATGGCCATTGAGCCGGACGGTTTTTCGCTGAAGTCGAGGGGCGCGGTCAACAAGATCAGGTTGCGCAGCGGGATCTCGGGATACAGCGCGGCAAAAAGCGTCGCCAGGGTCGCGCCGAGGCAATAACCCAGCATGCTGAACTCGCTGGCCTGTGAATAGTGCAGCAGCTTGCGGACCGCGCGGCGCAGGTATTCGGTTACGTAATCTTCAAAGGTGGTGGCTTTATCTTCTGGACCGGGCACACCCCAATCTAGCAAATAAACATCAAAACTCTGGTCAACCAGGTACTCGATGAAGCTTCGTCCTGGCACCAGGTCAAAAATAAAGGACTTGTTAATCAGGGCGTAAACCAGTAGTAAGGGGATGGGGTGACGATCGCTTGCGGGCCGGGTGGGCAGATAATGGTAGAGGGTGGCCTTGTTCAGCCTCCAAATGACTTCTTTAGGCGTTAAACCCACCGGTACGTTTAGAGAATCAGCGATCAACTTGACCCCGCGCACGTAGCGACCGTACGAACGCCGGGCTATTTCGCTGCTCTGGAGGGTGGTCCCCTCCAGCTCAAAGAACATATCATCCCAGGACAGTGCGTCTCTATCTTCCATCCTGATACTTTCCTTTGAATCGTCCGTTGGGATACTTCCGATCCGCTTTCAAGCCAATGGCGGAGAGGGGATTATTTCACTTTCTTTCCCGACTCGCCGGCCAGCACTGCCAGCACCTCGTCGAGCTTGGCATCCAGATCATCAAGCGCCATTTCGATCCTGGAGAGGCGTTCAGCCACGTTGATCACCTCTTTGCGGGTCGGCAGGTTCATCCCTTCCAGGTACTTCTCCATGACTTCAGCCATCTGCCGCCGCATCAGCGCGGCAATCTCCAGGCTGCCCTCCATTTGCTCGCCCATCGACCTGGCAAAGCTCTCGCTGCTTACCGCATCGCTCATCGCCTTGGCCCAGGATTTGGACATGGCATCATAGAACTGGATCATCTGAGCGAATGGGTCGCTAGCAGGTCTTTCGGATTTTTCTTCTTCAGACATGTTCATTTCTCCAAAACATAGCTCCCGGGTGCATCCATGAGCGGCTTGTACGTGCGGCTCCCCATCCCAGGCGGGTTTACCATTGCGCCGGAGCGGGCCCGCAGCCAGGGAAGCCAGTCGGACCACCAACTGCCAGCCTGCTTTTCAGCGCCCTGGAACCATACCTGCGGGTCAAACGATTTATCGTCGTTGACCCAGTAATCACGACGGGATGTGGCAGGAGGGTTGATGATTCCGGCGATGTGACCGCCGCTGGTGAGCACAAAGCGCACAGGTCCGCTGTGCAAGGCGCGCATCTTGAAGGCGCCCTCCCAAGGCACGATGTGATCGCCCGTACAGGCGACCGTATAGCAAGGCGTGGTGATCAAACCCAGATCAACACCCTGGCCCTTGACCTGAATGCCATTTGGCTCCATTAGCTTATTCTTCAAGAAGAACTCCCGCACCAGGAAGGTATGCACTTTCCCGGGCACGCGTGTGCTATCGCTGTTCCAATACAACAGGTCAAACGCTGGCGGCTGCTTACCCAGCAGGTAGTTGTGTACCACATAATTCCATAGCAGATCATTGGCGCGCAACATGTTGAAGGTGGCCGCCATATTGCGCCCATCCAGGTAGCCGCCACTGGCTGACATCAGCCAATCCAGGAATTTGACCTGCAGTTCATCGATGAATACCGTCACATCCCCAGCCTGGGTGAAGTCCTGGTGGGTGGCGAAGAAGGTGGCAGAGTTGATGGTCTGGTCGCCTTTTCTGGCCAGGTAGGCCAATGTGGTCTGCTGGATGATGCCACCCAGGCAGTAACCCAGGGTATTGACTTTCCTGGATTTGGTGATGGACTTGATCACTCGCAGGGCGTCGAGCGGTCCGAGATCCACATAATCGTCCCAGCCCAGGTTCAGTACGGTGTCATCCGGGTTCTTCCAACTTATCGTGAAGACAGTGAGACCGGCATCAACAAGGTATTTGAACATGGAGTTCTCCGGTCTTATATCCATGACGTAATACTTGTTGATCCACGGGGGGATGGCCAGCACGGGCACCTGGTACACTTGCTCAGTGCTGGGGGAATACTGGATCAGCTCAATCAGACCATTGCGATAAACCACTTTGCCGGGCGTGACAGCCAGGTCTTTACCGACTTCAAAAGCACCCTCCGGCACTTGGCTTACCCTGCCGCGCTGCATATCCTCGAGCAGGTTCTGGAAGCCCTGCGCAAGGTTTGCCCCGCCGGTGCGAACGATCTCCCGCCAGACTTCTGGGTTGGTAGCGACAAAGTTGGTCGGGCTCAAGGCGTCTGCAAGCTGTTGTGTCCAAAACCTGGTGCGCTTATGGATATTCGCATCGATCGGCTCAAGGCTGTCTGCCATACCAGCCATCCATTCAGCGGTAATCAGGTAGGCCTGCTTCAACATGTCAGCATACGGGTTGTGCTGCCACGCTTCGTCCTCGAAGCGGCGGTCTGCCCCTGCGACCTGCTTGGGTTGCGCGCCCCACATCCGAGCGTAAGAGCTCGCAGCAAGCTCCAGGCTGCGCGTGGCAGCGACCAGGCTGGCCTGCTGTGCCAGACCTACCATTGAGACAGTGTTGTTCAGCAGGTTGAAGAAAGAATCCCACATTTTGTTTCTACCATCCGGTTAAACGGCCAAGCGCGGTGGCATTGATCGCCCCGCGATTGGCTGCTCGAGTTTTCTGATCCGGGCTAAGCGGCTTTCTGTTTTTCAAGGAGCTCGTCGATCTTGGCAGAAACGGCTTCCAATTGGCGCTGCATGGTCTCCAGGGCAGACAAGGTAGCTTCCAATTGAGTTTCCATCGCCGAAGCTACGGCCTTATCTACACGCTCCTTGAATGTTTTGGATTGCTCAAGGGTCTTCTCGACGGTCTTGAACATGCTGTCCATGTAGGAAGAGGTGAACTTCTCCCACATTTCCATATTTTTCTTGAAGAAATCGTCAGGTAACATAAACAGGGTCCTCCATCTAAATTTGAATATTTTTTGTTTCGCGATCATTATAACAAGCCCAAGTTTCAATTGAGTTACAGCCCAATGTATTTTTCCTACGAAATCCTGCATTTATTTAATCAAAACCATAACACGAAGCAATGATTTCCCCAGAAACCCAGGAGATAACCCATGCATAAAAAAGCCCTGTTCTTCTCCCTTGCCCTCGCCCTTGCATTGGGGGCTGTTTCATTTCCGAGGGGGCGCTCCGCGGCCAGCGGAAATCAACAAACTTACGTGGTCGTATTTTCCGGACAACAGGCGGCTGATGGGAGCTTTTTGATGGTGGTAAGCCAGGCAGCAGCGCTCTCGCTTCTCTCCTCAGCCGGAGGCGCAGTTAGGGCAGACCTGTCTAGCCAGATCGGCGTGTTCGTTGTTGAGTCCACGAATCCATTCTTCATGGACACGCTTCTAAGCTCCGGTTTCGTCGCGGAACTCGGCGAGGACGATGGATGGAAAGCGTTCCAGTCATTGGAAGAGGTAATGGGGAGCGGCGCCTTAGCTGACGTTGACCCCCAGCAAGAGAATGGCGGGCAGGGCGACCCGCTGGAGACGCTTCAGTGGAGCATGGCCCAGATCCGCGCCCCGCAGGCACGAGCCCTCCAGCCGGGCTGGCGAGCCGTTGATGTCGGCATCCTGGATACGGGGATTGATGCGGCTCATCTGGACTTCCATGACGCCGGCGACCCGGAAGGTCTCACGAATGTGGATTGTGCCCGGGGACGCGACTTTATTCCGCTGGGACCTGGCATCGGCAACCCTGACCCCTGCGTGGACAACGGCTTTCATGGCACCCACGTGGCTGGAATCGTAGCCGCCCAGGCGAACGGTTTCGGCGTCGTTGGGGTTGCCCCCGACGTGACGCTTGTGCCGGTTAAGGTCTGTGACGCCGCTGGATATTGCTACGCCAGCGCGGTAATCGCTGGCATCACCTATGCCGGAGACGCGGAACTCGATGTGGTCAACATGAGCTTTTTCGTGGACGACGACGAGCTTCTTGGGTCAACTGAGTTTAAATGCATGAACGATGCGACCCAGCGCGCTTTTCGCAGGGCGGTTGAGCGGGCGATCGCTTACGCCCGCAGCCGGGGGGTGACCCCCGTGGCCGCACTGGGCAACTCCGACACGGACCTGGCGAACCCGCCATCCGGCAATGACTGCGAGGTGATTCCGGCTGAGGTGGCTGGTGTTGTCGGGACTATGGCGCTTGGCTCGCAAAGCGAGAAGGCTTCTTACTCCAACTACGGCGTAGGAGATACGGACGTCGCTGCTCCTGGCGGTAACGGCACAACGGGCGATTGCAGCACCACGGTGTTGTCTACTTTCCCCGGCAACGCTTATGGTTGTATCCAGGGGACTTCCATGGCTTCGCCTCATACGACCGGGGTGGCGGCTCTGATCGTAAGCCAGTTTGGCACACTCGGGGCAAATGGAGATGTGCAGATGCTGCCGAGCCAGGTGGAGAGCTATTTACAATCTACCACCATTGACCTCGGTCTGGAGGGCTACGACCTGTGCTTCGGCAACGGTCGTGTTGACGCCCTCCGCGCTGTTCAGCATGACACGGCTGACGCTTCCGAGGCGAATCCACCTTGCCCCGAATATTCTGAATAGGGCAGGATTGCCCGAGAAGGAGAGAGAAAAACCCATGAGATCCCGATCGTTTTTCGAAAATCTATTAAAGAAAACCCTATTCCTTACCCCGCTCATGCTTTTGCTGGCTTTTGGGTGGTGGATAGCTATTTCCGCCCGGGGCCTAGCGCATTGGGGCGGTGCAACGGCTCCGTCACACTCCCACGAAGGCCTATCGGGCAATTCCATTGGGGGAGCAATGACTCCCCTGAGCGACATCCCCTGCACGGCAGGTCTTGCCGGACCATTCCCCTGCCATAACGTAGACCTGCTCTCTTATCTACCCGCCAACCTCTTCGGGGGCTTTACAGCCGCAGACATCTGGGGCTGGACAGATCCGATAACTGGCAGAGAATACGCGATCGTCAGCCACAGCATGAACACCACATTCGTGGATGTCAGCGATCCCACGAATCCGGTTTTCATCGGAGAACTGCCGGCGCCCGTTCCTAACGTCCTCTGGCGCGATGTCAAGGTATACAAAGATCATGCCTTCATTGTCGGTGATGGAGATTTCGTCCTGCCCCACGGCCTGCAGATCTTCGATCTCACACAGCTTCGAAACCCGGCTGTGACCCCAACAGTATTTTCCTCTACAGCTCGCTACACCCAATTCGGTCACGCTCACAACATCGCCATCAATGAGGAAACGGGTGTCGGTTATGTTGTCGGGAGCAATCGGTGCAGTGGCGGATTGAATATGCTCGATCTGCAAAACCCAACCAATCCTGCCTTCCTGGGATGCTTCAGCGCAGATGGCTACACTCACGATGTCGAATGTGTCGTCTATCGCGGCCCGGATGTTGAACACCAAGGGAAGGAAATCTGCTTCGCATCCAATGAAGATACCCTGACCATCGTCGATGTGACCAACAAGAGCAGCTCGCTGATGCTGGCTCGGCAGTCATACGTAGGATCTGGCTATACCCACCAGGGATGGCTAACCGAAGACCAGAAGTACTTTATTTTGGGAGATGAGCTGGACGAGCAAAACGACGGCCACAACACCTATTCGTACCTTTGGGATGTGTCCGACCTTGATGCCCCTGTCCACTTCAGCACCTATGTTGGCCCGACAACTGCGATCGATCACAATCTTTTCATCCTCGGAGATTTCGTCTTCGAGTCCAATTACACAGCCGGTTTGCGTATCTTGAATGCCAGCGACATCGCCAACGGGATTCTGAGCGAAGTCGCCTACTTCGACACCCATCCTGCTTCAGATGTGGCAGAGTTTGCAGGTACGTGGAGTAACTATCCCTTCTTCGAGAGCGGAATTGTGATCGTCAGCAATATCGAAGACGGGCTCTACGTCCTCCAGCCTCACCTGACCAGCACAGCCCCTGAGGGGGCGAAAACAACCGGCGGCGGTTGGCTGGCTGGTGGTGACGGCGGCAAGATCAACTTTAGCTTTAGCGTCGAGCAGACCGGGGATGGTCCCACCGGCGACTTGCGCCTTAACGACAAGGCAGCCGGAGTCAAGATCGACCTGACAGGCGTGACTGCGACCTACGCGGGCGGCCTCTCCTGCCGCGGCCTGACCCCCGGCCAGAGCGTGATCGAGTTCTCTGGTCAGGGGGCATTCAACGGCAGACAGGCCAGCTTCCGCGCCTGCGCAGCCGATAACGGCAACCCCGGCGCAGGCAACGATCTCTTCTACCTGGAATGCACCGAAGGTTGCACCTACGACACCGCTTCCGCAGCCCAGGACAACATCCTGGATGGCGGCAATATCCAGGTGACGCTGGAAAGCGGGGACGGCGGATCCTCATCCGACCCCGAAGCGACGACCATGATCCTCGACCCGCTGTTGCTCAGCAAAGGGCTGGCAGGGCAGCTACAAACCTTCAACGTCACGGTTTACGACCAAAACCAGGAACCCATGGCGAACGCTTGGGTCACCCTGACCCGCACCGCCGCCGATGGCTCTGTCGAATCACTGACTGCCTTCACGGGCCTGACCGGGGCGGCGGTCTTCAGCACACTGAACCTGTCCCAGACGGTGGAAACCATTGCCACATCCGGAAGCGCTCAGTCCAATGCCATTGAATTAACGCCTATCCAGGAGTGATTCAGATAACGCGCCCGATCCTGTAGACGTGATGGCTTATCACTCACGTCTACAGGATCCCAGGAACGCTCTTATTCTAACTATCCGGAGGTTCAAAATGAAGCACATATCATTTGTCTTGATCCTAGCGCTTGTTGTAGGAATTTTTTTGCATTCGGCCTCGGTTGCCGCGGGGACAGGATATGCAGCTCCCAGCGACCCTGAGGTCTACATCGTCGTGCACCAGTCACCGGCGTTGGCGACTTACGGGGGCGGTATCGCTGGTCTGGCTGCTACCAGCCCGGAGGCGCGCGGCGAGCTGCGCCTGGATCCTGACCACCCTGACAGCCAGGCCTATCTGAGTTACCTGGACCAGCAGCACGCCCTCTTGCTCTCCAGCATAGAGGCCGCTATTGGCCATCCGGTTGAAGCGCTTTTCCGATATCGGGTGGCGTTGAACGGCATGGCGTTACGCCTGACTTCACAGGAGGCAGCCACCGTCGCCACTTTGCCGGGCGTCGCCCATGTGGAGCAGGAGAGCTACCTGAGACCTCTGACCGATAAAGGCCCGGCCTGGATCGGCGCGATGGGAATCTGGGACGGCTCTCAAACGCGTGGGCTGCCTGGCACGCAGGGGGAAGGTATTGTTGTCGGCATCATAGACACCGGCGTCAATCCCGACCATCCCTCCTTCGCCGACCCGGGCCCGGTGGATGGCTTCGATCACACGAACCCTCGCATCGCGCATTTCGGCGTTTGCGCCCCGCAAAACCCTCTTCTCTGCAACGACAAGCTGATCGGAATGTACGATTTCACCACCACGGGTCCCGAGGACGACGTACTGCATGGCAGCCACGTGGCCAGCACGGTGGCGGGGAACGTTGTCGACGCGGAGCTGCTTGCCCCTACGTTGACCTTCAGCCGCCGGATTTCCGGCGTTGCCCCGCACGCGAATATCATCTCCTATAAGGTATGCTCCTCTTTTGAATTCCCCGAGCTCGGTTCCTGCCCCCTCTCCGCGCTCCTGGCTGGCATAGACCAGGCTACAGTGGATATCGTGGATGTGATTAACTTCTCCATCGGAGGCGAGCCTTTTGACCCGTGGGCGGACCCGCTGGCCCAGGCATTCTTCGGAGCGCGCGCCGCGGGCATTTTCGTCGCTACCTCCGCCGGGAACTCTGGCCCCGGCGCAGCGACCGTCGGACGTCCGGCTAACGCGCCCTGGGTCACGAGCGTAGCCGCCAGCACCCACGACCGCAAGCTGGCCAACGCGCTGGTTGACATGGCTGGCGGCGCAACCGCGCCTCCTGCGGACATCAGCGGCAAGAGCTTGACCTCAGCCTATGGCCCTGCCTCAATCGTTTACGCTGGGGACTTCGGAGACGCTCTGTGCCTCAATCCCTTCCCGGCCGGCACCTGGACGAACGACGAGATCGTTGTCTGCGACCGGGGGGTGAATGGCCGGTTAGAGAAAGCTGAAAACGCCGCGGCCGGAGGCGCAGGCGGATATGTGCTGGCAAACGATGCGCTGAGTGGGGACTCGGTGGTAGCCGACGCCTACGTGGTCCCTGGCGTGCACATCGGCTATGACGATAGCCTGGTGCTCATAGCCTGGTTGGACTCCGGGAGTGGGCACACCGCCTCTATCGCCGGGACCGTGTCCATTGTTGACCCGGCTAACGGCGATATCATGGCCGGCTTCAGCTCACGCGGCCCGAACGTCGTCCCCAGCATTATCAAACCTGACGTCACTGCGCCGGGTGTGGATATCTTCGCTGCTTTCCATACCCCCGACCCGGCTAACCCCGGCCCGCCGGAGTTCGGTATCATCAGCGGCACCTCTATGTCCAGCCCGCACACGGCTGGGGCTGGCGCCCTGCTGCGCGCCCTCCATCCTGACTGGTCGCCCGACCAGGTCCGCTCGGCGCTCATGACCACCGCCTTCACAAGCCCTACAGGAAGCGGTCCCGAAGTGCACCCTGTGCTCAAAGAGGACGAGACCACGCCTGCTGACCCGTTCGACATGGGAGCCGGGCGCATTGACCTCTCCCGCGCCGGTAGGGTCGGGCTGCTGCTGGATGAGACCCCCTCGAATTACCTGGTGGCCGATCCGGGAGCAGGCGGCGATCCCTCGACCCTGAACCTGCCCAGCATGGCGAACAGCGATTGTCGTCAGACATGTAGCTGGACGCGAAACCTGGCCAGTACGCAAAATCATGCGGTGACCTGGACGGCGTCCGTGGATGCGCCGCCGCTCATGGGACTGACGGTCACACCGGCTGCATTTACCCTGGGTTCCGGCGGCGCGCAGACGATCAGTGTAACTGCTGACGCCAGCGCCCTGCAACCAAGGAGCCAGTGGTATTTCGCCACGGTAACACTGTCCCCGGACGACCCCTCCCTCCCCGCAGTGCACCTTCCTGTGGGGGTGTTTGCCGGGATCGAGCGCAGGGAGCTCCACTTCCATGGCAACATCCACGATGGTTGCACCGGTCACGGCGTGGCGGATATCGATGTCTGCAACGGCCCCTTCTTGTTGGAAGACCCGAACCTGGACACCGCCCTAGCGGCAACCTGGGGGCCGGTGCCTGTGGTCCTAAGTTGCACGCCCGCAAGCGAAGGTCGCTGCGAGAGCGATCCGAGTTGGGTATGGTACCTTAACCAGGCAACCAGCCTCGAAGGGCCGATGACCGTCCAATGGTGGTACTCCTGTCCAGCCTGCAACCTGGCGCTGGCGACTGATTTTGACATCCGGCTATGGGCTGATGGGGTCCTGGCATTCGAGCAGACCGTGCGGATCGGTATCTCTGCGCCCGCCGCCCCTCGGTTGTTGCGGACCACCCTCTTTCTCCCCCGGCTGAGCGCGAACGAAACTTTCGTGCTCAACATTGACCCGGTGTTCCTCAACCAGGACCAAAGCTCCGTCTATTACGACTCTACCCTGCCGTGCCCTGGCGCCGCTGCAGGTCCTTGTGACTCGTTGGTGCTGATGCCGGTCGTGGAGGGCACCCCACCCCCGCCCGTGATGGAGGCTCCATTCCAGCACCCCATCGCTGATGACGACCCCCCGGATCAGGTGGACGGCGTCGACCGGGACGGCAACTACCACCTCTCTTGGGAATACCCGCCACCCCCATCGGCGCAGCCTTGCGCCTTCCGCGTCGAGGAGGCTACGTTCATGGAAACGATCTTCTTCGACGATGCACAGGAGGCGCTCGTCCTTGGGAGCAATAGCAGGTGGACGGGAGACCAGGAGTGGAATTCCGCTCTGCATCCGAACACCGGCAGCCTGGGATATAGCGTTCTTTACACCGATGAGATCGACGCTGCCCTCACCCTGGCTGCCCCTCTTCTCATCCCGGCTGGCGTCAACGCCACACTCTCCTTCGCATCGTTCGAGAACATCGAACCCGGATTCGATTTCGGCTATGTCGAAGTGAGCGCCGATGGCGGCCCGTTCGTCACCCTGGCGGCGTTTACCGGTCTATTCTCCGGGGAGCGTACCCTGGATTTGAGCGGCTTTGCCGGTCAGTCGATCCTGCTCCGCTTCCGCTTCGACACTGACCCGCTGGTTTTCTTCGCCGTGGGGTGGGTCATCGATGACATCCGCATCGAAATAGACAATTTCACTCCCATCGGCACTGTGGATCGCTCAACTCGTGCGTTCGACGTGACGGGCCGGGCCCGCGGAGATTACCTCTACCGGATCGTCGCCTTGGGAGGCGATTGCGCCAACACTCCGGTCGCCGGACCTCCATCCAATGTGGAGGCTATCAGCGTGGAGCGCCAGACAGGGACCGATTCGGCGACGGGTGGAGGCTGGCTGGGTACAATCGAGGGGAAGAAGATCAACTTCGGCTTTGATGTCGAACGAAGCGCGGCGGGGACGAGCGGCAGCCTGGAACTGAACGACAAGCAGGCGGGTGTGAAAATCGCCCTCTCCCAGATCACTTCCCTCGGCGATGTGGAGGGGACTTGCGGCTCGGTTTCCGCCTCTGGCAGCTCGCTGGAGATCAATGGCAGCGGCACATTCAATGGGACGGCTGCCAGCTTCCGGGCCTGCTTCCAGGATAACGGCGAACCCGGCCACAGCGGGGCGAGCCCCACGCCGGACACCTTTTACCTGGAGTGCACCGTGGGCTGCTCCTATAACATGGGTGACCGCACCCCGGATGATGGGATCGATGCCGGCAACATTGACGTGGCTCGAGAATCGGGCGCTGGCGCTGGCGAACCCGAAGCGACGACGATCATCCTCGACCCGCTCTTGCTCAGCCAGGGGCTTGCCGGGCAGGCGCAGATCTTCACCGTGACGGTTTACGACCAATACCAGGGACACATGGCGAGCGCTCTGGTCACCCTGACCCGTACGGCGGCGGATGGCTCTGTCGAGACCTTGACTGCCTTCACGGACCTGGCCGGGACGGTGGTATTTAGCACGCTGAACCTCGGCCAGACTGTGGAGTACATTGCCGCCTCTGGGTCCGTGCAATCTAACGCCATTGAGCTCGATCCTCTCCTAGAATGAAGCGTAACAAACGTTTGCG
>Ga0209751_10003418_pt1 | contig 15388 bp, 9 predicted proteins | sample RifCSP13_1_FD_184019 | JGI IMG/M metagenome (GOLD analysis project Ga0209751, IMG submission 184019) | Soil microbial communities from Rifle, Colorado - Rifle CSP2_sed 13_1 (SPAdes) (version 2) | ecosystem: Environmental > Terrestrial > Deep subsurface > Rock core/Sediment | place: Rifle... | reverse complement strand
TCCTTTCTAACTGGGGTGTGCAGGATTTCCTTTCTAACTGCCGTGGGTAGGATTTGGTCCATGAAGAGCGTGGTTAGTTTGAGCGGACGTGCGTAACAGGTTTATGACACAGTCTCTGCCGTGTGTAGGATTTTGTTGTTGGTCCATGTAACAGGTTTTTGACACAGTCTCTAAAGCGTATGGCGTCTTGACATGAAAAATGACCAATGAGCAATTCGCTCGGTTAGGCCAAACGTAAAGCTTCGATTACGAGATACGGTCAATGCTTATTGTGCACTTTCTCATTTGGTCACCGGTAGCCCACCAACAACCAACCACTAACAACGAATTGTGATCGCTATACAAACAGGCGCACCACCAACCACGCGACCACGAAACTGACAAAGCCACCCGAAAATGTGAACGCCCATTCAGCAGGTTGACTCTTTCGGTTCAAGAGAATCCTGACAATCACCAACCCGCACTTCCAACCATCATGCTGATATAAAGGCAAAAGGTTTCCCGCGGCCAGCAATAGATTCAGCCAACCAAGGTTGGTCCCATAGAACATCGCGCCGGCCAGCAGATTCATTAGCACTCCACCAAGATGGACAAACAACTGTTGCGCCGCGGGTCGCTGACGTAGTGCATCTCCATCCAACATCACAAATGAACCCAGCGGCCACCTGCGCAAACCAAAGCTGATGGCACCCAATTGCACGCGACAGACCCGTCGACCCACTCCAAAGCCAAACCCTGACGCCTTCACGCCACACAGTCGCGCGGCCAATGCATGGCCAAGCTCATGCATAACCATCGCTAAAATAGTTCCCGTAAGAAGTGATAGCCCAAGTGTCATGCTGAAAAGGAAAGCGAGGTAGGTAAGAAGCTCCGTAGTTAGGATTCGAGACCGAGTGAGGAAGCAGACAAATTTATTGAGTCAATAACTGTGCCTGAGGAGCAGGAGGGGATTTGATTGGGGATTTGCGTTTGATGACAAAAACTGGCCCGCCGAAAGAGACAGAATTTGGGAGAGCGACATTATTGGTTAGGGGTTGGTGGTTGGGGGTTGGTGGTTCTTCTTTCCATTATTTTCCATTTGTCATTTCTCATTTTTTATTTGCCATTTGCGGAAGCATTTGCCACGAAACGAGTAGACTGAGGACGGGTAGAGAGAAAACAAGTGGAAAGTGGAAGATCGAGAAATTATGGGGCTATTCATTGGTCACTGGTTCTTTAAAATGAGAAATGAAGAATGAGCAATGACAAATGGAAAATGATGGAAAAAGAAGAACCACTAACCACTAACCACCAACCACCAACCACCAACCACCAACCACCAACACTAACCAATGACCAATAAACAGCTCAAGTCTCCATTTTTTTAGTTCCTGCGACGCGAATGCATTCTGGCTTCTCCGTGACAGCACCTGTGCCCGCCAATCGCCGGATTTTTGGGTTGCGCCGCTTCTCGATCTGTTACATATTACCCAAGTCGCGCCTCGTCGCATTCGCAACAATCAGTCTCCCCCCAGGAACACAAGTGGCAAATAAAGTGCGCAGCTCTCTTTCCTGCACCCTCTGCCTGACACTTTCTTCCGTGCTCTCTTTTCCTCCGCCTATCAGCGCACAGGACCCAACTGCACCCGCCCGAGAAGATGTAGTGCGTGTCACTACAGAGCTGGTGCAAACTGATGTAATGGTCTTTGACAAATCGGGTAAGTTTGTAAAGGACCTGCGCCGCGAGGACTTTGAACTTCGAATCGATGATAAGGTGCGGTCCATCGAGTTCTTTGAACAAGTGGCCGCGGGCATGGCCAACGAAGAGTCTCAACTCGCCGCTGCCCGCGGAGGCAGTAGTACGTCCCCGACACAAACTGCCGGCGCTGCGCCACTCGACCGCGGGCGAAGCATCTTCTTTTATCTGGATGACTTACACCTTGATCTGAGTGGCACTCAGCTGGCGACAAAGATGGTCTCGTCGTTCGTCGAGAAGGAGATGGGCCAGAACGACGAGGTGGCCATTACCTCTCCGAGTGGCAGTATCGGTTTTCTACAACAACTCACCCACAACAAAGCTGTGTTGCGCAAGGCCCTCTCACGTCTGCGTCCGCGTAATACCACAGTGACCGACTTTGAACGACCGCCAATGACTGAATATCAGGCGCTGTTGGTGAGCCGTTACGACCGCGATGTGACGGATTTCTTCGTAGAGATTCTGCTTAGGGATAACCCCGGCCTAAGCCGGGACAGCGCTATTTTAATGGTCCAAAGCCGCGCGCAGCAGACGCTTATGCAGGCTGCAAATGTTACGCGAGCGACGCTGGCAGGTTTAGAGAGTTTGATCCGGTCTTCCAGTCAACTGCCGGGGCGGAAACTGGTCTTCTTTGTTTCGAATGGGTTTTTCCTCGATGACCGAAACTCGGACTCGCTCCAACGACTGCAGCGCCTCACAAGTGCCGCAGCTCGCAGCGGCGTCGTTATCTATTCAATGGACGCTCGCGGTCTAACGACAGGAGTACCGGACGCGAGCGCAGACGTCGCGTTCGATGTGAGCGGAAGACTCGCTCGCGCAAATCAGGGGGAACTGTCAGCCTCGCAGGACGCCCTGCACGCTCTAGCTGCCGACACGGGCGGTAAAGCTATCTTTAACACCAATGCTCTGGAGCCAGGACTGCGGCAGGCATTGAAGGAGACTTCCACCTACTACTTGCTCGCATGGAAACCCGACGCAGAGCAAAAGCGAAACCATCGATTTCGCCGCATAGATGTGAAGATTCGCGGACGAACAGATCTCACGGTGCGACTCCGTCGTGGATACTTTGACATTGAACCCACACCAACCTCAGCCAAAAAGAAGAGCAACTCCAACACTACCGAGGCAGAGTCGCTGGAGAGTAACCTCGCCAAAACAATGACCACAGTTTTCCCCGAGCGCGGCCTCCCGGTGTCGCTAAATCTGGTACACATGAATGTGCCCGGCGAAGGAGACCTTTTGTCGATCTCGATGCGGATTCCCGGTGCGTTCCTCTCCTTCGTCTCCATGGACCAAGGCAAACACAAAGCAATGGTCGAGATTGGCGGTTTTGTGCACAATGACAAAGGGCAGATTGGGGCACGGTTCAATCAAAGGCTAGGGGTGACGACACCTATCGTCACCGGCAACGGTGCCGAATTATCGCCGACAGAGATCGATGTGGATTACACGTTCCCGGTAACTTTGAAGCCGGGACTCTATCAGGTGCGAGTTGGCGCAGTAGACGTTGAGTCCCGCAAAAGAGGTGGCGCTCAAGCATGGATTGAAATTCCAGATCTCACGTCCGGACAACTGGCGATGAGTAGCCTTCTTATCGGAGAGCGGAATCAAAATGTGTCTGCGAATGCCGCAAACGTGACCAAGGATGGTTCGGAATCGGCAAACCTCAGTATCGATCGAGTGTTTGCGCGCGACTCGTACCTTCGATTTCTGGTCTTCATCTATAACGCTACTCGCGCTTCCGCCGATCAGAAGCCGGACACGGCTATTCAGGTACAGGTGCTTCGAGATGACCAACCGGTCGTGACCACCGTGATGCGGAAACTTAATTCCGAAGGCGTTGCGGATTTAGCACGACTGCCTTTCGCCGCTGATGTTTCGCTAAGGGAGCTACCGCCGGGACGCTACGTGTTGCTGGTCACCGCAATCGACCGAGTAACTAAACTCAGCACATCACAACGTGCACGATTCGATGTCCTCTGATTCCCTGAACCAATAGATGAAGATCTGGAAGCCTACGCGGCAAGAGATTATCGACGCCGCCGGTAAAACTGTGCCCGACGTGATTCGACCTGGCTTAAACGTGCTGTTCTGTGGGATCAATCCCGGGCTATATGCGGCTGCGGTTGGACATCATTTCGCGCGCCCAGGAAATCGATTCTGGCCGGCGTTACATAAGGCTGGTTTCACCAATCGACTGTTGTCGCCGTTTGAAGAACTCATTACCAGCAGAAGGACCTTGTAGCTCTCTTCAAGAGGTTAAAAACGACTGCAGACGCCCTTCAAATGAACAATATCAACCGGAAAGATTCTGCGCTACCCTAAACGCCTGACGAATTCGGGCATAGCTCATTGATTGACTTCGCTCTTATTTTCCATTGCCCAATCGCCTTGCTCATGCCATTGTTATACCCGGCGGCCCCGAACGCTCACGCCTCTTTTTTGGAGTTCTACTATGGTTCAAGCTTTTAAACTCGTTCTAATTTTCACAGTTCTTCTTCTTGCAGTGCCCTTACAGGCGCAGGATCCCGGGGGTGGGACCCTCGTGCGCGACGTGCTGGGGGGTGCTGCGCTCATTTTTCGTCGGCCCGATAATCCACCGGTTCAGACGGGTGGCGGCACTGTATCGAGCAGTGGTCGCGTTAGCGGCCGCCGGTCAGCACAGGCCCGTGCCGAAAAAGAGAGAGTGATTGCCAAAGCGAATGCTGCCAGGAACGCACCGCAACCGCGGTATTCGGAGGCGGAAGAGCAGTATCGTTTAGCAGCTCGTTTAGATCCCACAGATCCACGGGCCTATGCAGGGCTCGGCAACATCTATATTGATCAGCAGCGATTTGAGAAGGCCATTGCAGCGTACAGGGAAGCACTGGACTTAAGGCCCGAGTATCCCGAAGTACTTTATCCTCTTGGATACGCTCTGGTTGGATTGAACAATCATCGGGAAGCCATCGTCGTATATCAACGGACGATCCAGTTGGACCCTGATAATGCAGAGATCTATAACAATCTTGGTTACGCTTATAACCAGGTTAGCGACTTTGAGAACGCACAGAAAGCTTGCGAGCGTGCTATCGAACTGCTGGGCCAGACCGGACAATCTTATAAGCATGGCTTACAGGAGAGAAACGAGGTGCTGGCGCATGCCTACAAGAACCTGGGCAACGCCTACAACGGCATGCGCCGGTATGCAGATGCGGTGAAGGCATTGCGCGAAGCAACGACGCTGCAGCCTACTAATGCGGCAGCTCACTTCAATCTGGGCTTAGCACATTACAACGCCGGTCAAAACAATGAGGCCATTGAGTCGTATAAGCAGGTGCTGGCGCTGAAGCCAAAGCTTGCGGCGGCGCACTACAACCTTGGTCTGGCGTATTTGGCAGTGCGCAATCTTACGGGCGCAACAGAATCTTACAACGCGTTGAAGGACTTAAATCCTTCAATGGCCAAGGACCTCCACCGGATGATTGAGAGTTTGAGTCGCTGAATCCTACACACGGCAGTGTGTAGTGCTTTTCAGATCCAGCCTGCCAAGACGGGATTCTTTTCTTTCACTTGGACCACTCTCGACCGGAAACACACTCAACAAGATCCTACACACGGCAGTGTGTAGTGCTTTTTAGATCCCACCTACAAAGACACGCCAACTCCCTTCTTTGTTTTGCAACAATACCAACTCAGAAGACGGGTGACATTCAGAAGCTCAAACTACCCCACACTTTCGATGAAACTTCTGAGTTGGCAACGTTGAGATAAGAGAGGGGGGGGTGGCGTTCGTCTAGTAGGCTGGATCTGAACAACACTACACACTGCCGTGTGTAGGATTCCTTTTTAACTGCCGTGTGTGTAGGATTCTTTTTTAACTGCCGTGTGTAGGATTTGCTTGAGCCGGACCAGGTGAGGATGGTCGACATTAAAAGTGGCACTGCCGTGTGTAGGATCGTTTTCTTACTTGGACCACTCTCGACTGGAACACCCTGGCAAGAATTCTTACGGTGCAACCTTCTTTAGACCTTCTATTACAACTCGTGCCACCGTTGGAATGATCTCCCGCTCTTTAGCTTGATCCGTGGTAAAGGTAACCAACACAAACTTTAAGCCATCGGGCAGCTCAACGTAGGCCGCATCATGCCTCGTCGTGCTGGTCCAACCGGCTTTCGACCAGAGTCCGGCCCCACTGATGCCTTTAAGAGCAATCCCGGTAAACGCATGAGCCTGATCGTCGGCGCTTCCCTGCCCCGCATAGTCGCGTTTCATCAAGTCCATCATCTGTTGGCTTCGCGCGCTGGAAACCGCCTTTCCGGTGGCAATCTCCATCAATAAACGGGCAGTTGCATCCGTAGTCAATTTATTCCGGTTTTCGCCATTCGGCCCACGGGAAACGCTCTCGCGACCGTAGGCGTCTTCACAGAAAGTCTTCTGATTTACATTGATATTTGTGTAACCCAGCGCTGCAAAGTAACGATTGACCGCGTTGCGTTTGTATTGCCACGTCTCCATCTCTTTGGGCGGCAATTCGAATCCACTGGTCGTGCCTGTCAGCACGTCAACCACGTACTGGGTCGCCTCATTGGACGAGTCGAAAATCATGTCCTTAACGGCGCGTTGCAACTCCGAGGTGTCACTGATCTTCTTGTCCTCGAGCCAGCGATGCACTGACGCGAGGTAGAACAACTTGACGACGCTGGCCGGATAGATGCGCTCGTTCCCGCGATAACTGGCTGTCACTGGACGGTCCGGATGGCGTAAGTCGATCAATGTGATAGAGAGCTGGTTCTCTTCCAATTTCTTATCTCTAAACTTCTGTAGCGTCGCTCGTGCAACCTCGTCAACCAGCTCCTGAAGTGTTGCCGGAGTGGCGATGGCTCCAGAAGCCTCAGTCGCCTGCGCAGTTTGCGCCGATATGCCTGAAGAGATCAGCAATAGCAAACAGAGTGCAAAAGAAAATCTTTTGACTTTCATAGTTGTTTGGTTAAGTGTCACTTTAGACCTTGATTTCATTCTTTGTTTCACTTGTTGGGCTTTAAGAGCCGCGGATATCGTTGTGCAGATAGGAGATTTCGATTATAAGGCACGCCATGCAAAAAGTATCGGAAGAAGGTTTGGTGCGCGCTATTCGCCGTTGGGATCTGGTGAGTGTGGTCCTCAACAGCATTATCGGCGCTGGCATATTCGTACTCCCGGCAAAATCGTTCGGCCTCATTGGCAGTTACAGTCTGCTGGCTTTTGTTGTTTGCGCTTTTGTTGTCGCACTGATTGTTCTTTGCTTCGCCGAAGTCAGTAGCCGATTCGCCGCGACAGGTGGACCTTATCTTTACGCTCGCGAAGCATTCGGACCGGCAGTCGGATTTCAAGTTGGATGGCTCAACTGGATCGCACGAGTCACTGCGTACGCAACCAACTGCAATCTGCTCGTCGTTTACCTTAGTTTCTTCTGGCCCGCGGCTGGCGCCGGTTTCTGGAGAGCGGTGGTCATCACGCTTCTGACGCTCACCTTAACAGTAATCAATGTTATTGGAGTTAGGGACGCGGCCCTTACGAGCAACATATTCACGGTAGCGAAACTCTTACCACTAGTTCTGTTCATTGGGGCGGGGCTTTTCTTCCTTACCCCTGCAAATTTTACGCTGGGAGAGTATCCGTCCTATGGCTCGTTCTCGACCGCGGTATTACTGCTCGTATATGCGTTCACCGGTTTCGAAAACGCGAGCGTGCCCGCCGGTGAAGTACTCAATCCACGTCGCAACATGCCTGCTGCCATTCTGATTGGCCTTGTTATAGTCACTCTCATCTATGTCTTGATTCAAACAGTTTCTATCGGAACGTTGCCAGCCCTCGGCGACACGGAGCGGCCGCTTGCCGATGCAGCCAATCGCTTTCTTGGCCCCGTTGGCGGGTCACTGATAGCCGCGGGCGCAATTACTTCGGTGGTTGGCAACTTGAATGTGAATCTTCTCACCTCGCCGCGAATACTATTTGCCATGTCAAGTCACCACGAGATCCCTCAATTGTTTTCCAGGATCCACAATCGCTTCCGCACGCCCTACGTTGCCATTCTTGTGACAGCCTCCTTGACTCTCGTACTGACTCTTTCCAGCTCTCTGATTTACGTCCTGACAGTAAGCACAATCGCGCGGCTGCTCGCCTACGCCGTCACTTGTGGGGCACTGCCAAGACTGCGGCGCAAACAAGATGCGCCCCCGGCGCTGGTGACGGTTCCGGGAGGACCATGGATCAGTCTATCTGCTATCTTGCTTTCTGTGTGGCTGCTTTCCAACAGCACTTTGCAGGAGGCACGCGACGCAGCCATTGCCGCGGCTTTTGGAGTGGCGATTTATGTGGTGTATCGACTAAGGAAACAGAGGCAAGACGAGTCAAAGGTTACTGAACGAATTGCTACAAACGGCAGTGTGTAGGATCGTTTTTCTTACTTGGACCACTCTCGACTGGAAACACACTCAACCAAATCCTACACACGGCAGTGTGTAGTGCTTTTTAGATCCAACCTGCAAAAGAGGATCCTACAAACGGCAGTGTGTAGTGCTTTTCAGATCCCACCTACAAAGACGCGCCACCTCCCTTCTTTTTTGTTTCAACAATACCAACTCAGAAGCAGAACACTCAAACTACCCCTCCTCAATTTCACAGGAGCTTCTGAGTCGGCAACGTTGAGATAAGAGAGGGGGGTGGCGTTCGTCTAGTAGGCTGGATCTGTAAAGCACTACACACTGCCGTGTGTAGGATCGTTTTTCTTACTTGGACCACTCTCGAGTGGAAACACACTCAACCAAATCCTACACACGGCTTGTAGATCGTCTGTTCAAACCAGTGCTAGCGGCGCTCGTAGACTATCCGACCATCCACAATTGTCAACTCAACCTTTACACGCTCGATTTCTTTAGCATCGACCTTAAAGATGTCCTGCGACAGCATTACCAGGTCCGCAAGCTTACCAACGGCGATGGTCCCTTTCACGCCATCTGCAAATTCTGCGTAAGCAGAGCCCACAGTATAGGCTCGCACCGCCTCTTCGACAGAAATCTTCTGTTCAGGGATCCAACCCTTTGAGTTCTTTCCATCCAGAGTACGACGAGTCGCGGCGGCGTAGATTGTCAGCATCGGATCAAGCGGCGCGACGGTCCAGTCAGTACCAAGTGCTAGTATTGCGCCCGCATCGAGCAGCGAACGAAACGCGTAAGTCGTCTTCGCGCGTTCCTTGCCGATTCGCTTCTCCGCCCAACGACCATCATCAATGGCGTGGTAAGGCTGCATGGAAGCTATCACGCCTTCCCGCGAAAACCGTGAAATGTCCTCGCGTCGCAAATGCTGGGCATGTTCGATACGAAAGCGCCTGTCCTTCGCTCCATTCTCACGTGTTACTTCCGAAAAGATCGAAAGGATCAGATCATTTGCATGGTCGCCGATGGCATGGACCATCACTTGGAGTCCGGCGCGATCAGCATCTCGCACACGGTTGCGCATCGCACCCTCAGGAAACATCTCGTCGCCAGCCAGCCCTCGCGTGTCAGGCGCATCTCTGTAGGGTTCGTAGAAAAATGCCGTAGTCGAACCCAAACTTCCGTCTGCGAAGCCCTTGAGTCCGCCGATACGCAACATCTCGCTGCCAAAGTGGGCCCTGACACCGGTGCGGGCCAGTCGTTCCCAGGAAGGCAATGGAGCGATGGCATAGATTCGAGTCTTTAGTTCTCCACGTTCAAGCAATGCTTGATAAACGCCGACATCGACTCCGGCGGACATGTCCTGAACACTGGTCACGCCCAACCGCGCAGCATGCTCCGTCGCTGCACGCGCGGCCGCCAGCTTCTCTTCGAATGATGCCGGGGGGATGACTTTCGTTACGAAACCCATCGCCGCGTCCTTTAGGACTCCGGTTGGCTCGCCGGTTTTCGGATCACGAACAACCAAACCTCCCGGGGGATCGAGCGTCTGGCGGGTTACGCCAGCAAGCTTCAAAGCCACGCTGTTCGCCAAAGCCATGTGACCATCAAGGCGATTGACAAAGACCGGTGTGTTCGGAGTGAAGCGATCGATCAACTGCTTTGTTGGAAGCTCTGCTTCTGGCCACCGCTCGTGGTCCCAATCACCACCGGTGATCCAGCGGCCGGACGACGTGCGCTCCGCGAATGTTTTGATCCGGGCGGCGAATTCTGCCGGAGTGTCAGCATCTCTCAGATCGACACTCGACAACTGGAAGCCCCCGGTAAGGAAATGAACGTGCGCATCATTGAATCCGGGCACTACCAAGTGTTTCTTCGCATCAATCGTGCGTGTCTTTGGTCCAGCGAGTTTTTTGATCTCTTTTTCTGAGCCAACTGCCACGATGCGATTTCCCAGTATCGCTACAGCCTTGGCGGTAGGTCGTGCAGGATCCATCGTTCGTATATTTGCATTTACGATGATCAACTCAGGTGCAAGTGAGTTTTGAGCGTGTGTTAGGGCGGTCATCGTGACAAACAGGATAGCCAGGTTGACGATTTTTCTCATTCTAATGAAGTAGAAGACGATCCACGAATACAAAACCAAGGCAGTCGAATTCTTGAAATTACTGGCGGTTCGGCGTCGTAGTGTATCATTGAGGTTCTGAGACGAATAGTTTCGCAGACGGGAGGCTAGAAATAGGTTAGGTCAAAGCTGACACTCAACTACGCGCCGTGTGTAGGATTTTGTTTGGTCCGCGAAAACTCGCAAACTCGTCCCGATGATTCCCGTCTCCAGCATTCCCACAGCTAACGCGTTGTGTCTGACAATTAGAAATCGTCAATCCTCAATTTGTTATTTCCCGTGGATCCATTAATTCAAACCTTGCAATCCGTCGTCGGCCCGCAGGGTGTACTCTACCAGCCTGACGAGTTACTGGTATATGAATGCGACGGCCTGCCGCAACACAAGTACCGGCCACGCGCGGTGGTATTCCCGCAGTCAACTGAAGCAACCGCAGAAGTGATGCGCACCCTCTCCCGTTTCAAGGTGCCTTTTACTCCACGCGGCGCAGGCACAGGACTTTCAGGAGGAGCACTCGCGCTTAATAGTGGCGTTGTGGTGGAACTCGCGCGTATGCGTCGAATCCTTAAGATCGATGCTGAGAATCGGATCGCGCAGGTAGAAACTGGCGTCGTCAATCTCAATGTCTCGCGCGCCGTAACACATCTTGGTCTGCACTACGTTCCAGATCCCTCAAGCCAGCCAACCTGCACAATTGGGGGCAACATTGCTGAAAACGCCGGCGGCATCCACTGTCTGAAATACGGGACTACCACCGATCACGTGCTCGGTGCGCGCGTCGTTCTAGCCACAGGAGATGTTGTCGAACTTAAGAGCGGTGAGGTTGGTGGAAGCGGCTACGATCTGTTAGGAGTGTTTGTTGGCTCCGAGGGGACCTTTGGTATAGCGACAGAAGCGACTCTGCGGTTGACTCCGCTGCCACCCGCAGTGCGCACCCTCTTAGCTGAGTTTCCGACCGTCGACGCCGCCAGTCACGCGGTCTCGGCGATCATCGCCGCAGGTGTGATGCCAGCAGCGTTGGAGATGATGGACGGCGAAATCATCCGCGCAATAGAGGCAAGCATCTTTGCTGCGGGATTGTCAATCGATATCGGCGCAGCGCTTTTGATCGAACTGGATGGAATCGAGGCAGGAATCGACGAAGAAGCAGAACGGGTCAAAAGCATTTGCATTGATTACGGAGCTCGTGCCTGCCGGCTGGCAACGGACCAGGTAGAGCGAACAAAGCTTTGGGCAGCGCGAAAAGGGGCGTTTGGCGCGATTGGACGAATTGCACCGGATTCGATGATTCAAGACGCCGTCGTACCCCGATCAAAACTGCCACAAATCATGGAAGACAGCTATCGAATTGCAGCGAAATACAATCTGGTTTTGGCAAATGTCTTTCATGCTGGTGATGGCAATCTCCATCCACTTATCTGCTTTGACTCGCGCTCTTCCGAGCAGGTCCGACGAGTCAAGGAGGCGGGGCGCGAGTTGATGGAGACGTGTGTGCGCGCCGGGGGCAGCATCACAGGCGAGCATGGCGTCGGCTTAGATAAGCGCGACTACCTGCCGTTGGTGTTTTCCGAGGACGACATGCAGACGATGTTGGCGGTGCGCCGCGCCTTTGATCCTACAGGCTTATTGAATCCCGGAAAGATCATTCCGATGTTGCGCGGCTGCGGCGAGGGTCGCTCAGTTGTGTCAACAACTCCGAATCCCGGTCATGCCCTGACTCCACCACAGGTGGTTACTTCGGTTGCCAGCAGTCTTTTACATTCAGCAGCGACACGCGTTAGCTCAGGGTCCACTTTTGATCATGATTCTGCGGCACGTTCTCTCGCGGCTATTGTCGGGGAGACTAACGTCGCCTATTTGTTCGAGGAAAATGCGCTAGCGGTGCTTCCCGCAACGGCCGCAGAAACCAGTGAGGTGATGAAAGTCGCCTCTGAACGTTGCTGGAGAGTGGTCGCATCAGGCGCTGGGACCTGGCGCAAAGGTGTTGGATCGTCGAGCATTGTGCATTTGATAGTCAACACAACCCGACTCAACCGCATCGTTGAGCACGAGCCTGCAGATCTCGTTGCGACAGCGGAAGCTGGTGTGACGCTAACTAATTTCAATACTCATCTCTCACTTCAGGGACAATGGCTTCCCTTAGATCCGCCTGACAATGGCGGTGCAACCCTTGGTGGAGTGGTGGCGACGGGTCAATCGGGTCCACACAGCTTCGGCTATGGCCCACCAAGGCGGCACGTGATCGGACTGAGAGTGGTATTGCCCGATGGAAGACAAATTAGGACCGGTGGGAATGTGGTAAAGAACGTTGCCGGGTATGATTTATCGAAGCTATTCACCGGTAGTCTTGGAACTCTTGGGATTATTACTGAGCTGACGTTTAAACTGAGGCCGGTCCCGGTTAGCACGGCGACTGTTATTGTCGGGGGCTCTTTGGAGTCGGTGAGTACGGCGGCGAGGATGATGCTGGGGAACGTTATTGCGGGCGGGGACGCCCGCGTTCCTGAGGCCCGCGTTCCTGAGGGCTGCGCACCTGTTCCGCTACTTCCAGCGGCTGCAGAACTAGTTTCACCTCAGCTTGCGTCGGTTTGCGGGTTGAAGGAAAAGACGGGGTACCTATTGCTTGTCCGATTCGCGGGCACAACCCTGTCGGTGCAATCCCAAGCAAGTACTTTATTAAAGGTCGCTCGGGATACTCATGGCATCTCGGAGAGCGACGTCATCACTCATGACGAAGAAGTTTGGCGTGCCGCTTCCGCACTTCCCTTTCAATACTCCAATCGACTGATTGTAAGAACCTCACTAAAACCGAGTAAGCTGTTGCCATTCCTGAGAGATCTGCCCACGAACGTCGACTGGCAAGCGGGCGCCGGCACAGGTATCGTGCGCATCTTTACAGACGACATTCATGATGAAGACAGTAAGCGCCGCTTCATCCAGCAACTGACTGAGAAAGCGGTTACGGCGGGCGGGAAACTGGTTTTCGAAAACTCTCCTGCAGCGGCACATTATGATCCACCACGCGCTGATGATCCGTTGGCAATGCTCAACGAGGGAATCAAGAACGAACTTGACCCACAAGGCACATTGCCCGGGGTCGAATCAATGATGCATTAATGAGGGTATGTTGAATGAAAGTCAAATCTAGAAACGGAAGCCACTGGCTTGGCATCCCACGTCTTTTATTCCTGATTCTGCTGTCACTGTCGGTCCTTCCGGTCCAGCTTCCATACTCAAATCTGCAAACCTCTCAGGCTGCTTCACGCGAGCCCGTTCGAGCACGTAACGGCATGGTGGCTTCCACGAGCACAATAGCCACACAAGTGGGGGTCGACACATTGAAGCGAGGCGGGAATGCCGTCGATGCAGCGATTGCTGTGGCCTTCGCATTGGCAGTCACGCACCCGGCGGCAGGCAATCTTGGCGGTGGCGGCTTCATGATGATCCGACTCAAGGACGGAACCACCACCGCTATCGATTACAGAGAAATGGCGCCTGCCTCGGCTACGCGAGATATCTTCCTCGACAAGAACGGAAATCTGATTGAAGGCGAAGGGGGCTCGCTAATTGGGTACCGGGCCGCAGGTGTACCGGGAACTGTTCGTGGAATGGAGTTGGCTTTGAAAAAGTATGGTTCGGGGAAATTAACCTGGGCACAGCTCGTCGAACCTGCACGTCGCCTCGCCACCAGTGGATTTAGAGTCAACTACAACCTCTCACGATCCCTACGCGGCAGCAGCGATTACTTGTCGCAGTACTCTGAAACCAAGCGTATCTATCTAAAAGGAGGAATGCTCTATAACGAGGGTGAGGTGCTCCGACAGCCAGATCTCGGCGCCACCTTCGCCCGGTTGCAACGCCGAGGACCAAATGAGTTCTATGAGGGAGAGACGGCCCGCCTAATCGTGGCCGACATGAAACGCAATAACGGTCTGATGACGATGTCGGATCTGAAGGGATATGTCGCGAAGGAGCGAGCGCCGGTCCGGGGAACTTATCGGGGCTATCCGATCATCTCGATGCCGCCCCCTTCTTCGGGCGGAGCAGTGCTGATCCAGATGCTGAATATTCTCGAAGGCTATGACCTCACCAAGACGGACTGGGCTTCTTCGGATCGATACCATCTAATGACTGAGGCAATGAGACGAGCTTTCGCCGATCGCGCTGAATACATGGGCGACGCCGACTTCGTTAATGTGCCTGTAGCAGGATTAATCGACAAAGAGTACGCGACGAGGCTACGTCGGACGATCAATGCAGACCGCGCTTCGGCAAGTGCGCAGGTCAAGGCCGGAAAACCCGCTGGCTATGAATCAGACGAGACGACACACTTCACGGTGGTCGATGCAGAAGGAAACGCAGTTGCTAATACCTACACTCTGAACAACTCCTATGGATCAGCTGCTGTGGCAAAAGGCACGGGAATACTCCTGAACAACGAGATGGATGATTTCGCAGCAAAACCGGGAACGCCAAATTTGTACGGGTTGATCCAGGGGGAACGAAATGCAGTGGGGCCACGCAAGCGACCCTTGTCGGCCATGACGCCAACGTTTGTTTTGAACAAAGACGGAAGTCTCTGGTTCACAGTGGGTAGTCCGGGCGGGCCGACGATTATCAACACCGCGCTTTGCGTTATCACTAATGTGATCGATTATGGCATGAACATTCAGCAGGCAATAGATGCTCCCCGCATCCACCATCAGTGGTTGCCGGACGAGTTGGTGTACGAGCCGTATGGATTGTCGGGTGACACACAGAAAGCACTGACGGCGCGGGGGCACATACTCGGAAAGCCACGCTATCTGGGAGACGCGGAAGCCATCATGATAGACGCGAAAACCGGCATGCGACTCGGGGCCACAGATCCTCGTCGCAGTGATGGACCCGCGCAGGGTTATTGACGCGCTGCTTTTGGAGTGCGGCGGCAAGGAGCGCCAGCGACGCGCCGCTGCTTTGGATTGAACTTTCACAACAACAACGATAGCGGCGGCGCGTCGCTGGCGATCCTTGCCGCCGCACTCCAAGAAATTGGCAATTACACTCTCATCTAAGCTAAGAACCGAAGGTGAAAAGCTGCTTGCGTGCGTGCATTGTGGGCTTTGTCTTGAGGCGTGTCCGACGTACGTCATC
>Ga0209751_10003417_pt1 | contig 15390 bp, 13 predicted proteins | sample RifCSP13_1_FD_184019 | JGI IMG/M metagenome (GOLD analysis project Ga0209751, IMG submission 184019) | Soil microbial communities from Rifle, Colorado - Rifle CSP2_sed 13_1 (SPAdes) (version 2) | ecosystem: Environmental > Terrestrial > Deep subsurface > Rock core/Sediment | place: Rifle... | reverse complement strand
TGGCAGCACGGTGGCCATCCTCGGCGGCGGTTATATTGCCTTCCGCCAGCTCTCCGAAATCGCCAACACCCGCCACCTGGGCGTGGCTGATAAGCTGTTCGATGAGCTGAACTCCAGGGAGAACACAGCTGCCCGCCGCTGGGTCTTTCAGAATCTGCCAGCTGACCCGCAAGAAGGCATCCGCTCCCTGACGCCCGAGGGGCAGGAGGCGGTCAAGCTGGTCTTAAACTCGCTTGACCGGGTCGCCTTCCTGACCCAGGCGGGTTGGATCCCCGAGGACCTGATCATGCCCTGGATGCATCCCATGATCGCCAAGTCCTGGGATAAGCTGGAGCCGTATGTGGAATACGAGAAAAAGCGCCGCAACGAGCCGTATTATTACCAGCACGCCAGCGAGCTGGCTGTTCGCTGCCGCGCCTGGCGGGAGAAACACCTGGAGGATGCGCAGGTTAAGTGGGTGAAGGACGCATTGTAAGCGAATATTAATTTTCCGCAGGGTGTAATCCGATATAATAAATCCCCTATATCGGATGGGAAAAGGATTAATAAGATTCGCTATGTTGACATGGCTGGCTGAATGGAGAGAAAAACGACAGGCGCAGAGCTTCTTGAAAAATATCTTCGCCTGGTATGAGACCTCGCACGGCGTGTCAGACCTGCTCGGAGACGCCCTTTATGATCAGAAGATCTGCGCATCGGAGATCGGGTTGGTGCTGGATAAAACGGACCGGCAGCTCTTCGCTCTAGCAGGCTATATATCAAATGCGCGCGGTTCCCTGCGCCGCTGGGACCTGGACCTTGCCCAGCGCTTTGACAGGGCTTCCAGTAACATTTATCTACTTCGCAATATGACCGTTCGCTTCTTGATCCGTTGCCATGCTTCGGGGCCATTTGCAGATCAAGGCCAGATTTATTACTACCAGGCGTTGGAAGCCACGGGCTTCAAAGCGCGCCAGATAAGGACTGAAGTAGAGCAGGAGTTGAAGTCGATCTGGCTCGAGCTGCAGGGTTGGATCATCCAGGCTGAAAAGGTCGTCGGGGAATCCTGGGCGTAGGTATTCTCAGATTTGGCACACGCTAATTAACGATCACCCCGTCTGCTAGAGCAATAGTGCGTTTGGCCCGTTTCGCTAAATCTCCATCGTGGGTGACCATCAGGATCGTTTTCCCCTGGGCAACTAAATCCTCGAACAACTTCATCACTGCTTCTGCAGAACGCGAGTCGAGATTGCCGGTCGGCTCGTCGGTGGCAATGATCGGTGGGTCATTGGCCAGCGCCCGCGCGATGGCGGCGCGCTGCTGTTGCCCCCCGGAGAGCTTGTTCGGCAACTTGTCGGCCTGCTCGGCCAGATCTACCAGCTCTAAAAGGTGCCTGGCTCGTTCGTAGCGCCCTGCCCGCGTGTACAGGTTGCACAGTCCCATCGGCAGCATAACGTTCTCCAACACGGTCAGGGTAGGGAGCAGCTGGAAGAATTGAAAGACGATCCCGATATTCAAACCGCGCCAGGCTGCCATCTGCCCCTCATTCAGCTTGTGGACTGGGGTATCGCCGATGAAGATTTCGCCCTCGGTCGGGTCATCGATGCCAGTGATCAGGTTGATCAGGGTTGTTTTACCGCTGCCCGACTTGCCAATGATCGAAACAAATTCTCCCTGCTTGATTTCCAGGCTTACACCCTTCAGCGCGTCGAACCTTCCGGCTGACGTCTGGTATGTCTTACCCACCCGGCGCAGTTCAATCAGGGAAGTATTCCCGTTTGATTTCCCGTTCCCATTTGGCTTGTGCCCATGATCATCCCACAATATACTATTCATAATCCAACACCTCACGCACGCGCAGGCGGGCTGCGTTCTGCGCTGGGACGAGGCTGGAGAGGACGCCGATCAGCACCACAATCCCCAGCCAGATGAAAAGCCCGCTTACCGAATACTTGTAGCTCAAGTCGGCTTTCAAAACCGCGTTAATCACCGCCCCGGCTAACGCTCTCCCCGATGGACCCGAAAGAAAGGCGCCCAAAGCCCAGCTGATCAGGGCGACCACCACACCTTCAACCACAACCACAGATCGCACAGCCAGGTTGGAAGCGCCCACGGCGCGCAACACACCGATCTCCCGCGTCCGCTCAAAGACGTTCATACCCATCGTCCCGGTCAAGCCCAATCCGCCGACGATGGCTAACACGACCGCCATGATCAGTAGCACGATCAAAATAATATCGAAGACATCGGTGAATTTCTCGAAAAACGCATGTCGCGTGCTGGCAGCGCTGGTGCTTAACTTCGCGTTCTGGAAGCGTTCTTCGAGTTGCTGGGCGATCAATTCTTGCTGCGCTGAGCTGCTGGTGGATCCGGGATTGGCCAGCACGCGCACCACATCTACCTGGTTCTGTCTGCCGGTCAGCTTCCCGAAAGCGTTATAGTCCATGTAGATACGCGGGCCGGACAGGTGCTTGGAAAGGACACCCACCACTTGGTAGGTTCGCTTGCTCTCGCCAACCTTTAGCACGATCTCACTGCCGACCCGGATATCGGCTTCCTCGTCCAGCAGGTCGTCGTTCACCACCACCTGCTGTGGCTGGCCAGCTATCAGCCAGGTCCCATCCAGGAGTAAAGGATCGATTGTGGCTGTATCGCCTGGCAATCCGACTAAATCGACTTCCGCGCTTTGGCTGCCATCCACCCGCTCGATGACAGCCACGGCATTGGCCCAACCTTCGGCCAGGCTAACACCGGGGATGCGGAGCGCTTCCCGCTCGACCGTGCGCTTGTTGGCTCCACCCGGGATGCTCAACGCGGCGTCGTAGGCGATGTAGCGCCCGATGTCGTTGATTTGCTTGGTGAGCGAGGCTCGCGTGCTGAACACCGCGATGAACATCGCTCCGGCCAATGTCAGCGTAACGATCGTGAAAGCCAGGCGCGCTTTCTTTCGGAAGGTATTCCGCAGAGAGAGCATCACGGGGGGGCTCAGGTTGCGAAATTTACTCAGCAGCTCTTCGATCCACCCGCCTTCCTTCTCACCCCCCAGGCCGTTCTGGTAAATAGCATTGTAGACCGAGATACGCGTCCCGGCGAAGACCGGGATGAGCACCACCCCGACCGGCATGAGCAGCCCAAGGGCTAACTGGAGCGAGAGAACCTTTAAGGACAGGTCGATCTGACCCACATCGAAGTTCAGGAAATTGGCGGCGAAGTTTACCAGTCCCCAGGAGCCGAGTAGCCCGAGCGGGATGGCGATCAGCAGCCCCAGGGCGCTGAATACCAGCACGTTGATCAGGTACATCCCGCTGATTTGGTGGCGGACTGCCCCAACGGAGCGCATGATGCCGATCTGCTTGATCTGTTGGGCGAGAATCGCCGATACCGTGTTGATCACCAGGCCGCCGCTCAAAAAGATCGCCAGGATGCCCATGATCTGCAGGATCAGCAGGAATCCCTTGATTTGACTCTGCGCCCAATGCTCGCCGGGGTCCGAACCAATGCCGGGAATCCCGATCCTGAAAACCTTGTATCCGGACGGTTCGATGACACGGTCACGCGCCAGGTTACCTACCGTCAAGACATGATCTTTGTCGAATTTATTCCCGGTCACGACGATATCCAGCCGGTTGAAATAAGGAGCTTCGCCCAGCCATTCGAGCGTATCCATGCTGATATAACCGGTCGCTTCACCTAGCAGGGCGAAAGGCATCACGTAGACGTCATGCACGATCCCGGCTACGGTCAAGGTATAGCGGCGCTCGTCTGCCATCTCGATGGTGACCTCGTCCCCCACGGCCAGGCCTAATTTATCTGCCGACTGCCGTTCGAGCAATATCTCCCGCGTCCCCGGCACTGACACCCCGTTCTGCAGGTTATACTGGTTGACATGCACAGCGTTGAAATCGGGCAAGACGTTTAAACCAACGTCCTCCCAATGGTCTTTTCTTCCCAACACGGACGCGCTCTCGACCCGCCGCGCCTGGGCAGATTCGATTTCACGCATCCCCTGGACGGCTTTTGCCAGGTCCTTTTGGAATGGAGAGACATATATCTCCAGGACTGCCGGGTTGCCCGCCGTGAATGTCCCATACAGGTCACGTTGGATGATGCGCCCGGCGTTGTTGATCATACCGACCGCAGCCACACCGATGGCGATCGAAAAGATCACCAGCAGCGACCGGGAACGGTAGCTCCACATATCTTTGAATATCTTAGACCAGCGCGTGTGCAAAGCCATTAATGCGTTTTTATTTCCCCATCTGTAATTTCAACCATACGGGTGGCCCGATTAGCCACCTCTTTATCGTGGGATACCACCAGCACCGTCGTTCCCTGGTCGACCAGGGCGGAAAACAGGTCGAAGATTTCTCCCGCAGTGCGTGAGTCGAGGTTGCCCGTCGGTTCATCGGCGACGACCAAGGGGGGGTCATTGGCCAGCGCCCGCGCGATCGCCACGCGTTGCTGCTGGCCACCCGAGATCTTGGCCGGGGTTTTGTAGGCATGTTCGGCGATCCCCACCTGTTCAAGCAGGTGAAGGGCGCGTTCCTTGCGCTCGCCCAGCGGGTATGTATTGCGGAAATCCATCGGGATGGTGACGTTCTCGATCAGGTTCAATGAGGGCAGCAGCTGGAAAAACTGGAAAACCACCCCCAGGTTCTCACCTCGCCAGCGGGCTTTCTGGTCTTCGTTTAACTTGTGCACCGCAGCACCGTTGACGATCACCTCCCCGGAGGTCGGGCTATCGATGCAGGTGATCATATTGATCAATGTGGATTTGCCGGCTCCCGACTTGCCTAACACGGCCAGGAATTCGCCCCGCCCCACCTTCAGGTTGATGCCGTTCAGGGCAGGGAAGTCGCCAGCCGGGGTTTTGTATACCTTGACCAGGTCGCGCAGCTCGATCAGGTGACCATCCCCTTGTGAATGGGATTGTCCCTTGCGAGGCGCGCGGCTATCGGTATATTTCGTTTCTTGGTTTTCTTCAACTTCAAAATTATTTACCACCTTGAATAATATTGAAACACCTCCCCAAACATTCCTCTGCAGCTCTCGATAGATCAAAAGTCTATCGAAGCGGGGGACAGCTTAACACAAAATATGTACACCAAATGTAGTAAAATCATTAGAAAATCATTAGCATGTCGCTTATCCAACAGAAAGGCGTTAAATGTCGAAGAATGAGAGAAAATCCGATCCGCGCGTGATCCGCTCCCGCCAGCTGCTGCGCGCTGCGGTGATCTCCTTAATCCCTGAGAAAGGCTTCGGCGCCATCTCGGTGCAGGATATCGCCGACCGCGCCACGCTCAACCGCGCCACCTTCTATTTGCATTATCAGGATAAGACGGAACTATTGATGGATGCCTTCGAGGAGTTAATCGCTCACGCCACGCCTCTGCCGCCGGAGGATGGCTTGCCGGATCTCGCTTCAGCCCCTGCCTCCATCGAGCGCGTCTTCAATCGCATTGCCGAGCACGCCGATTTCTTCCGGGTCATGCTTGCTGAAGAGAATGTGCCCGCTTTTGCTGGCCGGGTGCGCGCTTATGTCGAGGAATTAGGCCTGAAGTGGTTATCTGCCTTACAGCCGGACGACGAAAAAGTAATTGTCCCGCGTGATATCGCCATCAATTTCATCGGTTCCGCCTTTCTCGGCGTCATTGTCTGGTGGTTACAAAACGATCGACCTTATCCGGCCGAGTACATGGCGGTGCAGTTATTGCGTTTAACTGCGCTGGGGTTGCACCGCTCATTGGGATTGGAGGTAAATTCCACCCCCATCAACTGATCTGGGCGCAATTCTTACAATACAGCCAGCAACACAGTATTTTGGTAAAATGGAGCAGCAAGATATTCCAAAAAAAGTTGCTCGCACTTCGTGGGCCGAGCAAAAAAGATGCAACCACATATGAACACAGATAAACGCTGATCAGGAATCTGTGTGCATCTGTGGCTATCTGTGGTTTCAATCAAAAAAGGATTCGCTAATGGCATCCAAAAACGATCGCAACCCCGGAACGCCGCTCGATCTAAGTTGGGTGATGCGCTCACGCGTCAACCGTAGCGCGGTTGAGCGGCGCACCGCCACGCTCCCCGCGCGGCGATCGATCAAGAAAGAGTGGCAGGCCGCGTGGTTGCTGCGCGCCATCACCTGTATCGATCTCACCACCCTCTCCGGTGATGACACTCCAGGCAGGGTGAAGCGCCTGTGCGCCAAGGCAAAGCAACCGGTGCGCTCAGATATGCTCGCAGCGCTGGGCACCGGGGATCAAAAGATAACAGTGGGCGCGGTGTGTGTCTATTCCAGTCGCGTCAGGGACGCCGTCGAAGCACTCGCCGGTACGGATATCCCCGTAGCCTCGGTAGCGACCGGCTTCCCTGCCGGTCAAACTCCGCTTCCCCAGCGCATCGCCGAGATCGAGCAGGCAATCGAATCCGGTGCAACCGAGATCGATGTAGTGATCGCCCGCACACATGTCCTGACAGGTAACTGGCAGGCACTCTACGATGAGATACTGCAGTTCCGTAAGACCTGTGGCGATACCGCCCGCATGAAGACAATCCTGGCGACCGGCGATCTCGGCACGCTGAAACAAGTGTATCAGGCCAGCCTGGTGGCGATGATGGCCGGTTCGGATTACATTAAAACCTCGACCGGCAAGGAAGAGATCAACGCCACACTAGAATTTGGGCTGGTGATGACCCGCGCTATCCGTGAATATTGGGAGCGCACCGGGTACAAGGTCGGCTTCAAACCGGCCGGCGGGGTGAACAAGGCCAAGCAAACCCTGGTATGGCAGGCCATGATGAAAGAGGAACTCGGCGTCGAATGGTTGCTGCCCAACCTGTTCCGCATTGGTGCCAGCAGTCTTATCACTGACCTGGAGCGCCAGCTATACCATTTCATCACTGGCCACTACGCCGCCCGGCATCATATGCCGATGGGATAATATCGAAGCGCTGAACGGAATTGGAGCGAGACATGAGTGTATTAGAGGTCTTCAAATCGATGGACTACGGCCCTGCACCCGAATCGTCAGACGCTGCTAACGCCTGGCTGGATGACCACGCGCGCAAATTCGGGCTGTTTATCAACAATGCGTGGAACATCCCAGAAGGCATCGATTACCATACCAGCTTCAATCCAGCCACCGGCGAAAAGCTGGCCGAGACGGTGCAAGCCGGGCCGAAAGAAGTTGATCAGGCAGTTGCCGCCGCGCGTCAGGCCTTCCACACCTGGAGGGAGACTCCCGGGCCAACGCGGGCGCGCTATCTATACGCCATCGCCCGCAACATCCAAAAGCACCATCGCCTGCTGGCAGTGCTGGAGTCGCTGGACAACGGCAAACCTCTGCGCGAATCGCGTGACATCGATGTGCCCCTGCTCGCCCGGCACTTCTATTATTATGCGGGTTGGGCGCAGCTGATGGAGACGGAACTGCCCGATTACCAGCCGGTTGGCGTCGTCGGGCAGATCATCCCGTGGAATTTCCCGCTGTTGATGCTCGCCTGGAAGATCGCCCCAGCCATTGCCATGGGCAATACGGTGGTGCTCAAGCCGGCCACCTATACCCGGCTCAGCGCACTGCTTTTTGCTGAAGTCGTTGCCGAGGCTGGGCTGCCGCCAGGGGTAATTAACATCATCACCGGTAGCAGCAAAGCGGGCTCGCTGCTGGTCGCCCATCCGGATATCGACAAGGTCGCCTTCACCGGATCGACCGATGTAGGCCGCATCCTGCGCCGCCAGACGGCCGGCTCCGGCAAGAAGCTTTCCCTGGAGTTGGGTGGTAAATCTCCATTCGTCGTCTTCGAAGATGCTGACCTGGATGGGGCCATCGAGGGTGTAGTCGATGCCATCTGGTTTAATCAGGGCCAGGTCTGCTGCGCCGGCTCGCGCCTGCTGGTGCAGGAAAATGTGGCCGACCGTTTCATCAGCAAGCTCAAAGTTCGCATGGCACACCTGCGCGTCGGCGACCCGCTGGATAAGTGTATCGATATGGGAGCCGTTGTCGACCAGACCCAATGGGACACCATCGACGGCTGGGTCAAAACAGGGGTTAAAGAAGGCGGGAACCTGTTCCAGCCTGATATCGAAATGCCTGAAAAAGGTATCTTCTATCCTCCGACGTTGCTCTCGAACCTCGACCCGGCCGCCTCCGTGGTGCAGGAAGAAATTTTTGGCCCGGTGCTGGTCTCGCTGACCTTTCGCACCCCCGCGGAGGCGATTGCCCTGGCGAACAATACCCGCTACGGCCTGGCCGCCAGCATCTGGAGCGATAACATCAACCTCGCCCTGGATGTCGCCAGCAAGGTGAAGGCGGGGTCGATCTGGGTTAACTGCACCAATCTCTTCGACGCAGCCTCGGGCTTCGGCGGCTACCGGGAAAGCGGTTTCGGGCGCGAAGGTGGCCAGGAGGGTTTATTCGAGTACCTGCGTCCCGCCTGGCAGGATCGCCCCCGCCCGGACTTTGAAGCATCTAAGGCAGGCAAGGGCAAAGCCGCCTGGGGAGCGCATACCCCCACTCGTCCCACCCTACCCTCGGACGGTCGAGTAAATGGGAAAGAGCTCCCGCATCTCGATCGCACACCAAAAATGTATATTGGCGGCAAGCAGGTGCGTCCGGATGGATATTACACCCGCGCTATCCTTGGGGTGCAAGGGAGCGTCGTCGGACAGGTTGGCGACGGCAACCGCAAGGATATCCGCGATGCGGTTGAGGCGGCTCACGCAGCCCATACGGCCAAACCCGGCTGGGCGATGCGCCACGGCTACAACCGCTCCCAGATCCTGTATTTCATCGCCGAGAACCTGGACGCGCGCCGCGCCGAGTTCGCCGAGCGCATCGCAACCATGACCGGGCGCTCGGAAAAGTCATCTCGGGAAGAAGTAGACCTGGCAGTGCGGCGGCTCTTTACCTACGCCGCCTGGGCAGACAAATACGGTGGCACGGTGCAGGAAACCACGCTGCGCGGCATCACGGTTGCCGTTTACGAACCGGTCGGCGTGATCGGGATCGCCTGCCCGGACGAATACCCGCTGCTGGCTTTCGTCTCCCTGATGGCTCCGGCGATCGCCCGCGGCAACACCGTCGTCATGATCCCCAGTGAGAAGTACCCGCTCAGCGCCACCGATTTCTACCAGGTGCTGGATACCTCCGACGTCCCGCCTGGCGTGGTCAACATCGTCACCGGCGCTCGCGATCATTTGGTGAAGACTCTCATCCAGCACGAAGACGTGGATGCTGTCTGGTAGGATGCTGTCTGGTATTTTGGCACGGCCGAGGGCAGCTACCACGTCGAGTACGAATCAGCCGCAAATATGAAGCGCACCTGGGTTAATTATGGCCTGCCGCGCGACTGGCTCAGCGCCGAGGCAGGCTGCGGACACGAATTCCTGCATGAGGCGACGCAGGTCAAGAATATCTGGGTGCCCACTGGCGAATAAACTCCAGTTATGAACACGATCACCGTTTCCCAGAAATTTCAGGTGGTTATCCCACGAGCGGTGCACGAGAAGATCGGCGTAAAGCCTGGCCAGAAGATGTAGGTGCTGGCCTATAATAACCAAGTCATCCTAATCCCGGTGTGTTCCATCCGCGAAGCCCGCGGCTCAATCAAAGTCATGGACACCGACGTTCAGCGCGAAGAAGAGGATGAAGAACGCTTATAAACAAAGAACTACCTGGGTGAAATATATCGCCAAAAAGCGGACAACCTGGCCCCCTTCCTCGGATAACAGGTAAGTAAATCGCCGTTTTCGTGAGGGGGCGGATTACAACAACATTGCCATAGTTTATTTAAACCCCATCCCGTGTTAAACTGTGCTGAGATGAACGGGGCGTTGATACAAACGAACTTCCTCTTAAAACGATTACAAACCTTCGAATTCTTGCGTGGGCTGGATCATGCGACCCTGGCTGAGCTGGCGAAAAGTGCAGCCTGGAAGGTCTACCCGCCGGACGCAGTGATCTTCTGGGAAGGAGATGTTGAAACCAATCTTTTTTACCTGCAATACGGTTGGTTAAAGGTGATTAAAACCGCGCCCGATGGACGTGAACAAATCTTACGCTTTCTGGGACCTGGAGAAATTTTCAACGAGGTCGGTGTATTCACCAAACGTGCTAACCCCGCCACCGCCATGACGCTGGAAGAAGCTGGCATCTGGCTCATCCCCCGCCACGCGCTGGAACAGGTTCTGTTCTCGCATCCACACACGGCAATGCAGGTTATGGAAAATATGGCGGATCGGATGATCGACCTGGTGGCATTGACGGCAGACTTATCCTTACGTACCGTTGAAGGGCGTCTGGCAAAATTCCTAATTGAACAAGCAAGAGATGACGTGATCCCGCGCCAGCGTTGGACGACCCAAACCGAAATGGCTGCGCATCTTGGCACGGTGCCAGATGTATTAAGTCGCGTTTTCCGCGAATTAACCCAGGCAGGGTTAATTGAAATAGACAAACAGCAAATCCGCATCTTGGATCACGAGGGGTTGGCGAGCCGGGCTAAGATCCGACCAGATTAAAATTAGGGGTAAAAACCCGACAAAAGTCGGCGCAAGACTCGGGGGAAACGGTTAGAGTCAGGTATATCCTGAAAGGAGCGTAATATGCCTGACGCGATACCAGAGATCTATTATTCAGATACAAAAGCGAAGGCTGTCTTTGCCGCAGATGGGCCCAAGCCACAATATTTGATCGACATACCAAATTTCAAGGTACTGGTTGTTGGTCTGGAAGCCGGGCAACAAATTCCCCTCCACCCCGCAGAGGCAGCAATCTATCATTTTCTCGAGGGTACAGGTCTGATGACCGTAGGTGAAGAGACTTTCGCCTTTAAACCCGGCGTGACGGTGATTGTCCCCGGCGGTGTGGCACGCGGTATGAACGCTAAAACGCGGGCTATCTTTTTAGGCGCCAAAGGAGGATAACCCCATTGGTAATAACACAAGTTAGCGTGGTCAATGTCCAGAGCAAAGGAGACAAAATGAACACAATCTTACAAAAATCTGCCGCTATTCTCGCCTTGATCATCGGAGCGATGGCGATTTTTGCGGGCGGGCAGGTATTGCTCGGCAGGGTTCCCGACTATTATGTGATCGATTGGCTTCCAGTCTATAACTTCACTATAGGCGTTTTGACGGTTTTCCTGATCGCCGTCCTCATTTGGAAAAACAACAAATACGCTCTGCTGGCCGCTATCGGGACTTTCAGCGCTCATGCCATAGTGATGCTCGTCCTTCAGACTGCTTATCGCGGAGTTGTCGCAACAGATAGTATTATGGCTATGACAATTCGATTATCCACCTGGCTGATCATTCTGGCGCTTTTGTTTTTCCAGGCCCGAAAAGATAAGCCGGCAAATTTCGAAGTATCTTAAAGCCGGATATTCCATCACAAATAGCAGTCTGCCCATTACACAGGTGCAAGCTCATGCATCCACAGAGTTTCACAACTGGCAAGGGGCATCGGGGCTAATGCCATGAATGTTGACCAACTCCGACGGCGGGTGATCGCCCGTTTCTTCCTTGGCTTGCTATTCCTGGCGGCGATAGCGATTGTTATTGGCTGGGCTTTAGAGCGTGCAGGCGGATGGGGGACATTTTATCTCGGATGGCCGAATCAGGCCCTCGGTCTTGCACTAACCCTTGCAGGTTCCACCCTGGTGGTCTGGGCGGTTCGCCTCCAATATACACTGGGAAGAGGCACACCTGCGCCGATGATGGCTACACAGAGGCTGGTAACGCAGGGGCCATATGCCTGCACTCGTAACCCGATGACGCTGGGCGCGTTGTTATTGTATTTGGGGATTGGGGTTTGGATGGGAGCTGGGATAGTGATTATCCTGGTGGTGATTGTATTCAGCCTGTTATTAACGCATATCTATATTCATGAAACACAAGAATTGATCGAACGGTTTGGGGATGAGTACCTGACATATAAAAAACATACGCCTTTTTTGTTGCCGCGTTTTTGGTTTGGGGATTGCATAGGGTCTAGACAGGGCCGTAACTACCCCAGCCAGGATCAGTCCTCCGCCGAGCAGTGAGAGCATCACATGCCAGACGCTGGCATAATTGATGTCGCCGATTGTATGGGTTGGCGCCATTAAGAACTGGATGGCAAGGGTCAACAGCCCGTTGGATGCCAGGACAATGGCATCCGCATTTTTACCAACCTGATCTTTCCCGGAGGGCCTCACAAAGTTGGCTCCCTGCGTTAGTCCCGGGAGTTTGAAGAGCAAGAAAACGACCAGGGTCAAGATAGTGACATATACAACCATGTCCACTGGCATCGACCCACCGCGCAGGATGCGTGAACTGGTTCGAAGCCCAGGCTTACTGCAACTGGCTCTCCGCTGTCACCCGGCATTCATACCAGCTGCCGACCGAATTGGAATGGGAAAAAGCTGCACGCAACAGCGACGGGCGCGCTTACCCGTGGGATGGAAAGTTTTCCAGCGCAGCGAGCAACACCCTTGAGAGTCACTTTTACACCTCCACGCCGGTGGGTCTCTACCTAAACGGTGTTTCCCCATATGGATTATTCGATTGTAGCGGCAATGTTTGGGAATGGACTCAATCTTACAACCAGGCTTTTCCAGAAAGTGCAGTAACAAGCGATGATTTCGGTGAAAGGTTTTATGTGGTGCGCCGCGGCTCGTGGAACAATAATCGTAGGAACGCCCACTGTGCGTACCGCAACAGGAATGTCCCCGACTACTTCAATTTCACCCTCGGGTTTCGTATTCTTTCCCCTGGCGTATTCCTGGATTCTGCCTGCTGAACCCTGCTTTCTGGGCATTGGTTTCTGGGGGGGATGCAAGAGGGCTTCGCCCCCCTTGCCGGTTAAACGCGCCCGGCGATTTCCCTGTGCCCACAAGGGGGTACTCTGCAGCTGAATAACATCCTTAAATCCTTGCATTCTTGTAAGCCAACGGTTACAATCTCAATGCGTGGGAATCGAGAGATTAGTACAGGTCTCCTTCGATTATCCACCTGAGAAAATTCTTTACAATATCGCTATGGGTGCGGAAAGGAGGCGAGACTTCATTATCTTAAACAACCTTGTTTAATCTCTAAGTCTTTCAATAACCACTAACTCAATTCTTACGAACAAGGAGAAATAGCGTATGAGAGCCAAGATTTTCTTTACTCTACTCTCAGCGGTGGTGGTCGTCACCAGCGCAGTGGGTGCGTTTCAAGTGACTGCCGCTGCTCCCAGTGTAGGTAGCCCCCAAGCTTACGAGAATCCATCCCCAAAATTCTCAACCGCAGTGGCGTTCGACGAGACGCCCGCCTTACGCGATCTGGCGAACAGCGCACGACTTCAAGCGAGAACGGGCGCAAGCGCGGACGAGCTGATCGAGATCAGGCCGGATCGTGGGCCGGTGCCCACGGATGGAGGTTTTAACGGCGACGGCGCCTTGCAAGGCGCAGCTGGTCGGCAAGCGGCGACAGCCAGCCTGACCGCGACAATCCCCTCCACGACTGTGAACTTCGAGGGACTGAGCAACCAGGATAACTTCGACCTGTTCGGATTCCGCGTCAACCCGCCCGACCCGGTCGGCGACGTGGGGCCGAACCACTATGTCGAGATGATCAACCTGGTCTTCGGCGTATACGACAAGCAGGGCAACCTGCTGCTCGGACCGGTCGACACCGGCACGCTCTGGTCTGGCTTCGCTATTGAAGATTGTACCGATCCCTCCGGCGACCCGATCGTGCTATACGATCAGCTCGAGGACCGCTGGATCCTCAGCCAGTTCACCACGCGCGGACCGGCCTACTACGACTGCGTGGCGATCTCGCAGACCGGCGACCCGACCGGTGCGTACTACCGCTACGCCTTCATTACTCAGCCCGATCCGGAATTGCCGGGCGGAACCTTCTTCCCCGACTATCCCAAATACGGCGTGTGGACCAACTCGTATCTCATGACCACCCGCGATTTCGGGGATGTATCAGGGTACGGGATCAGCGTCTACGCGCTCGAGAAGAACAAGATGATCGCCGGCAACCCGAAAGCTCGGGCGGTGCAGTTCTTCCTCGATTCGAACGTGGTGTCGCTTGAGCTGATCGGCGACGGCCTGCTCCCTCCTGACATTGACGGCACACGCCGGCCGAAAGATGGCATTGCCGCGCCGATCACCGGTACGCAGGATGATGGCGCTGGGTACGGTGCAACCTTCGATGCGCTCAATATCTGGGAAATGAAGGTGCAGTGGAAGGCCAACCCGGTTGCTTCGCTGTCCTTTGCGGCGCAGCTGCCGGTGGCCTCCTTCGACTCGATCTTCCCCTGTGGGCCCTCCCGCGGCTGTATCCCTCAGCCGGGGATCACAAACCCTGACCAGTACATTGATATCTTGTCGTATCGACAGCGTCCGACCTGGCGCCTGGCATACCGCAACTTCAAGGATTACGAGACCTTGGTTACTAACCAGTCGGTCGAGGCGTTGCCGGGCGTTGCCGGCGTGCGCTGGTATGAGATTCGACGCACAGGCGGCACGTTCTCGCTCTATCAACAGGGGACATACGCCCCCGGCGACGGTGTCCATCGCTGGATGGGCAGCATCGCCCAGGACAAGAAGGGCAACATGGGTCTTGGCTACAGCGTTTCCAATGGAGTTGATGTCTATCCCGGCATCCGCTACACGGGCCGCCTGGCAGGCGATCCACTGGGCCAGATGACTCTGGGCGAGGGCGTGATCATCAACGGTACAGGCGTGCAGACGACCACCAACTCCCGCTGGGGCGACTATACCTCCATGAACATCGACCCCGTGGATGATTGCACGTTCTGGTATGTCAATGAGTACTACCAGGTAAGCGGACTGCCGCTTCCCCTCCCGCCACCGCCATTGCCTCCGCCAGGAACGACTGCACCCTGGCAGACGCGCATCGCCAGCTTCAAGCTGCCGGGCTGCAAGTAGAAGAATCTGTACCCCGGACCTGCGGCCGGCAGTTTATATCAACCCAGGAGAAAGCTGTATGTGATCCAGGCCTCCCGAATGGGAGGCCTGGTTTTTATGTGTGCCCCCAAGGGGACTCGAACCCCTGTTTTGGCCTTGAGAGGGCCACGTCCTGGGCCCCTAGACGATGGGGGCATGAGCGGTGAAATTCTACCATGCCCACTTTACCCCGTCAATTATTTCAGCAAAACGCTCACCTCCTGCAAGACTTAACCAGACGTGCTATAATTTTTTGCCGGGAGTAGGAGCGCTAAATAAACAGGAAATTACATCTCGCACTTCTGACTGCCTGACTATCCGACTATGCGACCATCTGAATGACCGACTATAGGAGAAGTCCATGTACGATCGCCTGAAGCTCGAGGAATTGCGTCTCTCGCTGGAAAAGTGGGAAGAAACCACCCTGGGAGGATACCTGGCGCGCCTGCCCGAACGCCAGGCCCA
>Ga0209751_10003416_pt1 | contig 15391 bp, 15 predicted proteins | sample RifCSP13_1_FD_184019 | JGI IMG/M metagenome (GOLD analysis project Ga0209751, IMG submission 184019) | Soil microbial communities from Rifle, Colorado - Rifle CSP2_sed 13_1 (SPAdes) (version 2) | ecosystem: Environmental > Terrestrial > Deep subsurface > Rock core/Sediment | place: Rifle... | reverse complement strand
CGCGGGAGTGCCGATCAGGCGCTTCCTCGCTCCCGATGAGGTTGCGGAGTTGGTCTGTTACCTCGCGTCGGACCTTGCCAAAGGTATCACTGGCCAGGCGATCAACATCTGCGGCGGCCAGACCATGGTGTAACTCGGCAGATGGCATCCTAGCCATTTTCCTCACCACAGACAGTCCATCCAAAGCGAAACAAACCCCGTGAGCGCTCAGTCCATCGCTGTTCGAAATCCCGCTACACTCCAGGCGATTGCCGAATTGCCGGTGGCGCAACTCGACGACGTGGCGGCCGCCGTCGCGCGCGCGCGGAAAGCGCAAGCGATCTGGCAAGACACGAGCTTCGCGGAACGCTCGCGCCTGCTCTACCGCCTGCGCGATCTCTTGCTCGATGAGCAAGAGAAGCTCGCCGACGTCTTAACCTCGGAGACCGGCAGGCCGAGAGCCGAAGTCTATGGCAACGAGCTGTTCTATCTTTGCGACGCCATCGGCGTCTGGGCGAAAAAAGGCGCGAGTTATCTCCGCGGGGAAAAGATTCGGCCCCATTTTTTGCTGCTGAAAGCGAAAAAAGTCGTCACCATCTACTCGCCGCGCGGGGTCGTCGGCATCATCAGTCCGTGGAATTTTCCTCTCACTCTGACCTTAGGCGAAGCAATTCCCGCGCTCATGGCGGGTAACGCCGTCGTCATCAAACCTTCTGAGCTGACGCCGCTTTCGGCGCTTTTCGGCGCGGAATTAGTGGCGCGGGCCGGTTTTCCCGAAAATCTTTTTCAGGTCGTCGTCGGCTATGGAGAAACCGGAGAAGCGCTCATCGACCAAGCGGACATGATCGCTTTTACCGGCAGCATTGAGACCGGCAAGCGCGTCATGCGTCGCGCCGCCGAGCGACTGATCCCGGTTTCGTTGGAGCTTGGCGGCAAGGATCCGATGATCGTTCTCAAAGACGCCGATCTCGAGCGCGCCGCCGGCGCCTGCGTCTGGGGCGCGCTGATGAACTCCGGCCAGGTTTGCACCTCCATCGAACGGGTCTACGTCGAGGCGCCGGTTTACCAGCCGTTCGTCAACAAAGTCGTGGCGAAAGTGAGCGCGCTCCGCCAGGGACCCAGCGACGATGAGGTGGACGTCGGCAGCATGACTTCCGAAGCGCAGCTCAAAAAAGTCGAAGCCCAGGTTACCGAAGCGGTGACGCAAGGAGCGAAAGCGCTCGTCGGCGGTCGACGCAATCCGCGCTACAAGGGAAACTACTTCGAGCCAACGGTACTCATCGACGTCGATCCGTCGATGAGCGTCATGAGAGAGGAGACCTTTGGTCCAATCATTCCCATCGTAAAGGTCAAGGACGCCGAGGAGGCGGTTCGCTTGGCGAATGACTCGCATTACGGTTTAAGCGGTGCGATATTTTCCCGATCCCCGGCAGAAGCTTGGCGCTTGGCCGAACGCGTGCAAAGCGGCTCGCTTTGCATCAATGACAGTCTAGTCAATTTCATCATCCCGGATGCTCCCATGGGCGGCATTAAAGACAGCGGCTTCGGCTACCGCCACGGCGCCGAGGGGATCCGCAAGTTTTGCCAGCAAAAAACCATCGTGATCGACCGCTCCGGCCGCAAAGAAGAGTTCCCCTGGTTCCCCGCCAGCGCGAAAAAGACGCGGCAGATTCGCCACCTGCTCACCCTGCTCTGCCGCTCCGGCTGGTCCCATAAGCTGCGCGCGCTCGTCGGGCTGATCAAGAGCTGACGTCGCTTGCACTCCAGGGGCGATTCATCTAAGTAGAAATGACGCTGATTTACATAATTTCAGAGTCCTCAGGCTGTGTGAAGCAGGGCTCGGAGATTGCACCGCCGCGGCGCGGAGGGCGCGGAGAAAATCGAATAAAGATTGCATCTTGAACAAATCCTCTGCGAACCCTGCGTCTCTGTGGTGAATGCATCTTCACAGGAAACCCAGAATAGTCTAATTTCATGAGAGGAGAATCCGTATGGCCAAAGATTTGCCAAGCTTCATCGCCCAGGAGGGCGCAAAGAGAGAAGGATCGATCATTCGCGAGAAAAACTTTATCGACGCGAACAAATGCGAGACCGTCGCCTATCTAAAGCATCTCGATGTGCGCAACGAACCGAAGATGGTTTTGTTTGAGAACGTTCCCGCGCTGAACGGTCAGAAGTCGCCGTTCCCGATGTTCTACAACCCCTGGGTCACGCGCCAATACGTCGCCGACTCCCTCGACATGGGCGACATCAAGTCTCCCATGGAAGTCAGCCTCGAAGTCGCCAAGCTCGAACAGCAGCAAGGAAAAGTCGAAATCATCGCGCCGGAGAAAGCCCCCGTCAAGGAAGTGGTGCTCACGGGGGATAAGGCCGATCTCCGCGTGCTTCCCATGCCGATGCACCAGAAGGGCGACGCCGGCCCCTATCACACCATGACCTGCGCGATGAAGGGACTGAACGCAGATTTCTACGACATCACGTTCACGAAAAATAAGTACCATGATCCCAAGCACATGAGTTTCTCCGCCCACAAACATCACCACCTCGAAGCCATGGCCTGCGAGTACGAGGATAAGAACCTGCGCGCGCCGGTGATCGTCGTTCTGGGACATCACCCGGCTTTTTACCTGTCCACTTGCTGCATGACGCCGATGGGCAACAATGATTATTTAACCGCCTCGGCCTTCTTGCGCGAACCGCTGCGTTTGACGCCATCGACGACGTGGGGCGATAAATTTATGGTGCCGGCCGACGCCGAGGTCATCATCGAAGGGGAAATTCTACCGGGCGTGCGCCAACCGCAAAACCCCTTTGGCGAGATTCTCGGCTACGCCCAACCCAAAATGGACGTGCCGGTCATCGAAGTTACCGCGATCACCCACCGGCGGGGCGGCATCGTCGAAGACTTCTGGCCCGGCCACATGGACCACTGGAACCTCGGCAGCATCCCCAAAGAAGGCAGCGTTTACAACGTCATCAAGAAAAACATTCCCGGCATCAAGGGGATTCACCTTGCGGCTTCAGGCTGCGGCCGGTGCATCTGCTACATATCGATCAAGAAAGAATTCGAGAACGAGCCGAACAAAGCCGGCATGCAAGCGTTCGTCGAGATGCCGAATTTGAAGCTCGCGGTCATCGTCGACGACGACGTCGACCCCTTCAACGAACGGGAAGTCATGTGGGCGGTGGCGACCCGCGTTCACTGGGACAAGGACATCGAGATCATCCGCGAAGTGCAAAGCTTCCGCGGCTGGCTCGGCGACACCGTGGCGATTATCGACGCGACGATACCGTTGAAATCGAAATCAGAATGGCCGGCGCGCAACGAGATCGAACCCGCGGCCTATGAACGGGTCGCCAAGTTCTTTAAATAAGGGGCGTGCCAATGGCCGACAAGATCAAGTTCATTTACAAAGCCACGTGAACGACTTGCCGTAAAGCAAGAAGTTTCTTGCAAGCAAAAAAAGTCGCCTTCGAAGAACGGGAATACGGCAAAAACCCATTCACCGAGAAAGAGCTGCGCGAGATAATCGGCGAAGGGTCGATCGAAAACTTTCTCAATACCCGGACGCCGCTTTACCGGGAAAAGAAAATGAAGCAAAAGCCACCGTCCAAAGATGAGGCCATCAAGCTCATGTTGAAAGATCCCAATCTCCTCAAACGGCCGGTGATTATCAAAGGCAAAAAGAGACTTACCGGCTTCAACGAGGCGGAAGTAAAAGAGCTGCTTTGATCTATCACCGATTTGACGAAGCTGCGGCCCCCACGCCGCTTCTGCGGAAGAGACCCCCGAGATGACTGGCACCGCGACGAAATCGAAGGGCGAGATCGAAGCCGAGATCAGCCAAGCGATCGTCCAGTTCGAGATCGACTACATGGGTCGTGGCCCGAAAGAGGCTCGGACCTATATCATCGAAGACCTCATGCTGGTTCGTCTCAAGGGCGTGCTCACACCCGCTGAGCAACAGTTAACCAAAAGCGCCGAAGGCAGCGAGCTGGTCAAGAAAATGCGCTCAACGCTCGTCGAGAAAGCCAAGCCCCTTCTTTATCAAGTTGTGAACGACATCACCGGCGCCAAGGTCGTCGATCTACACACAGACATCAGCACCGCCTCCGGAGAACGGGTCTTTGTCTTCAGCCTAGAGCGAGATCTGGAAACGCAGCTGCCGCGTAGAAAAAGGGCTTGACTTTATCATTTAGAGATTTTATAGAGGAGTTAGTCTGACGATGACCCGAAGGGTTGCGCTCTATAGTAATGTAACCAGTCGGGAAATGGGCCGACTCTAGAAACGCAAGTTTCAGGTCGGCTTTTTTATTCTCTGAAGAATAGCTCGGTAGGCAAATTGGACAGTGCCTCCGCTCAGGGGGGACTTGCTAAATGGCAGGCCAGCTTATCCCGGGAGGGAGAGGCTGGCCTTTTTGTTATAGAAGGAGGGTAAATCTATGGCGAATCAAGCGAATCAACAAGAAGAGGTACTATTAGACGTTAGGGTAGCGGAGGCCTCAGACCTCTACAAATTTTATTTGAACCAGGAAAAAAAGATCCTTGGGAGTTGTGCTGTCATTATATTTTTGACAGCTTGGGAGCTGGTCGGCAACACGCTTCAGCTCATCAATCCTATGTTTATGAGCGCACCGTCGCTCGTATGGAAGGCCGGGGTGCAGCTATTTGCCTCGGGAGAGATCTATAATGATCTCAGGGTCAGCGGGATTGAATTTGCCTGGGGATTTTTCCTGTCGGTTGCCGTTGGCGTCCCCTTTGGCATCGGATGTGGTTGGTATAGAAGGATGGCCTACATCTTTGATCCTTTTATCAATGCCATGAACGCCACACCGCGGGTCGCCCTTTTGCCTCTGGTCATTATCTGGTTGGGTATTGGCATTCTCTCCAAGGTTGGCATTATTTTTCTCGGCGCGGTCTTCCCCATATTGATCAATTGCCGGGACGGGGTAAAAACCACACCTCACAACCTCTTGATCGCGGCGCGGAGTTTCGGTGCCTCAGAGTGGAGGATTTTCAAAAGCGTCGTGTTGCCTTCTACCGTGCCCTTCATCATTACAGGCCTGCGGCTTGGAGTCGGCAGGGCGCTCATCGGTGTCATGGTCGGCGAGCTTTATGCCGCCACCGCCGGGATCGGTTTCATGATCACGGTAGCCGGCGCGACCTTCCAGACTGATAAAGTCTTTGTCGGCATCCTTATTTTTGCCACAACAGGGATGTTTTGTATGGAGATCATAGGCAGGCTGGAGGCTCGGTTTGATACGTGGCGGGTCAAGGTAGGGGCGCAGGCGTAGTTTCTTTTAGATCGAGGGGTCGGGGTGGGTTTTTTGTTAAATGTCCTAGTGTAGTCTCTCAAGCTCGGGTAATAATTCGCACGTCATTCCGGCCAACCCCGGCGAAAGCCGGGGGCGAGCCGGAATCCAGGGACTTCTGGATTCCCGCCTGCGCGGGAATGACGACAGAGAGCCTACCGACTTCTTCACCGAATTTTTGAGACAACTCACTATCAAGAGCCTGAAAAAGGAGAGAATCATGAATCCTCTTTTGGTGGTCGCCGTCCCGTTAGTGTTGGTGATCGTAGGCATGATATTGAACAATGTTGGACTTTCATTCGATCAACCTGAAAGTTCGTCAGAGCAAGATCCTGCTAAGAAATTGGCAGCCGAAAGGCAAGCTTACCGCACCTTCTTCGATCAACAGAGAACTCGATCTTTGAAAAGGCAGAAAAGGGTAGGTCAGTATGCTTGGTTGGTTCTATTGACATTTGTTGCATCCTTCTGGTGGATGTATTTGGATACAGTGAATAAAACAACGGCGGCGAATCAAATTGCCGCGATTCAAACAGTGTCCGCAGCGGAAAGGAAAAGCGGTGATCCTATCACAGTATCCGCAGCGGAAGGAAAAGAGCTGATCCTATCTATGACTCGTCGCGACGGGACTAATGTAAAATACCTCGTCAAATCGGAAAAAGCCGGCATATCGGGTGTCGGCGTGAAGGAAGGACTATCGAAAGAACCTGTCCCATCTTGGGAGGTATCCAGATTAGAAACGGCTTTGAGTATCGGCGATAGCGCATTACCTCTTGGTATCGCTGTGAAAATTTCGAACTAAGGAAATGGCAGATCAGGGTTGAAGTAAAGTGAAGGACTTGGAATTTCACTGATATTCACTTTTGATGGTCTGTTTTTATAGCGTGCGATTGGTTTGCAGATGACCCAAATGGCTCGAGCTAAAGAGAAGCCAGTTGGGGCGTAAACCGACCTAAGGTGCGAACACCAGGTCGGCTTTTTAGTTATACAGTCGGTAGGCCAGTTAGGAAGTAGCCCTTTGTCGGGCGACTTGCTCAAAGGCAGGCCAGCTTATCCCGTAAGGGAGAGGCTGGCCTTTTTATTTCGTGAAAGGAGAACCCGATGGAAAGGTGGATTCCCATTTTTTGGATCATTGGCGGCGCCATAGGTATTCTTGCTCTCGTCCTGTCCATCGATTCTTTGAAGGGCAAAATGAAAAAACGGCTTCGGACTGACAATCGAGTTACCAGAGATATTTCATCAACGGATGCTTGACGTGACTAAACTCGATTTGAGACGGCACATACGTTGTTCGCTGGAAGAATTCTTCGAGCAACGAATGGGTGGAAGATGGCGGCTAGGAGTCAGCATCATTGGTGACTTGATTGTGATCCGATGCAAAGAAGCTTTTTCTCCATCGGAGATCAACTTGGGCACTATGAAAGCCGGGCGACTGCTGCTCCAAGAGGTCAGTGAAAGTCTGTGCCGTGAACTACAGCCGGATCTCGATAAGCTTCTTTGCGAGATTACCGGACTGCGCCTCGTCGACATCTGCGTGGGCTTTTTTCTGGAGCGGCGGGAGAGAATCTATCTCTTCACCATGAGCGATACGGTTAAATGTCAAAGCGAGCAATTTGCGAGGAGTAGCTAGGTGACTTGTCATCCGTCTTGACATCATCGACGGTATTCCCTATGGAGATTATTAGGAATGTTTCCCTTGCCAAAAGTCGATAGAAAAATCTGGCCTGGTCGCATCCTCTCGTACGGGCTTCTTCTCGCCATATTTTCCCTGTCCTTACACTTTGAGCTGCACACGGAGGCTGGCGCTGCCAAGGTCAGTTACAGTTCCTTTGCCAAGGTCAGGAAAAACTTCAAATACAGCCACGGTGCGCGACCTGAGGTCGCCTTGACGGCTACCTCGGTGCATTGGACCACTTCCTTTCATCCATATTTTCTTAGCGTTGTCGATAAGCAGAACCTACCTGGTTCACACCTGCTAAAATCCGTAATAATCCGCGCTCCTCCATCTAACTGCTCCAGTTAAGTTTCTCATTCGCGGCTAGACTCCACGCGTCGGTTGGTCCCTCCCGGTTAGACGGCGCGCGGACATACGCGTAAAGAGAAACTGAGCTGGTTAGTTTCCAGAATATTTACGCCCGATAACAATAACCCAAGTGCTTGCCACCTGAGCAGGCGGGCCCAAAACTCTAGAGCTTGCCAACTGATGTGCCGAAAGGATTCCCAGAACGGCGGCAAACATGAAGACTTTTGGAGAGAAAGGAAGCGCATATGAAGCTCGGCATTCGAGGACGGCATATGGTGTTGACCGCCACACTACTGGCCCATGTGGAGCGCCGCCTGCGCTTCGCACTGAGCCGGTTTGAGCAAAAGATCCGGCAGATCGCCGTGCAAGTCACGGACCTCAACGGTGCACGCGGCGGGATTGAAAAGCAGTGCCGGGTTACGGTGACTCTCTGTCCGTCGGGGAAGGTGATTGTGGGGGCAACCGATGCTGATCTCCACACGGCCATTGATCGTGCAGCAGACCGGCTAGAGCGCTCCGTTACGCGTGAACTGAAGCGGAGGCGTGAGACCCAGACAAAAAACCATACGTGTTCACCCTGAGCGATGCGGTTGGGAGCGAACAGAGATAATCCGTGGACTCTAAGCAAGAAGCGCTGGAGAAATGGATTCCCGTCCTCTTGGTTATTTTGGGTGCAATCGCCTACGTTGCCTCGATGTTTTTTTAGGGCGAGAAACAAACTTTTAAAGGAGACGCAATGAATACACTCAAAACCACTTTCTTGATGGCGCTACTGACGGTTCTCTTGGTCACGGCTGGCGGAGCCATGGGCGGGGAAGGGGGCATGATGCTCGCATTTCTCTTCGCCTTGATCATGAACGGTGTCAGCTACTGGTTCAGTGACAAGATCGTACTTCGCATGTACGGGGCAAAGGAGATCAGCGCGGACGAGGCTCCGGCACTTCATCGCATCATACGAGACTTAACGTTGCGTGCGCAGATGCCCATGCCCAAACTCTATCTGATTCCCCAGGAAGCCCCGAATGCTTTTGCCACGGGCAGAGACGAGAAGCACGCCGCCGTGGCTGTCACGGAAGGCATTCTCCGCATTCTCGATGAAGCGGAACTTCGCGGGGTGCTCGCCCATGAGCTCTCCCACATCAAGAACCGGGATATCCTCGTTGGGACTATAGCCGCGACGATGGCCGGGGCCATTTCGATGCTCGCGAACATGGCGCACTGGGGAATGATCTTGGGAGGAAGAAGTAGCGACAATCGGGAGGGAGGTCATCCGATTGTGGCTTTGCTCATGATCATCATTGCGCCGCTTGCCGCGATGCTGGTTCAGATGGCCATCTCGCGTAGCCGGGAGTTTGGCGCGGACGCCACTGGAGCGATGATATCTGGCGATCCACTAAGTCTGGCAAATGCTCTGAGAAAACTGGAACGAGGCGCCCAACGCATCCCCATGGAAGCCAACCCAGCTACGGCACACATGTTCATCGTTAATCCGCTCACAGGTGGTGGTCTGATGACCCTCTTCAGCACCCATCCGCCCATGGAGGAGCGGATCAGGCGGCTTGAGAGCATGGCAAGCACAAGACAATGACCGGGCCGGGCATAGTAATTGCGGTTTATGGGCTCGTTGTCCTCATTACTGCAATCATTAGTTATCTCACTGCGGGAAGCGTGTCGTTCCTTATAGCCGGCTGCGCCTTTGGGCTTGGGCTTGTGGGCAGCGGTTTGGGCGTGCTCAGGCGCAAAGAGCTGGGGTTTGTTTTCGCCCCTGCCTTAACAGTTCTCGTCACTGCGTTTTTCGGCTATCGCTCCACGCGAATCGGTGAGTTTATACCGTCCGGACTTGTGGCCGTTTTAAGCCTTGTTACGCTGCTCCTGTATTTTTTACCTCGCGGCAAGAAGGACCTATGACACCGGAGCGAATGATCTTATGGGTTGCTTTCAATGTCTTTGTCCTGGGGATGCTGGCCCTCGACCTGGGGGTGTTTCATCGAAACGCGCACAAAGTCTCTCTCCGTGAGGCACTATCGTGGAGTGTCGTCTGGATTACGCTCGCCCTCCTCTTCAACCTGAGCATTTATTATTTCTGGGGAACGGAAAAAGCGCTTGAGTTTCTAGCCGGCTACCTGATCGAGAAGTCCCTAAGCGTGGACAACATCTTCATCTTCCTCGTGATCTTCTCCTACTTCTCCGTTCCCGCCATGTACCAGCACCGGGTTCTCTTTTGGGGCATCCTGGGTGCCTTGGTTATGCGCGCGATCTTTATCGCCGTCGGGGCGGCTCTCTTAACTGCCTTCCATTGGATGATCTACGTCTTCGGTGGTTTTCTCGTCATCACGGGCGTCAAGCTGCTGCTCACTGGGGATCATCAGGTAGAGCCCGAGAAGAACCCGGCCGTCCGCCTGCTTCGCCGGGTCATGCACGTCACCAAGGAATACGATGGGCAGCGCTTCTTCGTTCGAGTCGACGGACGGCTCTGGGCCACGCCTCTGTTACTGGTCCTGGTAGTAGTTGAGACTACCGATCTGATTTTTGCTGTGGATTCTATCCCAGCCATCTTCGCCATAACTTTGGACCCCTTTATCGTCTATACGTCCAACGTATTCGCTATTCTGGGCCTGCGCGCTCTCTATTTCCTCCTGGCCGGGGTCATGGAAATGTTCCGCTACCTCAAGGTGGGACTATCCTTTGTGCTGTGCTTTGTGGGCGCGAAGATGATACTCGCCGACATCTATAAGATTCCCATCGAAATCTCCCTCGGGGTAATAGCAGGGATACTAACCGTTGCCATGGTGGCTTCCCTTCTCGTCAAACCGAGGGTGATAGGGGCTCCCGCGGTCCGGGATTTGAAATCAGGCGCTCCCTAAGCAGGGAGCGGGTCACGGCCCATCAAGACCCGCTAGCCTGGGGAACTAAAATGAGCACAATGAGGATATGGATCGTGATCACGACTATCCTCAGCGTCCTCGCCCTCGTCGCCCTGACTTCTATTACGACCGGGCCCTCAGCCGACGACGCGATCGTGGCTATCCGAGTCGCCCAGCGGGAAGTATTTGAGGCCAAGATGGTCTATCAAGAGTCAGCACCTTCTGCCCTCAAGAATCCCGAGGCAACGCTGAGGTTGGCCTCGGAAGCTCTGCAAGAGAAACGTTATGAGGAGGCTATCTTGGCGGCTCGGCAGGCGAGCAGGTTAGTCAGGAAACTTGGTGGAGTAGACTCTCTCGGAGCTTTCGGGAAATTCACGACGCACTGCTCTTCATTGTCATTGGGGTCGTGATGCTCTTCTCAAAAGGAGAATAAACGAAGATGTCTAAAGAGGCCCGTGGTCGTTTAAGGGGACACGTCGCACAACTACCCTGGCATTCGATGGAGATAGCTTCTCTCCTCGGGGAGCTGGATACAGATCCTCAGCGGGGGTTAGCCTCAGAAGAGGCCAAAAGGCGTCTCGAAATATACGGCTACAACGAACTGGCAGCAGAAGAGAAGACTTCTCCCTACACTCTTTTCATTAGCCAGTTTAAGAACACCCTTATTATCATTCTTCTAGTCGCTACGGTCCTGTCAGCGCTTGTCGGAGAGCTAGTTGATGCCGGCATTATCGTAGTGATCGTCCTGTTCTGTGCGGTGTTAGGATTCATCCAGGAGTATCGCGCAGAGCGAGCGCTGGATGCCTTAAAGAAAATGCTAACCCCGAGCATTACAGTCCTCAGAGGAGGAAAAGAGCATGAGGTTCTCGCAAAGGAACTCGTTCCGGGAGATATTCTGCTGCTTGAGGCCGGAGACAAAATCCCCACGGACGGCCGCTTGAGCGAAATCCATTCATTACAATGCGATGAGGCCCCCCTCACAGGAGAATCCTTCCCTGTGGAGAAGGAGTTAAGCGCTCTGCCAGCGGAGATGCCCGTCGGCGATAGAAAAAATATGGTGTTTACCGGCACCAGCGTAACTTACGGAAGGGGAAAGGCGGTCGTGACAGCGACCGGGGTAAATACCGAGTTCGGCAAGATCGCCGCTGAATTGGTATCCGTGTCACAGGAGAAAACGCCTCTAGAAAAGAGGACGAAAGAAATCGGCAAATGGCTTGGGATCATCGCGTTGGTGATCTGCGTTCTGGTGGTGGGCGCAAGCGTCGTTCGGGAATCCATAGTGGGAAAATTGGATCTCCAATTCACATTGACGATGCTGATGTTCGCTATTGCACTCGCAGTGGCTGCCGTTCCCGAGGCGCTCGCCGCCATTGTAACCGGTGTCCTAGCCATCGGGATGCACGAAATGGCGAAGCAAAACGCATTGATAAGGAGAATGCCGGCCGTAGAAACTTTGGGCTGCACGACGGTCATCTGCTCGGATAAGACCGGGACTCTAACAAAGGGCGAGATGACAGCCCGCCGGGTTTTCGCCGGCGGAAACGTCACGGAAGTGAGCGGTGTGGGATACACTCCTCAAGGCGAGTTCCATTCCTCCCTCAATGACCCGTCTCTGAACATGCTCCTCAGGGGAGGGGTGCTGTGCAACGACAGTACCCTTTTCGAAGACGGAGGGAAATGGTCTGTGAGGGGCGACCCAACCGAAGGCGCCCTTGTGGTCCTTGCGGCCAAGGCTGGAGTGGATCACGAGGAGACCAAGCAAAAGAATGCCAGGATCAATGAATTCCCTTTCAGCTCGGACAGAAAAAGGATGACCACGATTCACAGGATGGAAGATGGCAAAATAAGGGCTTTTGTGAAGGGAGCCCCGGAAGTGATTCTTGATCGGTGTTCATCTTTGCTAAATGGCGCTGAGACCATGGCCTTGGGAAGCACTCAACGGGAAGGAATCCTGAAGGCAAACGAGGAAATGGCTAATGACGCCCTAAGAGTTCTTGCCATTGCTTATAAAGATCTTCCCGAGGCGAATGGCTATGGTGAAGATCTCGTTGAAGAAAAACTCGTGTTTGTAGGCTTGGTGGGGATGATGGATCCGCCGAGGGAGGAGGCTATCGATGCGGTGAAGGTTTGCCGTGAGGTGCAAATTAAGCCGATCATGATCACCGGGGACCACAAACTCACCGCAGTAGCGATCGCCAAGGAAATTGGTATTTACCGCGAGGGAGACCTCGTGCTCACTGGGGACGAGCTTAACAAAATAGAAGATAAAGAGTTTGAAGGAATCGTCGACAAAATCACAGTCTATGCCAGGGTCTCTCCCCTGGATAAGCTCAAGATCGTCAGGGCATGGAAAAACAGGGGCGAAGTGGTCGCGATGACCGGCGATGGGGTCAACGATGCTCCAGCCCTAAAACACGCTGACATCGGGATCGCCATGGGAATTACCGGGACGGAAGTCGCTAAGGAAGCAGCCGACATGGTGCTGAGCGATGATAATTTTGCCACGATCGTCCGCGCTATTGAGCGCGGGAGGTGGATTTACGACAACATTAAGAAGTACCTCACGTACCTTCTCAGGGCAAATATCACCGAGGTGGTCGTGTTGGGTGGCGTGGTCGTGGTGATGGGCCCAGAGTACTTGCCGCTCCTTCCCGCAGCGATCCTCTATATCAATCTCGCCACCGACGGACTTCCGGCTCTTGCTCTAGGTGTGGCGCCCCCCGATCCGGATATAATGCGTAAGCCTCCCCGTAATCCCCGAGAGAGCATGTTTTCAAAGGACGTAAGAACCCTCATCCTGATGGCGGTACTAATCGAGTGTCCGCTATTTCTGTGGGTGTTTTTCCAGAGTCAGCCAGACATGGAGCTTGCAAGAACGAGGGTGTTCTTCATGTTCGTTTTCGTTGAGCTTATCATCGCGATTAACTTTCGTTCTTTGAGATATGGCCTTATTCAGGCGCCTCCTCATAAATGGCTCGTTCTCGCCATCGCGTGGGAGTTGGGTTTGATAGCTGTGCTAATCCAACTTCCGGCCGTGCGTGATGCCTTCGGAATCGCAATGCCATCCGCGTCCGATATCGGCATCATCGTGGGGCTGGGCGTTATCGTCGCCGTTGCGATCGAGGTCGCCAAGTTTGTCTTTAGAGCGAAAGATCGCGCGAGCAAAATGGCTTATCCTTAAAGGTGGGCAGGCGCTGCAGGAGAGGCGCAATCTACGAGGATGCTATGAATGCGGCAAAACCAGCCGGCCATCTGAAAGAAATGAGAAATGAACTACCCCGCGGCAAGTTGCGGGGGATTAAACCCGCAGAAATTAACGATGAGCAAAAACTCCATAACCGGAATGCCTCTTTTTAAGCGGGGCAAGGTGAAAGACATTTACGATTTAGGCGATCGTCTGCTGATGGTGGCTTCGGACCGCATCTCCTGTTTCGGCGCAGTTCTCCCGACCAAGATACCCGGCAAGGGAAAAATCCCGACCGCCCTTTCGACTTATTGGTTCCGCGAGATGGAAAACATAGTGGGGAACCACCTGCTTACCACAGATGTCGAGCAATTTCCCTTCATCTGCCGGCGTTACAAAGAACAGTTGGAAGGCCGCAGCATGCTGGTGAAAAGAGCGATACCCACTCGTGTAGAGTGCCTTGTACGAGGCTACCTTTTCGGCTCAGCGTGGAAGGAATACCGCGCACGCGGCGAGGTCTGCGGCAATCGCCTGCCTATGGGCTTGGTTGAAGCCTCCCACTTAAAAGAGCCCCTCTTTATTCCATCTACGAAGGAATCTTTAGGAGCACATCATGACAACATCACGTTCCAACAGATGGTGGATATAGTCGGGCAGGAAAAGGCGGTAAAAATGCGCGATTTCTCCATCGCGGTTTACCTACGCGCTAGAGAGTTGGCCGAGGCGAAAGGGGTCATTATTGCGGATACCAGGTTAACGTTCGGCTTGGCAGACGGACGGCTGATTTTGATTGACGAACTCCTCACGCCCGATTCTTCTCACTTTTGGCCTGTGGAAAGCTATCAGCCAGGACAGGTGCCGGAAAGCTTTGGTAAGCAATATGTGCGTGACTATCTATTGAGCCTCAAATGGGACAGAAGGCCGCCGGTTCCGACCTTGCCACCGGAGGTCGTGCAGAAAATACAGGAAGATTACTTGGAGGCGCTGCAGAAGCTCACCGCGCCTCCGGCAAGATGTTTTGGGCGTTAGAATTACGACAGATTCTGATGCGATGGTGAGGCAACGATGACCTTTCCCTCTGAACACGATTTCGCTCTTTTTCTCTTCCAGCTCTTTATCCTTTTATCTGTGGCGCTGACGTTGGGAAGTTTCTTGCGTCGGCTCGGGCAAGCTGCGGTTGTTGGGGAGATTGTCGCGGGGGTTTTGTTGGGGCCGTCCGTATTAGGCGCCCTCGCTCCTGAGTGGGCGTTATTTCTTTTTCCTTCTTCACAAACCCATATGCTGGGGACCATTGCCTGGCTCGGCAGCATCTTTCTGCTCTTGGTGGCGGGCACCGAAGTGGATCTCGCTACCCTGAGGCATGAGCGCCGCGTGGTATTCACAACCAGTCTCCTGGGGATCGCGATCCCCTTTGCCCTAGGGTTGATTTTCGCCCTGTATCTGCCCGAGAGCTACTTGGTGAACTCGGAACAGCGATGGCTTTTCGCGCTGTTTATGGCCGTGGCGATGTCCATTTCGGCCATCCCTTTAGTGGTAAAGATGTTGATGGACATGAATCTTCTGAAAACGTCTCTGGGTCACGTCATTATCGGCGCAGCGGTGGTTAACGATCTTATCGGCTGGATTTTCTTCGCGATCATTTTGAGCATGCTCGGTGGCGGGACTGCGACGGGCACGTCCATCGCAGGTGTGGTCACAATGACCTTGGCCTTCGCCCTTTTCTGTCTGACAGCGGGAAAGAGCCTCATGGGCCGGCTTTTTTCCTTTTTCCATGTTCTGCGCCTTCCATCGGAAGGGATCCTGGGCTTGGCTGTTCTCACTGCTTTCTTTTGCGCCGCCCTGGCGCAATGGATCGGCATTCACGCCATTTTTGGTGCCTTTCTCGCAGGCGTGATGATTGGGGAAACGGGCGAGATCGTGAACCACACTCGTGACACGCTGCGGAATCTAGTTCTGTACCTCTTTGCGCCAATCTTCTTCGCATCGATGGGTATGCGAGCCGACTTTATCGCGCACTTTGACCAGTTTTTG
>Ga0209751_10003415_pt1 | contig 15398 bp, 16 predicted proteins | sample RifCSP13_1_FD_184019 | JGI IMG/M metagenome (GOLD analysis project Ga0209751, IMG submission 184019) | Soil microbial communities from Rifle, Colorado - Rifle CSP2_sed 13_1 (SPAdes) (version 2) | ecosystem: Environmental > Terrestrial > Deep subsurface > Rock core/Sediment | place: Rifle... | reverse complement strand
CAGTAGTTATACGTGGTCGCAAACTATTAGCGCTGTTTGACATTTTTCCTAGGTGGCGGAAACTGAGCGCCAATACGCCGACCGTCTGATCTCCACAGAACCTATGAGGGTGGCACGAAGCAAGCGTGTCTGGGGCAAAAGCCGAAGGGGAAAGAAACATGGCAAAACGAGTTAGGCTAGATTTGGAATTGCCGGATGAGGTCTTCGCTCAACTTGAGGGGCGCGACATAGAAAGAAGAGTTACGGAGGCGCTTGTAATGGACCTCCTCAGAGAACACCAGATCTCTCAAGGAAAGGCAGCAGAGCTGCTCGGCCTTAGCCGCCATGAGCTTTTCGATCTTATGGCGAAGCACCACGTTCCGGTGATCGACCTCAGCGCGGATGAGCTTAAAAGCGAGCTTCAAAAACCCCTCCCCCGTGTGTGAGTGCGGGCGCTCCCGTGAAGATTGTCTCCGACGCCGGGCCGATCCTCTCGTTTGCGAGAGCCGGTCGGCTTGAAATTCTCCGGCAGGTCGTCGGTGAATTGATTATTCCTCAAGCAGTCGCCGAAGAGCTTGCAGCTGGTGGAAGAGGGAGACCCGGGGCGGACGAGATCGAACTGGGTACATGGATCAAGCGTGAAAACGTTCAGGACCGATCCATCGTGGAGCAATTTTCGGGAAAGCTCGGCCTCGGCGAGCGGGAAGCGCTTGCGCTCGCAAAACAGAGAGGCGCGGCGCTCTTGGTTGACGAGCGTGAGGCAAGAAAAGAGGCAATGCGGTTGGGGATACCACATTTTGGAAGCTTAAAGATACTCAAAGAAGCGAAGGATCGGGGGATCATCCCAGAAGCGAAATCCGTTCTTGACGAACTCATTGGATCGGGAACCTACATCAGCGATGCCCTCTATCAGGATTTTCTCCGAGAGGTAGGAGAAAGCGAGTCTCCCGCGCCTCAATAGTGGGAAGTCCATGTCAATGAGGATGCCGGCTGGACCCAGGCTGAGTTAGCGAAGGCGGCACGCGGAGAGGTTCCCAAGGACCTTCCCAAAGAGGTGCTAGAAGAAATCAAGCGGTTTGGAGCAGTAGAGTAACAGGAGTTATAGGCACCATGAGCTATGAATGAAATTCCCTCCCCCTTGATCGGGGAGGGTTAGGGTATAAGGAAAATCGGCGCGATCGCGCGACCGGCGGAGATCCTTTTCGCCGCCGAGCTCCCCAAGACGCGCAGCGGCAAGATCATGCGACGCTTGCTCCGTGCGGGACAGATTCGGGGACATAATTCTGACTTGTTCTTGACGGTTCGACTCATGCCCTGTGCTGACTTCGGCGAGCTCAGTCGAGCCGTGCACGGGGGTCAAGCTGTTCATATGTCGCCCACCGTCAACCCTGAGCAAGCCCCGCCCTTTGGGCGGGGTGTCGAATAGGTTGACTCCCAGGCAGCCGGTCTAATACCTTTCGGTCATGGAAGAAGTATTGATAAAAACAGACAGCGTTAGTGTGCGCATTCTGGAGCTGGAGGTGGGGGAGGCGCTCCCTTGGCACCATCACTCGGAGGTCAGGATTACGTATTTGCTTTGGACTGGGAAATCGAGGTCCAATTGAGATCGCCCGATGAAACAGTCGCATTAACGCCCGGCCAAAGATGCGATGTGCCAACCGGCAGAGTGCATCGGGTCGTGAATATGTGCCAGAGAAAAACGAAATATCTCCTCATTCAAGGCGTTGGCAAATATGATTTCAATAGGGCCGGCTCATAACTGCCCGCTCGATGGAGTCGGTGGAATGTTAAGTGTGGGGGTCAAGGCGCCGACCATAGCTCCCAGATGTTTCCGTCCGGGTCTTTGACGTAAAGGGAATAGCCTTTTCCGTCGGGATGGTCCCGGATGTTCTCCACCTTGGATCCGCCCTGTTCGATTTCCCGGATGTTTTTTTCCTTCTCCTTCCAGGGAATCATGATGGTGTGGTGCGGCACCCCCTGACGCGGGCCCTTGGAGGCGTCGAAGATATGGACCTGGAAGTTCCCTAATTGGACGTGCACCTCTTTGACGCGCCCGCGTTTGAGCTGCTCCTCGTTGGGCTCGACTCTCCTGATGACCTCTGCGCCGAGGAGCTGTGTGTAAAACTTCTCAGCCTCGGCGAGGTCTTTGGCGTTCATCGCGAAGGTTCTCAGCGCGCTTACCTGGAGCATCGGTTTGGCCCTCCTTGTGATTCTTTGATGGAGCCCAATCAGAACACCCCTAGCTGGTGGAGGAAAATCAGGGCGACCGCTACGGGACTGATATATCGGATCACAAAAGACCAGCCCAAGTAGGCAAAGCTCTGGATCTCGCCCATTTCAAACTCTTGTTGCCGCTCCTGGGATTTCAAGCCCCATCCCGTAAACAAAGCAATGAGAAAAGCCCCTGTGGGGAGCAGATAATTGGTGGCGAGTCCATCCATGAAGCCGAGATAATTTAGATTTAGAGCGGATGGCATGCCCAACAAGAAGATGATTCCACCCTGGATCCAGCTTGCCTGCTTTCGGCTCCATCCCCGCTCGTCGATAAAATATGCCGCCACCACTTCCAGGAGGGAGATGCTAGAGGTCAGGGCCGCAAAGGTGAAAAGAAAAAAGAAAGCCAGCGCCACCGGTTGCCCTCCCGGAAGCTGCCCGAAGGCGATCGGCATGGTGCGAAAGAGGAGGCTCGGTCCCGCCGTGGGCTCGAGCTGGAATGTGAAGACCAGAGGGAAGATCACGACTCCCGCCAGCAGGGCAACGAGGGTGTCGCCCGCCGCTACATAGAAGGCGGAGCTGACAAGGTTGGTTTTTTTGCTCAGATAACTTCCGTAGGTGATCATCGCGGCCATGCCGAGGCTGAGGGAAAATAGAGCCTGTCCGAGCGCGTCAAGAACCGCCGTCGGGCTGAGATCTTTCCAGCGCGGGCTCAAGAGAAAGTCGAGTCCCCTGCGCGCCCCCTCGGTTTGCAGGGCGTAGACGAGCAGAGCACAGAGAAGGAGAAACAGGGCGGGCATCATGACCTCATTGCCCCGCTCGATGCCTTTCTGAACGCCTCCTGCGACGATGATGATGGTGAGAAGCATGAAGACGGCGTGCCAGAAAACCTGAAGCAAGCGGTTTTCCTCTAGGCTGCGGAAAAGTGCGGCGATCCCTTCCGGGGACCCTCCGGCGAACTGATCTCGAAGGGAAAGAAAGACGTAATGGAGGACCCAACCACCCACCACGGAATAGTAGGAGAGGATGACAAATCCGGTCAGTACCCCGAGCCAGCCCGTAAGAACCCAAGGGGAGCGCGGGCGGAGCGCTCTGAAGGCGCCCACGGCGTTGCGCTGGGCTTTACGACCGATCAGGAACTCGGCGAGCATGATGGGGACGCCCACGATCAGAACGCAGCCGATATAGACGAGGACAAAGGCCCCGCCACCGTATTTTCCGGTGATGTACGGGAACCGCCAGACGTTTCCCAGTCCGACCGCGGAGCCCATCGCCGCCAGGGCAAAGCCGATGAAGCCGGACCAGCTTCCCCGAGGTTTCTCTCCTTGCGCCGTCATGTTTGGATCATCCCTGGCTTTACGGGGTGCGCTAAACGCGCTTATGCCCTAAGGAAGAATTGAAATCAAGTCCGCGCCGGAAGGTGGCGATAGCGGGAGCGATTTGTTAGCATAGCATGCTTCACAAAGGCAGCCCGGCTTTGGATCTCGCGCTCGCTATATTTCCACAAGTTCTCATGGACGGAATCGTCCTGGGCTTCATGTATGCTCTGATCGCCTTGGGCTATACCATGGTTTACGGGGTGCTCGAGTTCATTAACTTCGCCCATAGCGAGATCTTTATAATCGGGGCCTTCGTCGGTGTGGAGGTGTTTTTGCTGCTCGAGGCTTCGGGAAGTCTCGCTGCGCTCAACCCGGTCTTCATCGTGGTCGCGCTACTGCTTGCCGGGATGGTGGCGAGCGGCCTTGCGGCGATGGGATTGGAGCGGGTCGCTTACCGCCCCCTTCGCGGCGCGCCCCGATTGGTTCCCCTCATCTCCGCCATCGGTGCCTCGTTTTTCCTGCAGGATTTTATCCGCCTTACCGAGAGCATTTGGCGCAATACGTTTTACCTGACTTATCCAAGCCTCGATCTACTGGAACGGAGCGTGCATTTGGGAGCGGCGGTGGACGTCCCGGTGAAGTCGCTTTTGGTGATCCTCACGGCCCTGTTGATGCTGTTGGCCCTTTATCTCTTCGTCAATTGCACCAGAGTAGGCACCGCCATTCGCGCCGTGGCCCAAGATCCCGATACCGCCTCGCTGATGGGCATCCACGTCAACAAGATCATCGCTCTGACATTCTTCGTCGGGGGCGCGATGGGGGGCGCCGCGGGCGTCCTGTTCGGCCTTAACTACAGCCTCATCAATCCGTATGCCGGCTTCATTCCCGGGCTGAAAGCCTTCACAGCCGCGGTCCTCGGCGGGATCGGCAATATCCCCGGTGCGGTTCTCGGCGGCATGGTTCTGGGATTGATGGAGGCCTTCGCCGCCTCTTATCTTTCGATCCTCACGGGCGGGGCCTTCGGCGCAGAGTATAAGGATGTTTTTGCCTTTCTCGTGCTGATCCTGATCCTCGTCTTTCGGCCCAAAGGGCTCCTGGGGGAAAAGGTGCGTGAGGAGGGCGTGTGATGGCGTTGATCTGGGGTCTCGGTTTGCTTGGTTATATCAGCCTGAGCAGCGCGCTGGTCTTCACCTTCCCTCGATCCGTTATCGCTTTTGTCTTCTTTGAAGCTTCGCTTTTCTGGGTCTACTATGCGCCTCTTTCCTTCAAGATGAAGTGCTTTTTTGGCGCCCTGGTGCTGGTCGTTCTTTTGCCGGTTCTAGGATCCGTCAACGGCTACTATCTTGAGATCGCCATTCAGGTGGGAATCTTTGTCGCTTTGGCCCTTGGCTTGAACATCGTGGTTGGCTTCGCGGGCCTTCTCAACCTGGGCTTCGTCGCTTTTTATGCCATCGGGGCCTATCTATGGGCCATCTTCGGCTCGCCGCAGGCCAATGAGTTCCTCCCCGGTGCCTATTTCCCGCTTTCCCCTTCCTGGTTCTTCGTCTTTCTTCTGCTCAGCGTTTTCGTCGGCGCCCTGGCCGGGGTGCTCTTGGGGCTCCCGGTGCTGCGGCTGAGGGGGGATTACCTCGCCATTGTCACTTTGGGTTTCGCCGAGGTCGTTCGCGCTCTGGTCAATAATCTCGATAAGCCGATCAATCTCACCAACGGCCCGAGGGGAATCACGCCGATCCAGAGGCCGCCGCTTTTCTTTCAGCCCCTTTTGAAGCTTTTCGGCCTCGAGACGGATCCGGCCACCCTTTATCCGCTTTATTTTTACTTTCTTGTCGTCGTGCTCGTCCTCCTCATCGTCACCGCCACGCGCCGGCTGGAGGACTCTCCGATCGGCAGGGCGTGGAAGGCGATACGGGAGGATGAAGTCGCCGCGGCGACGATGGGCATCCCCGTCGTACGCATGAAGCTTTTCGCCTTCGCCGTTGGCGCCTCCTTTGCCGCGGCGGTCGGAGTGCTCTTCAGCGCAAAGCAGATCTTCATCAATCCTGAAAGCTTCACCTTTATGGAATCCATCGGGGTGCTCGCGATGGTCATCCTGGGGGGGATGGGGTCCATCCCGGGGGCCATCCTGGGCGCGACCGCGGTGACGGTGTTAAACCTGCAGCTCCTCAAGGGCCTCTCGCTTTGGCTCAACTCGCTCCGCCAATCGGGCCTGATCCTTCATCTCCCCTTGCTCGGGAGTATTGATCTGAGCCAGATCCCCGCCCAGTTCGAGCCCGCCAAATATGAGCGGATGGTTTTCGGGCTCATCCTCATCCTGATGATGATCTTGAGACCGCAGGGTATGCTGCCGCCGCGGCGGGAGGGAGACTGAAGCAGATGGCGCTGCTTGAGGTTCTAGGCGTGAGCAAGAGATTCGGGGGGCTTCTGGCGCTGGCCGAAGTGGATCTTCAACTGGAAGAGGGAATGATCGCTTCGCTGATTGGGCCAAATGGCGCGGGCAAGACGACGCTCTTCAATATCCTGACCGGGATCTACTTTCCGGACGGGGGGGAGATCCGCTTTCTCGGCCGATCGCTGGCCGGGTTGAGGCCGGATCAAATTACGAGCGCCGGGATTGGCCGCACCTTTCAAAACATTCGCCTATTTTCCCAGATGTCGGTCCTGGAGAATGTGCTGGTGGGCATGCACTCCCGCCTGAGCGTAAACCTTGTGGATATATTTTTACGCAGCCAGCGGCTGCGGGCACAGGAGCGGGAGGCAAGGCTTGGGGCCATGGAATTGATCGGTCTGGTCGGGCTTGAGCAGAGGCAGAACGAGTGGGCGCGTCATCTCTCCTACGGCGAGCAGAGACGCCTCGAGATCGCCCGCGCCCTCGCCTCGGCTCCCAAGCTTCTCTTGCTGGACGAGCCGACCGCCGGAATGAATCCGTCCGAAGCCCAGTCCCTTATGGCGTTGCTGCAACGGCTGGTGGGCAAATACGTGCGTAGCATCCTGCTGATCGAGCACAATATGCGGGTCGTCATGGGAGTATCGGATCGGGTTACGGTGCTCGATTACGGCGAGAAGATCGCCGAGGGAGAGCCGGTCGAGGTGCGCGAGAATCCCCGGGTGATCGAGGCTTACCTCGGCCGCAGCGACTGGATGAGCCATGCTCAGGGTTGAGGGGCTGCATGTCTACTACGGCGCGATTCACGCGCTCAAAGGGGTCTCCTTGTCGGTTGCGCCGGGAGAGTTGGTGACGTTGCTTGGCGCCAACGGCGCGGGAAAGACCACGACTCTCAAGTCTATCTCCGGTTTGCTCCGGCCGCGCGCTGGAACCATCGAGTTGGAGGGGCGAGCCCTTGTGGGCTTGGGCCCCCATGAGATCGTAAAACTGGGCGTGGTTCATGTGCCCGAGGGGAGAAAAATTTTCCCTCGCTTCACGGTGCTGGAAAACTTGAAGGCCGGTGCCTATACGCGGCGGGCGAGCTCTATCGGCGGGGATCTGGACCTGGTGTTCGCATTATTCCCCCGGCTCAAGGAGCGCGCGCGCCAGATCGCCGGGACCCTTTCGGGCGGAGAACAGCAAATGTTGGCGATCGGCCGCGGTCTCATGGCCAAACCGAAGCTGCTCCTGCTGGACGAGCCCTCGATGGGTTTGGCTCCGCTGCTGGTGCGGCAGATTTTCGACACGATCCGCGCCATCAATCTGCAAGGGGTAACCGTCTTGCTGGTAGAGCAAAATGCGGCGATGGCTTTGGACATTTCCGAGCGCGGCTATGTGCTCGAGACCGGGAACGTCATCCTTGAGGGGAAGGCGGGTGACCTGGGCAGTAGCGATCAGGTGCGTCAGGCTTATCTGGGAGGTTGATAAAGGCAGGGGACTGGCTCGCTTGCCCTTCGATTGCCCTCAGGGCCGTGAGCTTGTCGAACGGCGTGCCTGTCCCCGTGCTCAAGTTAAAGGGTTAAAGGAGAATGTACTACCAGACTAGAAACATGATGTTCGGTGGCGGCTCCGTTACTCCGGCCATCAAGTTCTTGCTGATCGCCAACGTTGCCGTCTTCGTCCTTCAAACGTTTACAGACTACCGAATGATCAGATTGTTCGGCCTTGTGCCGGATTTAGTCTTGCACAATTTCTACGTGTGGCAGGTCTTTACCTACCAGTTTCTCCATGGCGGGCTCTTTCACATCCTGTTCAACATGCTCGCCCTCTGGATGTTCGGCTGCGACCTGGAGCGCCGCTGGGGCGCGCCATTTTTCCTGCGCTACTACTTTGTTTCGGCGATCGGCGGGGGCATCTTGAACACGGTTTTTCTACCCAACCAGATCGTTCCGAGCATCGGGGCCTCCGCGGGAATTTACGGAGTCCTTCTGGCCTATGGCCTGATCTATCCCGAGCGCATCGTTTACTTCTATTTTCTGTTTCCCATTAAGATGAAGCATTTCGTGATGCTCATCGGGGCCATTTCCCTTTACTCATCGATCGTGGCGAGCCAATCGGGGATCGCCCATCTCGCTCATCTGGGAGGGATGGGTTTTGGCTATGTCTATCTGCGCTGGGGAAATCCCTGGACATGGGCGAAAATTTATCTGGACAAGTACCGTCTTGCCCGCCGCCGCAGGCGCTTCCGCGTGATCAGCGGGGATAAAAACGATGACTCGAAGCCGACACTTCATTAGTCCAGCTCGGCCGGCCAATTCCCGTGTTCCACTCAAATCGCCGCCGCGACCGCATGAGAAACGCCGCAACCAGCTTCAGCGCCACGCTCTTGGAAAGTCACCTCTGGCTTGACAGTCTTTTTATGGGTTGATATGGGTGCCTTGTGCCGAGATAATAAGTAAGAGCCTCCCACATCTTTGAGAAGGCTTCGCGAGTTGAGGCCAAACAGAAGAACTTAAAGCGGCGCTCTGAGTGGGGAAATGAATAATAGGGAGCCAGGTGCTTTTGCAGACATTCTGCCAGGGCATACTGGCTTTTTTGTTCCTCGGTTTTCGGAAAGGAGACAGTAATGGCAACCTATATCTCTCTGGTTCATTTTACCGATCAAGGGATCCGCCAGATCAAGCAAACCACGGAGAGGGCCAAGGCCTTGAGCGCCATGGCATCCAAGCTCGGCATCAAGATCAAAGATACCTACTGGACGATGGGGGCATATGATGCTGTCTTTGTTTCCGATGCGCCGAATGACGAGGCGATGACGGCCTTGGCGGTGAACCTGGGATCTCTGGGAAATGTCCGCACCGAGACGATGCGTGCCTACTCGGCCGACGAGATCAAGCAGATACTAGGTAAACTATCATAAGGAGTTCCTGCGGAAAAGGTTGCATCTTGCGCCACAGGAGATGAACGTATTGAAGGGAACTTGGTAGGATTGTAAAATTTCTCAAAAGGCTCAGCCATGCGTAGATTTGATCTTGCGATAGCCATAGGCGGCGCGGCCGGCCAGGGAATTGCCACGCCCGGCGATATTCTGGCGCGTATCTTCGTGCGCCGCGGCCTTCATTTGAACGCCTATAACGCCTACCAATCGATCATTCGCGGCGGGCATATTTTTCTGACGCTTCGGACAAGCGATCAGCCGGTCCACAGCTTCGGCGACAAACTGGACATCCTGATTCCCTTAAATCAAGACACAATGAATCGGCACCTCAGGCTGATGAGAGCCGGATCTGCGGTGCTATACAACAGCGACAAGATCAAGCCCGGTACGGCCGCCGACGGTGTGCAGCGTTGTCCCTTCTCGGTTAAAGAGCTGGCACCCACGCTTAAGGGTGATCTGGTTCAAAACACCATCGCCTTGGGGGCGGTCCTCCGACTGATCGGCGTGGAGTTTAAGGTTCTGGAGGAAATTCTGACCCTTCAGTTCAAGCGGAAAGGCGGGGCAGTCATTGCTGAGAATGTGGGGGTCGCGCGGGCGGGCTTCGATTATGCGAGAGATCATTTCAAGCCGTTCCCGTTTGTTCTGCCTGATACGGGAAAGAAGTTGGCCTTTTTTGAAGGGAACCAGGCATTGGCGATGGGTGGCGCTGCGGCCGGCGTGCGTTTTTACTGCGCTTATCCGATGAGCCCGTCATCCGGCGTGCTTCACTGGATGGCTCGACAAGCCCGTCAATTGGGGATCATGGTCCGCCAGGTTGAGGACGAGCTCGGAGTGATCAACATGGCTATCGGCGCCGCGCACGCAGGTTGCCGCGCGATGTGCGCGACCTCGGGGGGTGGCTTTGCGCTGATGAGTGAAGCTCTGGGATCGGCAGCCATGATGGAGATCCCTGTGGTCTGCATCAATGTCCAGAGGGCGGGTCCGGCTACGGGCGTACCGACCAAGACCGAGCAGGGCGATCTCTGGCAGGTCATGGGCGCCGGCCAGGGAGATTATCCTCGCATCATCGTCGCTCCGACCAGTATTCTCGATTGCTTCAAGACCGTGCCGCAGCTTTTCAATCTGGTGGACAAATTTCAGTGTCCCGGCATCGTGATCTCCGACCTGCTGCTTTCTGAAGGCCGGTCCAGCGTGGACCCCGCCGAGCTAGACTTTAGCGTTCCGATCGACCGCGGTGCGGTCATCGGCCTAAACGGAGATTCGCCACCGCCCAACGGTGACTATAAGCGCTACAAAATCACCGAGAGCGGCATCTCGCCACGCGCCCTGCCGGGCACGCCGGGGTACGCGCACGTAGTGGCTACAGACGAGCACGATGAGGACGGCGTGCTCATCAGCGACGAATTCACGAATCCCAACAAGCGCCGGGCGATCCATGAAAAGCGCATGCGAAAAATGGAGGGGATTCTGCCCCTGCTGGAGCCACCGGGAATATTCGGACCTGCGGACACAGAGGTCACGCTGGTTGGCTGGGGTTCGACCGCAGGGGTGATACGCGAGGCGATGGAAAAACTTGCCGGTGAGGAGGGAATCGTCGCCAATCATCTACAGATCAAGTGGCTTGTACCGCTTCATGCCGACGCGATCGCTTCTATTGTTTCGAACAGCAAAAAAACCATCATTGTGGAAAACAACTACAGCGGCCAATTTGCGCGTTATCTGCGCTCCGAGACCAGCATCGTAGCCGATGGCCATATCCGCAAATACGATGGTGAACCCTTCATGCCGCACCATATCGTGGACGGCGTGAAAGCGATACTGGCCGGCGCAACCAGGAATTACGTGCCGGTCCACGAGATTATGGTTTGAGGAGACTCTCATGAGCATACCGATGGTCGAAACGGAAGGAGGGACACGCGGCGCGCTTCAGGGCAGAGCCAACCGCGTCAAGCTCACCGTTAAAGACTTCAAAGGCAAGGTGGACCCCGATTGGTGCCCCGGTTGCGGGGACTTTGGCGTGCTAAGCGCGCTAAAACAGGCAATCGCCGAGCTGGGACTTCAACCCCATGAGGTCGTGACTATCAGCGGCATCGGCTGCTCGTCAAACCTGCCCGGATATATCAATGCCTATGGCATGCACACGCTGCATGGTCGCGCGTTGGCAGTCGCGACGGGGGTCCAGCTTGCCAATCACGAGCTTAAGATTATAGCCACCGGTGGAGACGGGGATGGCTATGGCATAGGAGGAAATCATTTTCTTCATTGCATGCGCCGCAACGTCGATCTCACCTACATCGTCATGGACAACCAGATTTACGGACTGACAACCGGCCAGGTTTCTCCCACCAGTACCAAGGGCATGAAAACCAAAAGCACGCCGTACGGGAGCGTGGAGAATCCGATCAATCCGATCCCATTGGCCATCGCGGGGGGAGCCACCTATGTGGCCCGGGGATATACCGGCCAGGTCAAGCATTTGGTCGAGCTGATCAAGGGGGGTATCCAGCACAAAGGTTTTGCCCTCATCGACGCTTTTAGCCCATGTGTGACCTACAACCACGACAACTCTTACGAGTTCTTCAAACAGCGCACCAGAACACTTCAGGATATGGGCCACGATCCCACCAACTTTAATGCCGCGATGGAGAAGGCCTACATGTGGGGCGGAGTGATCCCCATCGGTCTTTTCTGGAAGCGCGATGACCTGCCCTCTCTGGACCAGCTGGAGCCGGTTCTGGCTGAGGGCGGCCCGCTCGCCCGTCGTCCTTTGGGAGTTTCTCCCGAGATTGCCCAGTCCCTGATCAGAGAGCTGATGTAGAGGTGGTCTTCTCCCGAAACCGGGCCCCCTCATCTATATTTATATTCGCTGCCTGCGAGACCGTGAATTCGCTGTCCAGCATGCCGAGCAATATAGTCGCTATGTTCCTTCCACTTACTTCTCCAGCGTCGTTACCCAGGAGCTTATCGTCGGCTGCGTCGATGAGATTGCCGTCCGCCGGGTGGAAAAATTTTTCCTGCCCTTTGAGCGCGTAAAAAGAATCGTTAATCCGTCTTAATCGCCCTTTCCTGCCGCCGGATCGGCGCTACGCTGGTCACGCTGAATACCCAAGACTTCGAACTCATTCGCCCATTTATTCGCTTCCGATTCAGATCGTTTCCGCATCTGTAGCCGGGACCCGCCATCTTTTTTCGTTGATTTGAGTGAAGCGTCCTGAGTTCAATGCCGCGCCAAATCCTATTGCAGATGCCTGCGGCGTGTAAGATGTTCGGTCCGTCCCAATCAGTGGTTCGTGGTCTCATTGCTGTGAGTGTTGCTCCGCTTGCCTGAACTAGCTGTCAGAGGTGGCTTCTGGGAAACTCACTTCTGGCGGAATCTTGTCCATAGGTAGCCCTGAAGCCGCTTCCATCCGGCCGCTAAAGTTGAAGAATGATATGAGTGCAGTCGCCCCATATATTCCCTTCTGGTCCCAACCTGCCTGAGGTAACGCGTCGATGTCGGGGTCGCCCACAAGGCTGGGCGTCTCGGTCAGCTCCTTCGCGTAAATCAATAGGGCACGGATTCTAGCGTCGAGATCATACTCCGGCCAGATAGTCGCGAATTCTAGGTTGAGATGCTCATAGATTTGGCGGGCGGCCACCGCGATCTGGGGATCAGGCATAAGAACTTGCGGGATACTTAAAAGCGCACCAAACTGTGTGAAAACCCCGTTCATGGTTCCACAAAGCTCACCATGAACGGATGGGCCCGTTGAATTTCAACTGCTTAGCCGTTCGCCCTGAGCTTCGTCGAATGGCGAATAGTATGTTTTCACACAGTCTGACGGTTAGGTTAAAATTCAATAACTCAAGCCGGACACCTTCTGCGCTCTTCGAGGTCAGCCGGCGCAGCGCGGAGGGCTGCTTCAGCTTGAGCGATTGGGTCTAATTCTTCCGGCCACCCAGGAAGTCAGAGGGCTTCGGCGGCCCGCCCGCCCAGTTGATGTCCCAGGCCGAATCCACCGTGATGTAGAGCAACACTCCCTCGTTGGGTCTCGTCCACGCCTCGTGTACCATTTTGCTCGGCACGTAGTTCCACGAGCCTTGTCCCAACGCCTCTCGCTTGCCTTGGGACTCTATGATGAACGTGCCCTTTACAACTGTGTGGGTCTCGTTTGCTGTATGCCAATGCTTAGGGACGTGGAAATCTTTGGGGACCCGGATCATGAGGTGCGTCGCCTTGGTGTTCGGATCGACCCGCAGTGTGGTGATCTCCGCCGACCGCTTCCCGAGTTCTGGCTGGAGCTTCTCCCACTTGAGATCTTTGAAATGCAAATTCATTGCGTGCGCCGCCGGCCCGGATTGCTCGGCCGACACAGTGGTCTGGGCCAGAATAGCTCCTCCGGCCAGGCACAGTAGTCCTGCTAACATGCAGCTGATCGCCTTGAGTCTCTTCATAAACCCTCCTGAACAGTTACTGATGTTTACCTTCTTTCCGGCGATTCTCGTTATGTACATTCATCATGCTCTGGCTTAACAAGCGTTGAACCGCATCTTGAGCGGAATCAAATAAGCCGCGGAAGCTTGTCTCAACCAAATTAGAAAAGACTCCCGAACCCCTTTTCCAACCGTATGGGAAGGGTTAACCTCGCCCAAGCAATCCCGGGGTCAGTACATCCACACGGTGTTGAACTTTAAGCTGAACGGTCGCTATACGGTCTAGGGCTCGCCAAGAACCTTGAGACCAAATCGCTGCTTAAGCTCAGGCACCCAGTCCATGAAGTGCGATTCGTGGTAGCGGCCGGCAATCGTCTCATGCTCAGAGCCGCCCGGCTTCCCACCTTTTTCGAAGAGCTCTGCGATTTCCATGAAGTAATTCTCAAAGCCGGCCGGACAGATGATCTCAAGGAGACGCGCGGGCTCAGATCCGGGATTCCAGAAAGTGTGCGGGACATTGCAGGGCTTGTAGATGTACGTGCCGGCTCCTGCCTCCGCAATCTCGTCACCGACCCGCACCCCGATCCTCCCCTGAAGCACGTAGGATAGCTCGTCCTCCATTGTGTGAGTATGCGGCGGAACCAGCCGGTACGGAGCAATCGGATGTTCGACGATCGCGAGCCGTCCCCCGGTCTGGTAGCCCCACACCTTGAAGTCGACTCCTAGACCACCCAGGTTCACCGACTTCCCTTGTCCCGGGCAAACAATGATAAGGCCTGCTTGCTCTTTCGCTTCCACAGTTTTATCCTCCCTCCGGCTATTAATTAATTGCAAAGTTACTTACATTAATTTAAATCTGCTGTCAAGTAAAGATGTTGAAATAAATGATACCTCAGAAATATGGTGAATTTTCAAATACTTGACTACAAAACCAACCCTGCATCTCTTTTTAATTAAGCTTTGCTTCTAATTAATTTTCTTGACTTGACTTCGTTAATTCTCTAAAAATAGAGGTATGGCACCTAGGCGCTATAACCTGGGCAAACGTGCTACTGTCGTTGAGGAAACTCGACGGCGTATATTAGATGCTATTGTTGGCCTGCATGCTGAGAAGGGGGTGTTGGGGACTTCTTTTGACGATATCGCTCGTCGTGCTGACGTGGCGCTAGGAACCGTACAGCGCCACTTTCCTTCGCTCGATGATATAGTCCGTGCCTGTGGTCCACGGATCGTAGAAATTACTCGGCCTCCGAATCCCCCGATCTCCTCTGGCCAATATTCTCTATCGCAGCAGATCAAAACCCTAGTGCAAGAACTTTTCGGCTTCTACGAGAGGGTCGCTCCCTGGCTTGAAGTGGGTCGTTGCGAGAGGAAAAAGTTGCCCGTATTGGATGCTGGAGTGCGGCATCTGGAGGAGCGCCTCGAGGCGACCGTGCGGGAGTCCCTCCGGCCCAGCGTCATAGACCAACGGACATTGAAGATCGTAACGGCCCTGACTGACTTTTATGTCTGGAAGTCTTTGTCAGACCGAGGGTTGCGAGAGGAGGCGGCAGATCTGATTAGCGACATACTCCTTTACTGGCTACGCGGAACTGTTGTAGAAGATAAGGACCGAACGTCAAGCCCTTCGCCTACATCCACGATCACCCCAGGCAGAACCCTTTAGATCGATGCCATCCCAACCGTCGTAAGGGTCTCCTGACCGCTTATTTGGCTGCAGAAGCATTTGCCTTTGAATTCTTTCGTTCTCCGTTCGGCTAGGATTGAACTGAATTCTCCTTCCACCAAATCAATAGACCTAGCGCGGAAAGTGAGTTGAAGGGGGAACGGTGTGTCTCAGGTTTCCTTAAACCCCAGGGCTTTCAGGATCTCCATGCCCTCATGGGCGGGGAGGTAGTTCGGGTCGATTTCGAGCGACTTCTCGAACTCTTGGCGCGCCTTTTCGTACATCTTCTTTTTCAGGTAAATCCGTCCCAGGTTGAAATGCGGAAATTGGTAGCAACAGTAGCGCTTGGTGCGCATGGCCTTTTCTAGGTAAGGGATCGCCTCGTCTTCTTTTCCCTGCTCGATCAGATAGACACCGATATCGTTATACGGATTGCCGAACTCTGGATCGATTTGGATCGCCTTTTCCGCCTCCTCGATCGCCCGCTTGTAGTCCCATGTGGCTGAG
>Ga0209751_10003413_pt1 | contig 15399 bp, 15 predicted proteins | sample RifCSP13_1_FD_184019 | JGI IMG/M metagenome (GOLD analysis project Ga0209751, IMG submission 184019) | Soil microbial communities from Rifle, Colorado - Rifle CSP2_sed 13_1 (SPAdes) (version 2) | ecosystem: Environmental > Terrestrial > Deep subsurface > Rock core/Sediment | place: Rifle... | reverse complement strand
CCGGGCCTGGACGGCCGCCGGGGGAATGATCGAGGCCCGCGCCTACCAAACGGCCACGCTGCTTTCTGATGGCAAGGTGCTGGTAGCGGGCGGCTACGGCAGCGGCGGTGGTGGCGGCCCCGTCCCATTGGCCTCCGTAGAGTTGTACGACCCCGATGGCGGGACCTGGGCCGCCACCGGGAGCATGGCCGCGCTCCGCATCGCCTACACGGCCACGCTGCTGCCCGATGGCAAGGTGCTCGTGGCGGGCGGGGCCAACAGCGAAGGCGCAGTGACCTCCGTAGAGCTCTACGACCCCGGTAGCGGGACCTGGGCCGCCACCGCGAGCATGGCCGCGGCCCGCTGCGGTCAGACGGCCACGCTGCTGCTCGGTGGGAAGGTGCTGGTGGCGGGCGGCAACAGCTGCAGCAGCGGGGACCCACTGGCCTCCGCTGAGTTGTACGACCCGACCAGCGGGTCTTGGACGGGGACGGGGAACATGTTGGAGGCACGTGTCGGCCATACGTCCACGCTGCTGCGCGATGGCAAGGTGCTCATAGCCGGCAGCGCCGGCAGCAGCAGCGACCCACTCGCCTCCGCCGAGCTGTACGACCCGGGCAACGGGACCTGATCTGCCTGTGTGGCCCGCCGCGAGATCCAATTTCCAACCCGGCCGGGGCCTGATCCCGGCGACTTACCAGAGCGCCAGGCCGGTCACCTCATCGGGCTAACCTATGCAGATGGGCAGTCAGATGTCACAGATCGCTCGCACACCAGTCTGGAGCCAGGCGCTGACGGTCCCGCTGGCCCGCAGTGTCCCGGTCAGCTGGCGACCGGCAGTCCTGACCGCCATCAAGGGGCTCCACACCGCGATCTTCGCCTCCGTCGGCGCCTGCATCCTTGTCTTCGTGTGGGAGGGGATTCGGCAGCGTCCCGGCCGGCGCGCGGCCATCGCACTTAGTGTCACAGTGGCCGAGACCGCCATCTTCGCCAGCAACAATCAGGTCTGTCCGCTTACGCCGCTCGCCGAGGCATTGGGCGCGGAGCGCGGATCGGTAGCCGACATTTTCCTGCCAGACTGGTTCAGCCGCCGCATTCCGCTGTTCGGCGGCAGCGCGCTCATAATCGGCCTCGCCCTGAACCTCCGCGCAGTGCTCAACCACCGGAGCCCGTAGCTCCCTGACAGCGGAGGACCCGTCCCGTTTCGCCATACCTCTCACGCTCGAGGCACAGCGCTCGGGGGTTCTGGTCCGAAGCCACCCGCTCTGTCCGCTGAGCTACGGGCGCGCGGGCGCCATTGTACGGGGAGCGGCTTCCGAACCTACCAGAGCATCAGGCCGGTGGCATCATCGGGGTGTCGGTCGAGCTCCACGCCGGTCATCTCGCGGATGGTGATCTCGGCAGCGAAGACCTCGGTGCCGCGCAGGAGGTGGCCGCCCACCGCCTGCCCATCGGCGTCACAGAAGGTGGCGTGTGCGTGCAGGAAGTGGCTGCCCTCCCGCATCGACAGGTTGCCCACGAAGCCGGTGATCTCGTGGTGGGTGGCGCTCTCGAGCACGACGTAACGCCTGTCCTCCTGCTGGTAGTACGCAAACGCGGCCTTGCGCACGGCACCGATGACGGTGATCCAGGCGGCGCGGATGTCGTGGGTCGCCGCCAGCCGCTCGATCTCCTCGACCAGGTCGTCACCGGTCTCCAGCCGCCCCACGAAGGCGCGTCCCGCCTCCGCCTGCCAGAAGCGTTCGGCCACCAGGAACCTCCGATGCGCTACTCGAATTGCATCAGGCTGCGCACGATTGGCGTGCGGCCCGCCAGGCGAGCAGGGTACAGCCCGGCGAGTGCCGCGACCGCCGTTCCGAGCAGCACCACGGCGATCAGGAGGGGCCAGGGTACGACCAGGCCAGCACCGAAATCGGCCGGCGTGGCCATGGCCACGGCCACGGCAGCCGTGAGCAGGCCGGTGATCGCGGCGGCCACGCCGCCGACCGCGCCCATGATCGCGGCCTCGGCCACGACCATCGCCTGCACGCCGCTGGTGGTCATGCCGTGTGCGCGCAGGACGGCGATCTCACGGGCCCGCTCTAGCACGCCCAGGGCCAGGGTGTTGACGATCCCCAGCGCGGCGATCACCACTGCCAGCAGGGCCAGCACGTCGAACAGGCCGATCAACCGATCCAGGGACCGGCCCAGGTCGCTGGCCAGCTGCTCCGCGGTCAGCGACTCGCCGGCGAAGGACGCTGCCTTGGTCTGCACGGCCTTCGCAAATGCATTCGGCGTGATGCCGTCCTGCGGCACCATCGCCCACAACGAGGCGGCCGACTGGCCGAAGAGGGTCCGCGCGTCGGCCAGGCTGATCAGCACGGCACCCTCGGGCGAGGTTCCCGGCAGGGTGTAGGCGATGATCCCGGCCACCTCGAACGTGGCCGGCTCCTGGCCCGGCAGGCCCAGCTTGATCTGCGAGCCTACGCCCAGCCGATCCCGGGTCGCCATGCCGTCGGGAATCAGCACCGCCCCGCCGTCGCGCATCGCCTCGAAGGCGGTCGACCGCGGGCCATGGACGAAGATGAGTGAGCCGGTGTCCTCGAAGATCGTGGGGTCGATCCCGGCCACGGAGACCTCCACCGGGCCTTCGCCCCCCGGCACCGCCAGTGGGAACTCAGGGATCGGCGTCGCGTAGCGCGCGCCGGTGGTCTCGGTGAAGCTGGGTTGGAGCAAATCGATATCCACCGGCAGGCCGAGCCGGATGGCGTGGCCGCCGGGCAGGATCGAGCTCACCCAGCGGTCCGCGGTCGCGCGCGCGCTCTCGGCCACCGCACCGAGCGCGACCAGGCTGGCGAGCCCGATGATCAGGGCCCCGATGGTCAGCCCGCTGCGCACGCGGTCACGACCCAGGTTGGCCCCGCCCAGCATCCCCTGCGCTCCAAAGAACCAGGCAAATGGACGGCCCACCAGGCGGGCCAGCGGCTGGAGCGCGAAGACCGTCACCATGGTCCCGCCCAGCACCAGGCCCACCGCCAGGATGGCCGCCGGCAGCGAGAACTCGCCGCGGTCGATCGGGTACAGGCCCAGGCCCAGCATCACGACGCCCAGCTCGAGGATGGCGAGCCCCCGCATCCGATCCCACAGGGTGCGATTCGGCTGGCGCGATGGCTGCAGGGCGGCGAGGGGACTGACCCGAGCCGCGGCCAGGATCGGCAGCAGCGCGCCTGCCAGGGTCACCAGCACGCCGAGTCCGAAGGCCAGGGCCACCGCCCAGACGTTGAACGGCAGCCCGCTGATCAGCAGCGCACGGGTTGCGAGCAGGAACCAGATCATGCCCCAGGCCATCACCACCCCCAGGCCCGCGCCCAGCAGGCCGCCGAGCAGGCCGAGCAGCAGCGCCTGGCGGCCGAAGAGGGTCAGCACCTGGCCGCGCGTCATGCCGGCCGCCCGCAGCAACCCGATCTCTCTGGTCCGCTCCGAGAGCGTCATGGCGAACGTGTTGGCGACCAGGAAGGCCCCGACCACCATCGCGACCAGCCCGAACAGGAAGGCGATCCCGCTGAAACCAGCCTGCGCGCGGGCAAGGGCGAGCTCCGCCGAGGCCACGGTCTCCACCACGAAGGGCTCGGTCATCTGCGCATCCAGCGCGGCCTGGACCTCGGCCTCCCGCCCGTCCTCCAGCACGAGGTAGACCGCCACGGTGGGTGTCGGGAAGTCCAGGGCGGCCTCGAGCGTCTCGCGGGTGACGACCACCACGCTCCCGCCCGACAGCGCGCCAAAGCCCTCCGCTCGCAGCAGGCCGCTGATGCGCAGGTTCGGGAAATCGGAGCGGTGACCGGTCAGGATCAGCTCGTCACCGATCGTCAGTCCGTGGTCGGCGGCCCAGGACGCACCCACCAGCACCTGGCCGGTGCCGGGGCTCAGGGGTTGGCCATCGACCAGGCCGGGATCCCGCAGCTGGGCCTCGTCGGTCGGATCGACCCCGATCACCAGCATGTTGAAGACCTGGTCAACCGTGTCCGAGATGGTCATCCGGCGCTGATCCACCGGTGCGGCGGTGACCACGCCCGGCAGCGTCCGCAGGGTGGAGACGGTGCGTGGGGTGAACCCGGTCGGATCGAAGGCCCGCACCCGCAGGTCAGCCTGGCCGTAGAGCTCCTGTGCGGCACGGACCACTGCTTCGCTGGCCGCCTGGTTGGCGAGCAGCGTGCCCGTCACGACCGCCACGCCCAGCGCGACGCCGGCGGCGGTGAGCAGGGAGCGCAGCGGCCGCGCGACGAGCCCGCGGCGGGCCAGGGCCGCCAGTCGCATCGGTGCTACAGACCCAGGGCCCGGAGCCGGAAGATGAGCGGCTTCGGATCGTGGTCGGCCCGCCGTCCAAGCCGGATCTCGTCGCGGATCGCCCCGTCGCGCACCACCAGCACCCGATCCGCGTAGGCCGCCGCGCGTGCGTCATGGGTGACCAGCACGATCGTCTGGCCCAGCCGATCCGACGAGTCCCACAGCAGGTCCAGGATCTCTGTCCCGGTGGTGTAGTCGAGGTTGCCGGTCGGCTCGTCCGCCAGCAGGATGGCCGGCGCAGTGGCCAGGGCGCGGGCCAGCGCCACGCGCTGCTGCTCCCCGGCCGAGAGCTGATCGGGCGCATGGTTGGCCTTGGAGCTGAGACCCACCAGCTCCAGCAATTCCGCGATGCGGGCCCGGTGCTGGGTCAGCGAGTCGCCGCTCACCAGGAAGGGCAGGGCCACGTTCTCGGACACGGTCAGCAGCGGGATGAGGTTGAAGTACTGGAACACGAAGCCGGTCTTGGCTCGGCGGGTAATGGTGGCCTGGTCATCGTTCAGGCTGCTCATGATCACCCCGTCGATGACGACCTCGCCACTGGTCGGGCGATCGAGTCCGCCGAGGAGGTGAAGCATGGTCGACTTGCCCGATCCGGAGGCGCCCATGATCGCCACGAACTCGCCTCGCTCGACGGTCAGCGACACGCCCTGCAGGGCGGTCACCGTGGCACCGGCCATCGCGTAGCGCTTTACGAGGTCGCGGGCCTCAAGGATTGCCGGCATGGTCAGAGTCTAGCCCTCCGATGGTGCGTGAATGCCACGGCCGCGGGTGCGCGGTCAGCCGAGGAAGAAGGTCAGCAGCGAGCCGATGACGGTTTCGAAGATGCCCCGCTCGGGAGCGGCGGGTGCCTCGACCCGCAGGCTGGCGATGCGTGGATTGTCCGCGGTCTGGTCCGGCGACCAGCGGTCGTCGCCCATGAGGATCGCAACGGTGGCCCAGTGCCAGCGATCCACCAGCACGCTCGGTCCATCCAGCGGCGTCCCCGGCGACGGGGCCGCGCTGGCGCTCGTCTCGAGGCCCGAGGGATCGGGTGACGGGGTCGGCGCGGTGGAGCCCGGCGGCGGCTGGGTGGGAGCCGGGGTCGGCTTCGGCGTCGGCTTGGGGGTCGGGGCCGGGGTGCTGGCGGGCTGGCTGGGGGCGGGCGTCGGGACCTGGGTCGCGCTCGGCGTCGGTGCGGGCGTCGAGGCCGCCTTGGCCTTCATGAACAGCTCGGTGTAGATCCGCGGACTGCGCAGCTTGCCCTGCCACATGATGTTGTCGGCCCATCCGGCGCCCACGCCGCCATGCGTCCAGCTCGTGTTCAGGATGTTGGCGCGGTGGCCGGGTGAGCCCATGAAGCCTTCGTGGACCTTGACCGGCGAGTCGGCGTCGGAATAGCCGTTGTTCCAGCCGATGTTCTCGCCGCCGCTGGACCAGCTGAGGCCGTTCGTGTCATACCAGTGATAGACCTGATAGCTGGTGCCGAGGACGGTATGGCTGAAGTAGTCGCGATCGACCATGTCCTGGCTCCGCCAGCGGGCGAGGCTGACCAGGGTGCTGTGCTGGATCAGCGGGGACAGGCCGTTGTTCACCCGGGCGCCGTTGAGCAGCTGCCAGAGGGTGGCCTCGGCCGGCGCAGTGTCGAATCCGCGCGTCGGCTGGGGACTGGCGACCAGGGCGGCCGCGATGACCAGGCACGAGGCCGCGAGCCCGATGGCGCGCCATTCGACGCGGCGCGGCGGTGCGCCGACCGGCAGCGGTCCCTCGTCGCGGTGCATGCCCCCACTCTGGGACCGCCCCGGTCCTGGGTCAGTAGCGCGGTGGTCCCACCCCGAACTGGGACCATGAGCGCATCAGGCGTTGTGCGGTGTGTCACGCCCGAATTGGGGCCGATGACGCGCGTCCCCGCGATCCTTCGCTTCTGTCAGATTCAGGTGAGGGCCGCGTTACGAGACTTCGAAAGGGCCAATCAAGCGTCGTGCAGGCTGAGGGCCGCAGCAGGACCCATTCGGACGCACACAACGCCAATAGTGCGGCGCTGGCCTGAATCTGAACCTTACCGGCGAAGCGGGATGAGGCTGGAGTCGCATCGGCCCGCCGGACGCGGACGTGCAAGAACGCTTCGATCTGAGCGTGAACGTGGGGTGGCCTATGGGGGTCGAACCCATAACCTGCGGATCCACAATCCGCTGCTCTGCCGGTTGAGCTAAGGCCACCATGCGCGGCCCGACCGCCGGTGGGGGTCGCGGGCCGGCGAGAGTGTAGCCCAGACCGCCGCCAAGGTCAGTCCCGCGACAGGCCCCGGACCAGCGCCAGCACCGCCGCCGAGCCGAGCGCAGCGATCAGCAGCGCACCCAGGAAGCCGCCGGCTCGATCCTGGTCCAGGACCTGGGTCCAGAACCAGCCGCCGACCACCCCACCGACCACCCCGAGCACGGTGGTGGCCAGGCACCCCATCCGCTCGCGGCCGGGCACGAACCAGCCGGCGATCGCGCCGGCGAAGAAGCCGACCAGCAGCCAGCCGATGAGATCGAATTCCTGGGGCATGCCAATCCTCCTGCGAGCCTGATCCTACGACGCCGGCCCACCCTCGGGCGCCGTGAAGTCGACCACCACCGCACCGTCGACCAGGGTCGTCGGAAAGCGCTGCAAGGGCGGGTCGGCGGCATCGATCGGGTCGCCGCTGAAGGTCCAGGTCGCGCCCTCGCAGTCGACCAGCCGATCCGCGCCCAGGCTGAGCGGGCAGTCGTTGATCGGGCTCCAGGCGTTGACCACGACCAGTGGCAGCCCGGTCGGCGCCCAGGCCGAGACGCTGATGGCGGCGTGCTCGCCGCGCGGTTCCTCGCCGAGCAGATCGTGGGCATCGTTGAGGAGCACCGGCATGACGACGGGCGTCGGTCCGAAGCTGACCGCGGCGCCGATCACGTAATTCGCATCGGTGCGCGGCGGTGCCAGGGCGAACAGCAGCGCACGAACCAGCAGGGTCAGCCCCACCAGCAGACCGACGGCCAGCACCGCCACCGCCAGGTAGCGGCGGATGGGGAACGCGTTGTCGTCCATCTCAGCCAAGGCGGGTCAGGATCGCCTCGCGGTCAAACGCCCACGCACCGATGACCAGCGTGACCCCCACCAGCCCGGCCACCAGGAGGTCACCGATCAGCACCTGCTCCATGCTGAAGGTGGCCTGCCCGCCGAAGAACTGCGCCACGGCGATCGCGATGATGGGCAGGACCACGAAGCCGCCGATCTGCTGCGCGGCGCGCGCGTCGTTGACGCGGGCGCTGACCACCACCCCGAGCAGCACCGAGAAGAGGCTGATCAGCGGGACCAGGCTGCCCATCGCCACCAGCCACTCGCGGCTGAAGATCAGGCGGGTCAGGATCGGGTCGGCGATCGCCCCGTTGACGTAGCCGTAGGCGATGAAGACCGTCCAGGTGGCCAGCACCGCCGGCAGCGCCGCGGCGATGGTCTTGCCCGCGAGCAGCTCCCCCACCTCGAGCGGGGTGGCCAGCTGCGGCTCGAGGGAGCGGCCGGTCTTCTCGCCGATCACCGACTGGGTCGCGATCGCCATCGGGACCATGGCCGGGATGAGCAGGAAGTAGGCCATGAAGTTCTGGATGATGAACCCCTGGGCCGCCAGCTTGGGTGCGAGATCCGGGAAGTTGGCGAGGTACTGCGCGATCTGGCCCAGCTGGTTGGGATCGAGGTCGCGGGCCTCGATGAACCACACCAGCCCGGTCGGGATGGCGGCGAAGATCACCGCTGGCAGCGCCACGGCGCCGAGCAGCAGTCGGTTGGTGAGCAGGTCCCGCACCTCCTTGCCCAGGACCGCCCAGACGAACCTAGGCCGCATGCTGTCCCTTCGGGGACGCGTCCCGCTCGCCTCGCTCCCCCACCAGGCGCAGGTAGACGTCCTCCAGGCTGTCGGCCTCCTCGGCGAGCGCGGTGATCCGCGCTCCGGCCGCGACGAGGGCGGCGACCAGGTCCGGGGTGGAGGCCCGGGCATCGGCCAGCTCAACCCGCAGCCCACCGTTGCGCGCCTCCGCGCGGAGCACGAACGCGAGCCGGGTCAGCACGGCGGCCAGCGCGTCCGCGGGTGCGCCACCGTCGAGCTCGACCCGCACTGCGGCCGGCCCGTCGGCGCGTCGCATCCCGGCGGGAGTGTCGACCCGCAGGAAGGTGCCGCGCATGATCGCGATCCGGTCGCAGAGGCGTTCCGCCTCGTCCAGGTTGTGAGTGCAGACCACGATCGAACGACCGAGGCCGCGCAGGTCGGCCACGAAGTCGCGCACTGTCTTGGCGGCCGAGGGGTCCAGCCCAGTGGTCGGCTCGTCGAGGTAGATCACCTGCGGCTCATGCAGCAGCGCGCGGGCGATGGCCACCTTCTGGCGCATCCCCTTCGAGAAGCCGCTCACCCGCCGGTCGGCCTCGTCGGCCAGGCCGACCAGGTCCAGGTAGCGCTCGACCGCCGCGTTCAAGGGGGCGCCGCGCATCCCGTACAGGGTCCCGTAGAAGGCCAGGTTCTGGCGCGCGGTCAGCCGGTCGTGCAGCCCGGGGCTCTCGGTCAGGATCCCGGTCATGGCCCGGATCCGCTGCGATCCCTCGCCCAGGCCGTGGCCGTTGACCGTGGCGCTGCCGGCGGTCGGCGCGATCAGGCCGGCCAGGATCCGGACCGTGGTGGTCTTGCCCGCGCCATTCGGACCCAGGATCCCGAAGACCTCGCCCTCGCCCACGCTGAACGACAGGTCATGGACCGCGATCACGCTGCCGAACTGCTTGCGCAGCCCCTCGACCACGATCATGGCCGACTCACCCGCCGTCGCTCGAGCAGCTCCCCCAGCCGTGCCCAGGCGCGCCGCGCGCCGCCGCTCCCCTCGGCGGCGGCCCCGACCCTCGGCTCCCCGCGTAACGCCGCGGCCCAGCCGGGATCCCCGCGGCGCACGTCGCTGAGCACCCTGCCGTCCGACAGGCGCACCACTCGATCGGTGGCCCCGGCCACGCCCGGATCGTGGGTGACCACGATGATGGTCATGCCGCGTTCCGCGTTCAGCCCGCGCAGCATGGCCAGCAGGGCCGCGGAGCTGGTGCTGTCCAGCTCGCCGGTCGGCTCATCGGCGAGGATCACGGCGGGGCGATTGATGAGCGCCCGGGCGATGGCCACCCGCTGCTGCTCCCCGCCGGAGAGCTCCGCGGGACGGTGGTGGGCCCGCTCGGTGAGGCCCACCCGGCCGATCAGCTCGATCGCCTCCGCCCGGCCGTTCGGCCGTCGCGGCCCGTAGCGCAGCGGGAGCATCACGTTCTCCAGCGCGTTGAGGGTCGGGATCAGGTTGAACTCCTGGAAGACGAAGCCGACCTTCGCGGCCCGGATGGCGGCCAGCTTGGCGTCGGGCGCGCCGCTCACCGGCTCGCCGTCGAGCACCAGCTCGCCGGAGGTTGGCCGCAGCAGGCAGCCGACCAGGTCGAGCAGGGTCGTCTTGCCGCTGCCGGACCGGCCCATGATCGCGAGGAACTCGCCCGGCATGACGGTCAGGCTGATGCCGTCCACGGCTCGCACCTCGCTCGAGCCGCGGCGATAGACCTTGTGCAGATCGCGGGCCAAGATGATCGGGTGGGTCATCGGCTCAGGTGCTGCGCAGGGCCTGCACCGGGTCCAGCCGCGCGGCGCGGAAGGCCGGATAGATGCCGGCCAGGGCGCCGAGGACGGTGGCGAAGATGAAGGATCGGGCCAGCAGCCAGGGCGTGACCAGGAAGACGGTGGTGCCGCTGGCGGCCGTCTGGGCGTTCAGGACCACCACCAGCAGGCTGCCGGCCGACAGGCCGATCAGGCCGCCCAGGGCGCCGAGCAGGGTGGCCTCCAGCAGGAACTCGCGCAGGATGGCCCCGGTCCGCGCGCCAACCGCCTTCTTGATCCCGATCTCGCGAACGCGCTCGCTGACGGTCATGACCATGGTGTTGATCACCGACAGCCCGCCCACGATGACCGCGATCACGCTGGCGCCCACGATGATCAGGTTGAAGACCACGCTGAACTGGCCGAGCTGGTCCTTGACCTCGGCCGGAGTCGTGACCTGGACCCCCGCCACCTCGGCCTCGATCCGTTCGGCGACCGCGTCCGCTCCGCTGATGTCGCCGATGAAGACCTCGATCTGGGTGGCCAGGTCATCGGTCTCGAAGTCGATCACCCCCGGCGCGGCATCCACGTAGACGTGCTGGACGTCGGCCAGCGGGGCGTAGGCGATCTTGTCGGGGAAGGTGAGCGTCCGCTCCAGCACCGCGACCACCTCGAACGGCACCTCGCGGATGGTGAGGGTGTCCCCCACCCGGACCGCATAGCGCTCGGCCAGGTCGGCCCCGATCATCACCATCCCCCGATCGTCCGCGTTGAGCAGCCGTCCGTCGGCGATCGGCAGCGGGGTGGAGGGGTCGTACCAGGTCTGGGGCTGGATCCCGGTCAGGATTGGCGGAAAGTCGAATCCGCCCCGGATCGCGGGGTCGAGCAGCATCTGGAGCACCGGTGAGGCACGTTCCACGCCGTCAACCGCCTCGATCTGGTCGGCCAGCTGACGGCTGATCGGCCGTCCGCCCCCGCCGAAGCCACCGGTGCCGGACTCCGACACGAACAGGCGGGTCTCGAAGTACGCGTTGCCACCGTCGACCAGGACGTTGAGCTTCTCGGCCAGCGCCCCCATCACGGTCAGGGCGAAGACGCCGATCACGATGCCGGCCACCGTCAGGCTGGTGCGCAGCTTGCGGCGCAGGATGTTGCGGATCACTTCACCCATGGGTGCGCTCCATCCTAGCCGGGATGACCCGATCCGGCGGCTGGGCCGATCGGACCCCCTGGCGTGGGCCATCGGCCTACCATGCGGCGATGCCCGAGCGCACGCTGGAGACCCGCCAGGCCTTCCGTGGGCGTCTGCTCCGAGTCCGCGTCGACGAGGTCGAGCTGGACTCCGGACGACGAGCCACGCGTGAGATCGTCGAGCACCCCGGCGCGGTGGCAATCCTGGCCTGGGATGGCTCGCGGCTGGCGATGGTCAGCCAGTGGCGCGCCGCGGCCGGGGGCGAGCTGCTGGAGATCCCGGCCGGAACGCTCGACCCCGGAGAGGAACCGCTCCCGGCCGCGATGCGCGAACTGGCCGAGGAGTGCGGCCTGGCCGCCGACGCCTGGGAGCAGGGCCCGGCCTTCTATACCGCGCCCGGCTTCTGCACCGAGCGGCTGACCGTCTTCCTGGCCACCCGACTGCGGCCGGTGACGGTCAGCGCCCCGGATGACGAGGCGATCACCCGCAGCTGGCTGAGCCTCCCCGATGCGCTGGCAGCCATCGACGGCGGCCGGGTGATCGACTCCAAGTCGATGGTCGGGATTGGGTGGCTGGCCCGGCGGCTGGCCCGGCGGCTGGCCGCGCCGGCGGTCTAGGAACCGAGGTCGATCGCGCGCAGGCGCGGGTTCGGCGTCCGGCCCGGGATCCGGCCCCGCTTGGCGATCGGCCGGCCGTCGATCTCCTTGAGGTCGCCGGTGAAGTCGATGGGGCTCGCGTCCGAGATGGCCGAGCCGACCGCGAAGGAGTCGATCGGCGCGCCGGCGGCCTTGAACGCGGCGATCCGCTCGACGTCGACTCCCCCGGAGACGACGATCTTGACGTTGGGGTGGCCGGCGAGGTCCAGCCGGGCGCGGACCTCCTTGACCAGGTCCGGCGTGACCCTCCCGCGCTCCGAGGGGGTGTCCAGGCGGACGCCCCACAGCCGGTCGCCCAGGGCGTCCGCCACCCGGACCGACTCCTCGGCCTCGTCCTTGAAGGTATCCACCAGCACGATGCGCGGCACGTCGGGGTCGATGTGGCGGTCGAACGCCTCCGCCGCGCGCACCGTGTCGCCGAAGATCAGGATCAGGGCGTGGGGCATGGTCCCGGTTGGCGACAGGCCGGCCAGTCCGGCGCCTGCCGGCGTCGACGCGCCCACGCAGCCGCCGATGACGCTGGCATAGTCCATCTGGTCCGCGACCGATGGGTGCACGTGGCGGGCTCCGAAGCCGATCACCGGGATCGGGGCCGCCGCCTCCACCACCTGGCGCGCCGCGGTGGCCCACCCGGTTGACTGGCTGAGGATCCCGAGCAGCGCGGTCTCGTACAGCCCGAATGCGGAGTACCGGGCGGTGACCCGCATGACCACCTCCTTGGGGCTGATCAGGTCGCCGTCACTGAGCGACTCGACCACCGGCGCGGGGCGATGATCGCGCTCCGGGCCGAGCACCTCGCGCAGGTAGACGATCGCCTCTTCGGCGCCGCACAGGACTGCCGGCTCGCGGGTGAAGACCTCCATGCAGACCACCGGGTCGAGCTGCTCGGCGGCGAGGATCCGCTGCGCGCGCTCGAAGTAGACGTCCGCCGTCTCTCCCGAGAGCACCTCGGCGGCCGGATGGAAGCGCCGGCCCGATGGATGGCTGGTCATGGCCGAGCAGTGTAGTCGGCGCGTCGCCGGCGCCGGATCGACCACGTCGCCAGTCCGACCAGGGCCAGCCCGATGGCGCTGGCGCCCACGACGCGCAGCACGCCGGCCAGCAGGGCCGAGTCGAGCCGCGACCGCGCCTCGCCGATCAGCAGGGTGGCCTGCAACAGGTCGCCCTCGCCGAAGACCGCCGCTGCCCGGTCGAGGGCCTGATCCGGCGGCGGAGTCCCGACCAGCCCGATCTGCTCGAGCGTGCCGCGCGTCGAGCGCTCCAGGTCACGGACCTCGCGGTACGCGTCCAGCACCGCACGCTCCGCCTCGAGCTCGGCGTAGGCCTCGGCGTCGCCCCCCGACACGCGGTACCGATCCCGCAGCCGGTCGGGGAGCCGCAGTTCGAGCGCCGCGGCGTCAGCGGCGAGCGCATCGCGGTCCGCGATCCAGCCCAGCGCCGCGTCGATGCGGCCCTGCGCCTCGTCGAATCGCCAATCGGTCAGCGCGACCCGCACCGGTTCGGGGGCGCCCCAGTCACCGGCCACCTCCAGCAGCCCGGCGAACGCGTCGCGCGTCGCGCTGCGGATGCCCAGTTGTGACCGGCTTTCCGCGTCAAGCACGCTGGCCGCGAAGAGATCGGACACGGACGCGTGACTGACCTGCTCCAGGTGGTCCAGCCAGGCCCGGCTGTCGATGGCCGCGGTGGGGCGTCCGCCGGGTGCGGGCACGTCACCCACCGGCTGGTACGGGTCGATGCCGGCCGCCACCCGGGCCACGGCCAGCCGCAGCCGCGACTCGCCGACGGCGAGGGCGATCTCTTCGGTCACCGCCCACGATGCGGCATATCCGTAGGCCGAGGCATCGGCGTCACCCTCCGCGTCCGACCAGCCGTCGAGTGCGAAGGCGCCGGCGGCAAGCTCCTCGGTCCGCACCCGCGGGTCGTAGGCCGGCTCGACCTGCATGGCGCGGGCAACCTGCGCGGCAAAGTACGAGGCCAGGCCCTCCCGTATCCAGCGGGCACGCGCCAGCCCGGCGTCGACCCAGATGTGGGCGGCCTGGTGCAGGATCGTGAAGTCGGGCGCGTCGAAGGCCACCCCGATCTCCGCGCCGCCCACCAGCGGAGAGCCGGTCCCCGGTTCCGGCCCGGGAACCGACTCCACGACCAGCAGCGGTCCGATGAGCGGGTATGGCAGCCCGACCTCGGACTCCAGGCGGGGCAACGCGGCGATCAGCAGGTCACGCACCCGGCGCCCCCACGCCGCGTCGTCGGTCCAGTGTCGGACCTGGAGGTCCACGGTCGCGCCTGACAGCGGCACGCTGGCCGAGATCGTGGCGTAGGTCGCCGGCGCGCTGGCGCCGATCAGGGCCAGCCAGTGTTCGGGATCCGGAATCGGGCCGCTGTGCAGCGTCGTCTCGCCGCGCGAGGAGATGGGCATGAGCGGGTCGCCATCGACGCTGACCTCGTATTGAATGGGCAGCGTGATGCTCACCGATGCGGACGTTCCGAAGGCCCACGCCGGGAAGCCCACCGCCTGGGGCCGGACATGGGTCCCGTACGGGTCGCCGTCGAGCAGCTCGTAGCGCACGGCGAAGGTCACGCTCTGGTCGAAGCGCACCGGCGCGCGCGGCGTGATGCGCAGCGTGGCGGAGTCGACCTGCGGCTCGAGGGCCACCGCCAGGTCACCCTCCGCGTCCGAGGCGCTCGGCGCAGACGCCCCGGGCTGAACCGCGAGGTCGATCTGCTGAAAGGTGCTGACGGATCCTGCGGGGTCGGGCGTGATGTTGGTGAAGGTCACCTCGACCGAGACCTCGATCCGCCGGGCGTCGGGGTCAACCCGGTAGTTCACCGCGCTGACCAGGGTGTACTCGGCGGCCCACGCCACGGGCGGACGCCACGCCGCGCCGATCAGGACCAGGCAGGCGAGGGCCAGGCGCAGCGCCGGCCGGTGGTCCCTCACCGTGCGCCGTGCAGCAGGCGGGCCAGCGGACCGCGTCGCTTCCGCGCAGGGGCGGGGAGATCCCAGGCGGGCAGGCTGGCCTCTACCTCGGCCCGATACGCCGCCAGCAGGCCGGGATTGCGACCCGCGCGCGCGGTCCAGTCGGGCAGCTGGGCGCGGTCCGCGACCGCGGCCGCCGTCTCGTCCAGCAGCCGGTCCGCGACCAGCGCCAGGCGGGTCAGCCCGCGGCCCAGCTCGTCGCGCGTCTCGGCGCCGGGCGGCAGTTCGCTCATCAGCATCGGCCGGTCGTCATCGGTGAGCGCGAACTTGACCATCGGCAGGTCAAAGTTGGCCCGCAGCAGGCGCAGCAGGGTGCGCCGCGGGAGCTCCATCGCCTCCGGGCCGTAATAGCCCCACAGGGACAGGCCGCCCCCTGCCACCCAGGCGACGGTCACGCGCAGGTCGAAGCGCCGCTCACCGTCGATGATCACGTCCCGGCTGACCGCCAGCGCCGGATCGGTGGCTCCCGCCCCGACCGACTCGAGCCCAAGCTCGGTCAACCAGGCGTCGAGCGGCGGGGCGCCATCAGCCAGGGTGCACCACCGTCTCCCCGGATCGAATCCGGCGACGACCCCCGAAGTCGGCCGCCACGACTCCGGGGTCGATCCGGCAGTTGCGCCCGATCACGACCCGCGGCGGGATGCTGGCGCGCTTGCCCACCAGGGTCAGCCCGGCGTAGAGG
>Ga0209751_10003412_pt1 | contig 15402 bp, 13 predicted proteins | sample RifCSP13_1_FD_184019 | JGI IMG/M metagenome (GOLD analysis project Ga0209751, IMG submission 184019) | Soil microbial communities from Rifle, Colorado - Rifle CSP2_sed 13_1 (SPAdes) (version 2) | ecosystem: Environmental > Terrestrial > Deep subsurface > Rock core/Sediment | place: Rifle... | reverse complement strand
ACCACGCCGGCGGCGATGAAGGTGCCCCGCGTGCCCGCGAGCGGCACGCCGAAGCGCGCCGAGAACGCCGCCGCGCCGCGGGCGTGGTCGCCGTGCTCGTGCGACACGAACACCGCGTCGAGCGCGGCCGGGTCGACCCCCGCCGACTGCAGCCGCTCCGCGAGCTGCCGCGGCCCGAGGCCGGCGTCGAGCAGCACGCGGGCGCCGCCGCCCTCGACGAGCGTCGCGTTGCCGGCGCTGCCCGACCCGAGCACCCTGAATCGGAAGCTCATGGGCAGCAGGCCGTGGCGCAGCCTCCCCCGTTCATACCGAAAGCTCGGCCGCGCGGGGGCGCCAGCCTCCGAGGTTGCCGATCACCGATGCGGCGAGGCGGCCGTCGAAGATCTCCGCCGCCACACGGCGCACCTGCTCGCCGCTCACCGCCTCGACCTCGCCCATGATCTCGCCCAGCTCGAGCTGGCGGCCGAGGTAGAGCTCCTGGCGCGCCAGGTGGTTCATGCGCGAGCTCGAGCCCTCGAGCGAGAGCAGCAGGCCGCCCTTCAGGTGGTCCTTGGCCCGACGCAGCTCCTCCTCGGGGAGCGGCTCGCCCCGCAGGCGGCGGATCTCCTCGAGCGTGAGACGCACCACCTCGGACGCCGAGTCGAGCCGCGTTCCCGCGTAGATCGTGAGCACGCCGCTGTCGGAGTAGGCGGTGACGCCCGACGAGATCGAGTAGACGAGGCCGCGCTTCTCGCGCACGTTCTGGAACAGGCGCGAGGACATCGACCCGCCGAGCACGGTGTTGAGCAGGTAGAGCGCGTAGCGGTCGGGATGCGCCTGCGGGTAGGCACGCGCGCCCAGGCACAGGTGCACCTGCTCGAGCTCGCGCTTCGAGCGCGTCACCGTGCGGCACGCCGTGGCCGGGGGACGCGCGGCGCCCGCGGGAGCCCGGCCCGCCTTGCCGCGGCGCTCGACGCCCGCGAAATGCCGGCCGACGAGCGCCGCGAGCGCGCCGTGCTCGAGGTGTCCCGCCGCGGCGATCAGGATGTTGTCCGGACGATAGACCCGGCTGAAGTACGCCGCCAGGTCCGCGCGCTTGAAGCCCGAGACGCTCTTGCGCGTGCCGAGGATCGGGCGGCCGAGCGGGTGATCGGGCCAGAACGCCTCCGAGAAGATCTCCATCACGAGATCGTCGGGGGTGTCCTCGACCATGCTCATCTCCTCGAAGATGACCTTCTTCTCGCGGGCCATCTCCTGGGGATCGAAGAGCGGGTTCTGGACGATGTCGCCGAGGATCTCGACGGCGAGCGGCAGGTGCTCGTCGAGCACCTTGAGGTGGAACGAGGCGTACTCCTTGGCGGTGAAGGCGTCCATGTAGCCGCCGATCGAGTCGACCTCGGCTGCGATGCGCTCCGCCGAGCGGTGCTTGGTGCCCTTGAACACCATGTGCTCGATGAAGTGGCTGACGCCGCTCGCCGCGCGCGTCTCGTGGCGGCTGCCACGGCGCAGCCACACCCCGATCGCCACGGAGCGCACCTGCGGCATCGCTTCCGTGACGAGGGTGAGGCCGCTGCCGAGCGTCTCCTTGACGATCATGCGAGAGGGCGCCGACGCGTTTGCACTGCGCTTGAGACTAGCACGTGCCGGCCCGGAGCGAACGGCTCAGGGTTCCGCCAGCTTCAGCACCTCCGGGACGAGCGCCCCCGGGTCCTCGCGGGACCAGTTGACACACTGTTCAGTGCTACTGAACGATTGCGATCGTGCAGCGACAGCGTGCAACCGCAGTGGACATCGCGAATACAACTGGCGGAGGCGCCAGCAGTGAGACGGGCCTGCTTCGCGGGCTCATCGCGCAGGTTTCCCTCATCCTCGTGGTGGGTGGGGTGTACGTCCAGACTCTACTCCCGGGGTCGGGTCACTCCCACGACACGGCGGAAGCGCAGTTCTCGGTGCCCCTCCTGTGCCTGACGCACCCGACGGGGTACCCCAGCTACCTCCTTTTAGGGCACGCGTTCTCGCGTCTCGTCCCACTCGGCACGCCGGCCTACCGGACCAACCTGCTGTCCGCCGTCTTCGGGGTCCTCGCGTGTCTCGTCGTACGGCGGCTGCTGAGGCGGCTCGGGGCACGCGAGCTCGTGGCTTGGGCATTCGCGGCTGCGTTCGGCCTGACGCCGACATTTTGGCGGTTCTCGGTCGTGGCCGAGGTCTACAGCCTCAACCTCCTCTTCGTGGCGCTGATCTCAGACTGGCTGCTGAAGTGGAGACGCTCCTTGAGAGACCGCGATCTCCTCATCGCGTGCGCCTGCTACGTGGCGTCGTTCGGCAACCACCTCACGATGATCACGCTGCTGCCGGCGTTCGTCTTCTTCGTCGTGGCAACCCACTGGCGCGTGCTGGTCGAGTGGAGGCTCGTCTGCGCTGTGGGCTGCATGATCCTGCTCGGGCTCGTGCCCTACGCGTACCCGGTTGTAAGGTCTCTCGACCCCGACACTCCTTATCTCGCTTATTCCGTGACGAGCCTCGGGGAGCTTTGGGACTACGCGACGGGCGCGGTCTTCCGAGAAGAGATGTTTGCGTTCACGGTCTCACAAACAGTCTTCGAGCGGGTGCCGATGTTTGCTCGTTTCTTCTGGCACGAGTGCGCGCCGTTCATCCCGCTGGCCGTCGTCGGTCTCGTGGCTCTCGCCGACCGCATCACGGTCGTGTATCTGGGTCTCGTCTTCCTCGGCCACCTCGTCTTTGCGCTCGGCTATGCCATCGGTGACGTCGACAACTACTTCATTCCGCCCTACTTCACGATCGCGGTGCTCGCCGGCGTGGGGCTCGAACGGGTCCTCTCGTCGAGAGCCGGCCGGCGCGTGCCCGCCGTGCTCTGCCTCTCCCTTCCGCTGGCGCTCGCCGTCCAGCATCGGCCGGAGGTCGAGCGCCTGAAGGGCTCCGAGAAGGCAGAGCCCATGCGGCAGCTGCTCGAAGACTCCCGAGACGGCGCGCTCATCATCGCCGGTTACAACGACTACATGTACCTGCTCTACTTCACTCTGGCGGAAAGGCTCTCCGGCCCGTCGGTCTTCGTCGGCTGCGAGATCGAGGTCGCTGACATCGTCGCGTACGTGCGGGACGACCGACCCCTCTACCTGGTGCCCTTGCGCAAGTGGGCTCCGCCGGGTCTGCCCGTCTACTCCACACGACTCGGGCTCAGGCGTGAACTAAAGGCTGCTGGGCTCGGGGTGCAGATGGTGAAGCCAGGTGTCTTCCGGATCGAGCGGTACCCGCTGACTGCGCCCGTTGCCGCTCACGGGACGACCGCGGCGCGGGCGTCGCTCGCCGCTTCGGGCCAGACGAAGTCGGCGCGGTAGATCCGGATCGACCAGCCGGCTCGCCCGATCGGCTCGAGCGCCCGTAGCCGCGCCATGAGCGCGCGGTCCTGCGGGCTCTCGAGGTAGACGCCCTGGAGATTGGTGGCGCTCACCGCCACCACGTCGCCGGGCAGGATCTCGCGCGTGATCCGCGCCGCGTGGGGAGCCGTGTAGCCGGGCAGCGCCTCATGCTCGATGCCGTAGTACGAGGGATCGGCGCTCCCGAAGTAGGACAGCTTCAGCCGGGGGACGCCGTGGGCGCGCATCCACTCGGCGAGCCGCTTCAGGTCCTGCCCCCAGTCGAGGTTCGAGTCCACCAGCAGGCGCCAGCCGTTGCGCGGTCCGCCCGCGATCTCGTTGAAGTAGGCGAGGTGGTGCGGATGCTGGAGCAGCGTGCCGCCCGCGTACCAGAGCGCGAGTGCCGCCGCGAGCCGGGCGCCCCTCGGCGCGCGCCACGAGCGCAGCGCCGCCGCCGCCTCGCCGGCCGCCAGGAACAGGAACGGGTAGATCGGCAGCAGGTGCCGATGGCCGATCTGAAGGCCCCGGGTCGCGGTCGCGGTGAGGTAGACCGCCACCGGGATGAAGACGAGTGCCGCGTCCCTGCGCCGCAGCCGCGGCGCGCGCACTAGCGCCACGGCCGTCAGCAGCAGCAGCGGCACCGGGGTCTTGAGCAGGAAGCTGACCGCGAAGTAGTGCGGAAAGCCGTGGTCGCTGAGCTCGCCCATCAGGAACGTGGGGCGCGCGGCCGAGTGCTCGGCGACGAACAGCATCCCGCGGGCGTAGTCCTCGGGAACGATCCCGGTCCGACCTGCGAAAGCCACCGCGCGCTCGAGCGCGCCCGAGTGAGAGGCTGCGAGCGACCCCGCGAGCTCGGCCCGCAGCGCGGGGTCGGACGACAGCGCCGCGCGGAAGCCGTAGGCGGCCCACACGACCGCGAGCGCGATCGCCGCGACGGCGCCCAGCTGCAGCGCCAGCCGACCGAGCCGAGCCCGCCGCTCCAGGACGGGCGCCTCTGCCAGGGTCCAACGCAAGCCGAGCAGGACGAAGACGGCGATCAGGATGGGCGCCGAGAACTTGGCGGCGAAGGCGGCGCCGGTCAGGAGCCCCGCCGCGAGCAGGCGGCCGGCCGTGGCGCGCGCCAGCAGTCGCTCGAAGGCGATCACGGCGAGAAGAAAGAAGAGCGCGAAGCCGAGGTCGGTGGTCACGAGCGCGCCGTGCGCCAGCACGTCCGGCGAGAGAGCGGTCAGGAACGCGGCAGAGGCGCCGGCCAGGAGGCCGAAGCGTTCCCGGGCCGCGAAGAAGACGGCTATGACCAGGCACGAAGCGAGTGCCACCACCGGCAGCCGACCCAGCAGCAGCAGCCGATCGGCGTCGTTCCATCGGTACAGGAAACGCCGCCCGAACTCCCACTGCCGGGCCCGCGTCCAGGAGACGTCCGTGGCGCGCATCTCGGGCCCGACCGCGAGCAGCGGCGCCGCAGCCAGCAGCTTCACGAGCGGCGGCTGCTCGGGGTTCAGCCGGTGGTCGCCGAGTGCCAGGTGGGTGTAGCCGGCCGGCAGGTGGGCACCCTCGTCGAACGTGGCCGAGTGGCCCCGCATGGCGTGGACGGAGAGGCCCGCCTGGAGCCCCACGAGGGCGGCCAGGAGCCCCGACTGAAGCGCGCGGCTCATGGACGCGCGGGCGCCGCCGGGCGGGGCACGACGTCGTCCATCGCCCGGGCGATGGCCTGGGCGGCGATGCGGTGGGCGATCTCGTTGGGATGCTCGTCAGCTGCGCCGTCCACGACCAGCAGCCTCCAATCGACCTTGCGGTAAGAGGGCAGGAGGTCGACCGCCCGAGCGCCGGCCTCCCCCGCCGCCTGCGCCACCTTCGCGTGGAGCTCGGCGAACGGATAGCGCGCATCGAGCGGGTTGGCGAAGAGCGGGAACACCACCACCACGAACGGCACGCCTCGCGCGCGGCACAGCCCGCCCATCGCGACGAGCGCTTGGCGCGCCTTCGTCCAGCCGGCGTAGCCGTCCGCGTACATCGAGCGATAGCCGGAGATGCGGCGGCGGTTCTCGAGCGTCGCGTGAACCCGGCTGCGTACGAGGCGGACGAGCGCGGAACGCGACCCGAAAGCCTCGAGCGGGCCCGGCTTGCTGCCTTCCGCCTCGGCCCAGTCGCGGGCGCGGCGTGCCTCGGCGGCGTCCTCGTCCTCGCTGTCGTTCAGCACCCACGCCAGCACCACGACGTCGGGCCCGTAGCCGAAGCCCTCGCTGTCGAGCCGGCTCAGCTGCTCGACGGCGTTCATCCCCGGCTCGGCCAGGTTCACGGCTTCCCAGCGCTCGCCGCGCGTGCGCGAGAGCGTGCGCTCGACGCGCTGCGGCCACGCGTCGTCGAACAGCACGCCCACGCCCCAGGTGAACGAGTCGCCGAGACAGACCAGGCGGCGGACACCCGGGGGCTTCGGCTGGACGCGCTCGAGGTCGCGATAGCCGAGCGCGTTGATCGGCTGACGATCGCGGCGACCGGTGCGCAGCGGCGCGTAGCCGCTCGCCCCGTCTCCGCTCAGCAGCCGCGCGGCGCCTTCGGCGACGAGGAGCGCCACGACGGCCGCGGCGAGCAGCAAGGCGACCTCGGCGCGGCGCGGACCACTGGGCATCGGACTGCCATCATAAGGCCGCCTTTCGGCCGGCCTGCCGGGGACCGCGTGTTATGCTTCCGACGCCGATGGTGCCGCGCCCCACCGCCCACGCCGGACCCTCCCCCGTGCGCGCAGCGGGAACGTTTTTTTGTCTCGCCGTGCTGCTGGGTGCCCAGACGGCCTCGGCACAGCAGGAGCCCGTGGGCGACGACCCCATCGCCATCCCCGGTCAGCAGAACCTCACCCTGGGTTCAGGGGCGCGCGCCTACGGGATGGGCGGGGCGTTTCTCGCGCGGGCCGACGACGCCACGGCCGCGTCCTGGAACCCGGCAGGCCTCAGCTACCTGCGCGCGCCCGAGCTGTCGCTCGTGGGGGTCTACAACAGCTTCACCACGGTGGAGAACCTCGACAACGACAGCCTGAAAGGCAGCTCGGTCGACTTCGCGGCGTTCACCTGGCCCGTGGGCGCGGGTGAAGTGAGGGGAGCGGTGCAGCTCAGCTACCAGCGGGCCATCTCGTTCGACGGCACGCGCCACATCGACCAGTACGGGGCCATCGGCGACGACGAAGGCAACGGGGTCGGGCTGGTGCGCGTCGACGACGGAGTGAGCGACGGCGGCTTCGACGTGGTCGCCCTGGGCACCGGCTTGCGCTTGAGCCGCCACGTGCGCGCCGGCTTCACGGTGAACCGCTGGCTGAACGGCTACGGGCAGAGTCTCGAGCGGAACCTGTACAATCTCCCCACCAACCGGCAGCGCCGCCACTTCGACCTCGACTTCCGTCCGCGCGGCTGGAGCTTCAACCTCGGGCTGATCGTCTCGCCGATCGAGACCCTGAACCTCGCCGCGGTCTACAAGACACCGTTCACCGCGACCGTGGGCCTCGACCGGGCGCGCCGCGACTACTTCGGCGATCCCGAAGAGCCCGACGAGATCACCAGCAATGCCTTCTCGAGCAACTCGGTGAGGCTCGACTTCCCGTCCTCGTTCGGCTTCGGCCTCTCCTGGCGGGCGCGCGAGACGCTGACGCTGTCGGCGGACTACACGCGCAGCGACTGGTCGAGTGCACGCATCCGCGACTACTTCGAGGTGCGGTTCACGCCGGCCTCCGACGCGGAGGGCAACCCCGGTCAGCCACCGCCGCCCTTGTTCTTCCAGCAACTCCAGTACCCGACGCTCAAAACCGTGCCGGACCCCGACGACCCGAACGACCCCGCGCTCGTCGTCGCCCAGCAGGACGCCGAGCAGATCCGAGCGGGCGTCGAGTGGGTGTTGATCAAGGGGCGTCTCAAGATCCCCCTGCGCGGCGGCTACTTCAACGACCGACAGATTGCCCCGGCGGGCAACGACACGGTGCGCTTCAACGGGATCACGGCGGGCACCGGGCTCATCCTCGGCGCACTGCAGCTCGACGTCGCGTGGGTCTACGAGTTCGGCGAGTACTTCGTGGCCGCCGGGGCGACCACGGCCCCCCCGATTCGCTACGCGCTCACGACGAACCGCGTCTACGCCTCGGTGATCTACCGCTTCAGCGGGCGCTGGCTGCCCTGATGAGTGCGGAGCGACCGCCGCTCGCCTCGGTCGAATCGGTTCGCGAGGAGCTGCGGCGGCTCGGCTACCTCGACAGCTCGCTCGACCGCTTCGTGCTGACCGGGGCCTCGGGGGGGACTCCCCTGCGCGCGTCGCTGCGCGCGGCGGCGAGAGTCGGCCTCGTGGGCGGGGTGCTGTTCGGGCTCGCGGCGACGCTCGCGGCGGCGGGCCTCGACCGTCGCCTGCTGGACGAGCCGCGCGACCTCGTGGTGCTGGCGCTCTACCTCGTAGTCGCGTTCGGCGTGCTCACGGGTGCGGTCGCCCTCCTGGGAGGCCTGCTCGCGGCCTGGGCGCGGCGCCGCGGGCGCGAGGCGGGAGACAACTTGGCGCGGCGCGTGGGCATCGCCGTCGCCGTCGGCGCGGCGCTCTACGTCGCCCTGTGGTGGCGCTCGCACCTCGGCGAGTCCGGCCTGGGAGGACAGGCGATCGCGGTCGCGGTGGGGCTCGCCCTCAGCCTGGCGCTCGGGCGCTTCGCGTCGCTCGCCGCAATCGCCGTGCTGTCCACGGGTGGGGCGGCGCTGCACCTGCCCCCCGCGAGCCTGTCGCGCCGCCGCGTGGCGCCCCTCGTGCTGGGCGCCGCCGCGCTCTTCGCCCTGGTGCTGGTCGGAGCACCGCGACTCGTCCAGTCCCGCGCCGTGACCGCCCCCGACTTCGCGGTCGTCCCCACGGGGCTGCAGGTGCGGGTGCTCGCGATCGACGGCCTCGAGCGACGGATGGCCGAGGAGCTCGTCGGGCGCGGCGAGATGCCGGCGCTCGCGGCGCTCCTCGGGCGCGGGGCTCACGCACGGCTGCGCGCGGAAGAGGAGCGCGTGCCCGCGATCGTGTGGACGACGATCGCTACCGGCCGGGGCCCGGCCGCCCACGGCATCCTGTCGGCCGACACCCGCCGCATCACCGGCCTGCGCACGCCCGTCAGCCTGGATGCGAAGGCTTCTCCCTTCGCCGAGGCGCTCGGCCGCGCCACGGACCTGCTCCGCCTCACGCGCCCGCAGCCCGCGAGCGCCTCGCTGCGCAGCGTCAAGACCTTCTGGAACGTCGCGTCCGAGAAGGGGCTGCGCGTCGGCGTCGTGAACTGGTGGGCGACCTGGCCGGCCGAAGCGGTCAACGGCTGGCTGGTGAGCGACCGCGCCGCGTTCAAGATCGAGAAGGGCGGGGCGGCCGACCGCGAGGTTCACCCTCCCGAGGCCTTCGAGCGGCTCCGGCCGCTGGTCGCCCCGAACGAGCCCGAGCGGGCCCGCCGCCTGGACCTGTTCCACCTCGCCTCCGCCCGGACCCTGAGCGCGGACGCCCCGCCCGACCTCGAGGCGGTCTATCTGCCCGGGCTCGACATCGTGACGATGCAGCAGCTGGGCGAAGCGCCCGCGAGCGACCTCGCCGCTCTCGACGCCAAGCTCGCCGCGGTCCGGGCCCAGTACCGCTTCGTCGATACGCTCCTGGCGGCGACGGTCGCGGAGCTCGAGCCGCGCGAGGTGCTGGTCGTGGTCGGCGACCCCGGGCGGCTGGCGCGCGGGTCGGCGGAGCCAGCCGAGGGCCTGCTCGTGCTCGCGGGCGCGCCGGTGGCGCCGGGCGACCTGGGCAGCGTGTCGGAGCGCGACGTCGCCCCGACCGTCCTGCACCTGCTCGGCCTCCCCCGCAGCCGCGAGCTCGACGGCCAGGTCCTCGAGAGCGCCCTGAGCGAGCCATTCCGCCGTGACCATCCGGTTCGCAGGGTGGACTCCTACGGCCGCCGCCCGCCTTCGCGGCCGGCGGACAGCGCCTTCGATCAGGACGTGCTCGAGCAACTGCGGAGCCTCGGCTACATCCAGTAGCCGAAGGCGGGCGCGCCTGCGGGTCGCCTCAGCCGCGCTCGCTCAGGTCGACCCCGACGAAGCGCGGTCGGCGCGAGCGCCGGAAGAGTCGGCCGGCGAGGACGAATGCCGCGACGAGGCCGGCGAGCACGACGCCGATCCCGGCCGCGGGTGACAGGCCCAGCGTTGCCCAGAGGTCCATGTGCGCCTCCTGAACCTCTTGGACACCGCCAGGGCGCGTCGGTTCCGTCAGCGGACGACATTCAAGGTCACGTCGATCTTGACGACTTCGCCGGTCACCGGGTCGGTGGAGGCGATCGCCTGGACACTCTGGCCGTCGCGCAGGACCGGGTCGAGGGTCGCGTTGAAGGTGCGGAAGAGCGGCGCGGCCGCGGTACTGGCCTCAGTCAGCGCGCTCGACTCCGCCCCGCCGGCAACCGAGGAGTTCTCGAGGTTGAGCATGAGCTGGTAGCGTCCGTCACCCCCCACCTCGCGGGCACTACAGTCGATATTGGTGCCGACGTTCTTGTACTGGAAACTGGTCGTCGCCTTCCCCGTGTCCGAGGAGGTCGCTACCGCCACCGGCGTTTCGACGCCCATCCGCACCCGCACCGAACGGCCTTCCAGCGTCACGTTGAACGTGTAGGGAAGGCTCGCCAACTTGCGTTCTCCCTGGAAGCGCGCGATCACCACCTGGACCCGGAGCATCGCCCCCGACACGCGGCGCTCCGCCGGCCGGGCCGCTTCTAGCGTCTTCGTGGTATCAGGCTTCGGCGTGTCCTGGGCACGGCCCGGCGCGGCCAGTAAGGCAGCAGCAAACAACGCGGACAACAGCGTGACGGCCAGACGGCGTGGCATGAGCAGTCTCCTTGTCATTCGGCCCCGGAGCCTTCGTTGGGGTCGAGGGGAACGATCTCGAGCGGTGGAATCTCCCTGACTGTCGGCTCCGTCAGGGGAGCCGAGAGATCCGCGACGAGAAGTGAATCCGGCGTGACGGAACGGCGCCGCAGGGACGCGGCGAAGCGAAGCAAGCCCTCGGCCTCGCCGGCCGGGACGAGGATCTCAGGCTCTCGAGGTCGCTGCGCCCGAGCGCGGCTCGGAACCCGGGGCTGGCTCTCGACCGGCGGCGAGCGGTGGGCGCTCTCGAGAACGACGGTTTCCGGAGCAGGCGTCGCACGGGGCGTCTCGTGAGCCGGAGCGCGATCAGCCACGGTCGCCGGGGGCTCCGGCCGGGGACCGCGCTGCGCGACGAGGACCGTCGCCACGATCACGGCCGCCACGGACGCCGTGACCACGAAGCCCCAGCCGAGGCGCCAGCCGGGCGTTGCTTCGACGGACTCGGCCACCGCACTGCGGATGCGGGCGACGAGGGCGGGCGACGGCTCGGCCAGCAGCAGCCGGGACAGGTCGTCGTCCGCGACGGCGAGCGTTTGCTCCAGCGACCGCAGCTCCTCGCGGCAGCCTTCGCAGGAGGCGAGGTGCGCCTCGAGCTCGGCCGCGACCGGAGCGCCCGCCGCCACGTCGCTCAGTGCGCTTTTGTGTCGTGCACAAGCCATCTGAGTCTCTCCGCCAGCTCTTTGCGCGCCCGGAACAACCGCGACTTGACCGTGCCCACCGGCAGCTCCAGCAGCCGCGCGACCGAGTCGAGGTCCTGCTCCTCGATCGCCACCAGCACCGTCACGAGGCGCAGCTTCTCGGGCAGCGCCGCCACCGCCTCGGCGACTCGCATCCGCAGCTCTCCGCGCGCCGCCTCGTCTTCGACCGACCCCGCGTGCCGCCCGGCCTCCAGCGCGACCGCGTCCTCGCGACGGGCGCGCCGCCTCTCGCCGCGGATCCGGTCGAGCGCGAGCCGGAAGGCCGTCCGCACCAGCCAGGCCCGGAAGCGGTCGCGGTCGCGGATCGCCGCGAACGACCGGTGCGCCCGCAGGAAGGCTTCCTGGGCCACGTCCTCCGCTTCCTCGCGCCGCCTCAGGACCCCGAGGGCGACCCGAAACGCCAGCGTGGAGGAGTCGGTGACGCGCGCTTCGAACTCGCGCTCGAGCGCGGGGTCCAGGCTCAACGCTTCGGCCCAACCCGCCGACATCGCGCCATCCAGGACCACCTCTTGCCTCGGAAAGCCAGACGCCACGAGCCCTCCGGGGGTTCAGTCGCCGGCCGGCTCGTCGAGCCCCTTCGGGTAGACCTTGACGGCGTCCCAGCGCTTGAGCTGGACCTGGCCGGGGGCGAAGCCCTTCGGCTTGCGCACGTCGGCGACCCGGCAGACGTGGACTTCGACCTTGCCGCGCGCGCCACGGGCTTTCGAGTGCCAGGCTGCGAGCTCGGCCGCGCGCTCGAGCACGGGCCGTGGGAGCGCCTCGAGCTCGAACGGGTTCCGGACGACGACGTGGCTCCCCGCCGGTCCCTTGACGTGCAGCCAGAAGTCGCGCGGCTCGGCGACGGCGAAGGTCAGGCGGTCGTTGTCGGCGTCGGCCTTCCCGACCAGGATCTCGAATCCCTCGAAGGCGACCGTCCGATAGCCCTTGCCCTTGCTGCCCACAGCTCTCTCCCGCGGGCGCCCATGCTACGCTCGCCGCCTCACTCGTCTCAAGGCAGGAGCGCATGCACGAGTTCGACCTGGACGCGGAGGCGGTGCGGCGGCTCGGCTACACCGCCGTCGATCTCGCGGCCGAGCACCGGGCGGGCCTGATGCAGCGGCCCGTGTTCGGCAAGGTCGGTGAGGCCGCGGCGTCGTTCGACGAGCCGCTGCCCGAGACGGGTGAGCCCATCGAGCGCCTGCTCGCGGACGTCGGCGAGCGCATCCTGAATCGGCCGTTCGGCAACTCGCACCCGCGCTTCTTCGCCTTCATCAACGCCACGGCCGACCCGGTCGGCATCGTGGCCGACTACCTCGCGGCCACCATGAACAGCAACTGCTGGGGCGGCGACCACGCGGCGATCCACGTCGAGCGGCAGGTGCTGCGGTGGCTCAGCGCGATCCTCGGGCTGCCGGCCGAAAGCGAGGGCATCCTGACGTCGGGCGGCTCGATGGCGAACTTCACGGCGCTCGCGACGGCGCGGTGCGCGATGGCGCCCGGCGTTCGCGAGGACGGCTTCGCCGCCACCGAGCCGCTCGTCGTCTACGTCTCGGAGGAGGTCCACAACTGCGTCGACAAGGCGGTCGATCTCCTCGGCATCGGCTGGAAGCAGCTGCGGAAGATCCCGACCGACGAACGCTACCGGATGCGCGTGGACCTGCTGAAGCAGGCGATCGCCGAGGACCGCCGGACCGGCCGCAAGCCGGCGATCATCGTGGGCAACGCCGGTACCGTCAACACCGGAGCCATCGACCCGCTCGACGAAATCGCCGATCTTTGCGCGGCCGAGGGGCTCTGGTTCCACGCCGACGGGGCCTACGGAGCGATGGCCACGATCTCGCCGCGGCTGCGGCCGCTGTTCAAGGGCCTCGAGCGGGCCGACTCCGTGGCGGCCGATCCGCACAAGTGGCTCTACGTCCCCTACGAGGCGGGCGCCACGCTGGTGCGCGAGCCCGGGCGCATGGCCGCCGCCTTCCAGCGACCGGCGCCGTACCTGGTGCACGATCCCGAGAGCCCCGTGCGCGGGCCGGTCTCCTTCAACGAGCGCGGGCCCGAGCTGTCGCGCGGCTTCAAGGCGCTCAAGGTCTGGATGGGCCTGAAGCACCACGGCGTCAAAGGCTACGCCGCGGCGGTGGACCACGACGTGGCGATGGCCCGCGCCCTGGCGGACACGCTGAGCGCGCACGGCGACTTCGAGCTGCTCGCTCCGCCGGTGCTGTCGATCGTCGGCTTCCGCTATCGGCCGGCGGGCCGCGGCCTCGGGGAGCCCGTGCTCGACCGCCTGAACCGGCAGATCGTGAACCGGCTGGTCGGCAGCGGGGCCTTCTTCCTGGCCCCGACGCTGCTCAAGGGACGCACGGCGATGCGCGTCGCGATCGTGAACTTCCGCACCCGCGAGGAGGACGTGCGCGCGCTGGTCGACGAGGCCGCGCGCGCCGGCCGAGAGCTTCTCTGAGACACGCGCGGCGTCGGCTCGCCGACTCCGCGACCGAGGTGGACATGGCCGAGAACACGAGCGGGGGCTCCCCCGCGTTCCAGGAAGCGCGTCGCGAGCACAAGAGCCTCACGGCCGCGGTTGAGAAGAAGGCGCTCGTGTGGATGGCCGAGCGGCTGCCGCCCTCCATCAATGCCGACCACCTGACGGCGCTCGGCCTGCTGGCGTTCCTGCTGGGCGGCATCTTCTATTGGCTGTGCCGGCGTGATCTCGCGTGGCTGCACGCCGTCAACGCCTGCCTCGTCCTCAACTGGCTCGGCGACAGCCTCGACGGGACCGTCGCACGCGTGCGCCAGAAGCTGCGTCCGCGCTACGGCTTCTACGTGGACCACATGGTGGACGCGCTCGCCGCCCTCTTCCTGCTGCTCGGGCTCGCCTACTCGAGCCTGATCACGCCCGCGGTGGCGATCGCTCTGCTCGTCGCCTACTTTTTCCTGACCATCAATATGGGCTATGCGACACACGCGCTCGGCGTCTTCAAGATCTCGTTCGGCGCGGTGGGCGGCACCGAGATGCGAATCCTGCTCGCGCTCGTCAACCTGCTCGTGCTGCGCTGGCCGCACGTCACGCTCGCCGGCGCGCGGGTCCTGCTCTTCGACGTGATGGGGCTCGCGGCGACCGTCGCGGTGGCGGTGACGGCGCTCCGCTCCACGGCCCAGGTGGCGAAGCGGCTCTACGACCTCGAGCGGATCTAGCTCACCAGTCGCCGCCGAGGCCGGCGATCACCGTGGCGAACGTCGCGATCCCGTCCCACAGGTTCTGGAGCCGCAGGTTCTCGTCGGGAGCGTGCTGCGCGTTATCGTGATTGACGATCGGCAGGATCACGACGGGCACCCGGAAAGTCTCGACGAAGAGCAGCATCGGCACGCTGCCGCCGAGCGTGGGCAGGGCGATCGCGGGCTCCTGCGTGTCTTCGCCCACGACCGCCAGCAGCCGGCGCGAGAACGGCAGCTCGAGCGCGGTACGCGCCGCCGGGTAGCCACCGCTCCAGTCGAGCCGCACCAGGTTCGGCTTGGCGCGCCGCTCGTCGAGCGTCGGCTCGGCGTGGACGATGCTCCAGCCCTGCGCGCCGAGGTGCGCCTCGACGCGCTCGCGCACCCGCTGCGGCGTCTGGTCGGGCACGAGCCGGAAGTCGATAGAGGCCCGCGCCTCGGTCGGGATCGCGTTCTGCGCCTTCTGCCCGACCGCTCCCGACTGCAGCCCGCGCACGTTCAGGGCCGGCAGCATGATGCGCTCGACCAGGCGTGCAGCGCCGGCCTCCGAAGCCGCGAGCGCGAGATCCTGGCGAATGGCCGCGTCGACGTCGGGCACCGCGGCGAGCGCCGCGCGCTCCCCGGCAGTCGTCGTCCGCACGTCGTCGTAGAAGCCGGCGACCGCGATCCGGCCGTCGGGGTCGCGCAGGCCGGCGACGAGGTGCGCGAGCGCCAGCGCGGGGTTGGGCACCCAGTTGCCGTAGTGCCCGCTGTGGACGGAGCGTGAAGGGCCGTACACGGTGATCTCGACGTCGGTCACGCCGCGCACGCCGAAGACCACCTGCATGCGACGGCTCTGGTGCACGGGCCCGTCGCATAGCAGCCAGGCGTCGGCGCGGAGCAGCTCGCGGTTCTTCGCCAGCACGGCGCCGAGGTGAGGGGAGCCCGCCTCCTCCTCGCCCTCGAAGAACAGCTTGAGGTTGACGGATGGACGCGCCCCCGTCGCGCGCAGGGCGTCGAGCGCCGCCACGATCGCGAGGATCGGGGCCTTGTCGTCCGACGCCGAGCGCGCGAAGATCCGCCACTCGCCACCCGTCGTGCCGCGCAGGGAAGCGATGTCGAGCGTGCGCGCGCCCGGTGCGAGCGGCCCGTCGCGCAGCACGGGGCTCCACGGCGGGCTCGCCCAGCGCTCGGGCTCGACGGGCTGCCCGTCGTAGTGCGCGTACAGCACGACGGTCTTCGGGGCGCCGACCTGCAGCTCGCCGTAGACGACGGGCGGCCCGCCCTCACCATCGAGCAGGCGGG
>Ga0209751_10003411_pt1 | contig 15403 bp, 14 predicted proteins | sample RifCSP13_1_FD_184019 | JGI IMG/M metagenome (GOLD analysis project Ga0209751, IMG submission 184019) | Soil microbial communities from Rifle, Colorado - Rifle CSP2_sed 13_1 (SPAdes) (version 2) | ecosystem: Environmental > Terrestrial > Deep subsurface > Rock core/Sediment | place: Rifle... | reverse complement strand
CGGAGGCTGAGCTGCCGCCATCTCCTCCATCTCTTTGAGCGTGGGCAGTTGGCTCAGGTCTTTCATGTTGAACGTCTGCAAAAATTCGGCTGTCGTGCCGTACAGGAAGGGTCTTCCGGGAACATCTTTCCGCGCCACGATCCGGACCAGCCGCCGCTCCTGGAGGGTCGCCAGCACGCCATCGACATCGACGCCGCGTATCGCCTCGATCTCGGCCCGTGTGATCGGCTGCTTGTAGGCGATAATGGCCAACGTCTCCAGCAGGGGACGACTCATCCGCGCCGGCCTTCCCTTGTAGAGGCTCTTAACCCATTCCGCGTTCTCTTTCGGGGTCCTCATCTGGTAGGCGCCGGCGACCTCCACAACGCGGAAACCCCGGCCGGCGGTCTCGTACTCGGACTGGAGTTCCTCCAGCAGAGCCGCGATCTCCTTCCTTTCAACCTCGCCGAGGATCTCCCGAATGCGAGCGAGGGTCACAGGGCCGTCGGCGGCGAAAAGCAGGCTTTCCAGAATCGACTTGAGACGATCACGTTCCATCGCCATCTTCTCCGATTGGCTCCTTCGCCATCCGCTCGTGGACCTCGCCGAGAGGCACGGCCAGTTCGATCACGATCGCCCCCATCCGCTCTTCTTGGGCAATTCTGATAGCGCGGATCTTGACCAGCTCCAACATGGCCAAAAAAGTCACCACGACCTCCAAGCGCGAGGTCGCCGTATCGAACAGAGACTGAAAAATCACCTTGCCTCTGCGGTGCAGATCATCCAGGAGCAAATTCATCTTTTCCCGCACCGAGACGCTCTCCAGCACCACCTCGTGCGCCCGCTCCTCCGGGAAGCGCTCCAGGATCTGGCGCAGGGCCGAAATCAGATCAAACAGAGAGGGCTGCTCGAAGACAACACTGGGGCTCTCTTCGGGCGGCTCGCTGGATCGCGGAAAGACATCGCGCCACAGAATCTCTCTTCTTTCGAGATCCTCGGCGGCCTCTTTGAATTTCTGGTATTCCAACAACCGGCGCACCAGCTCCTCGCGCGGATCCTCACCCTCTTCGCCCTCTTCATCGTCCTCTCCGAAGGGAAGCAGCGTTCGCGACTTGATGTGGATGAGGGTTGCGGCCATAACCAGAAATTCGCCCGCCACATCAAGGTTTAAACTCTGCATCAGCTCCAGAGCGGCTAGGTACTGTTCCGTGATCGTCGCGATAGGGATGTCGGTGATGCTGATTTCGTTTTTTTTGATCAGGTGCAGTAAGAGGTCCAGGGGACCCTCGAAAATCTCTAACTTTACGCTGGTATCCACTGCCTCCTGCCTTTTGCCTTTACAGTCCCAACGCGCTGCGAACTTCGGTCATCGTTTCTGCCGCCTGCTGCTGCGCGACGCGGTTCCCCGCCGCGAGCACTTCCCCTACCTCCGCGGGCCGCTTTTCGTAGGCCGCTCTCTTTTCTCGAAAAGGCGACAGATCCTCGATCACATGCTTGATCATGACCTTTTTGCAGTCCAGACAACCGATCCCGGCGGTGCGGCAGCCTTGGGAAACAAAGTCGATCTCCTCAGGCGTACAGTAAATTTTGTGCAGTTGAAAGGCGGGGCACCTCTCCGGTTCCCCCGGATCCTGTCGCCTCACTCGGGCCGGATCGGTCATCATCCGGCTCAGCTTCTGGTCGATCTCCTTGGGCGTGTCCGAGAGAAAGACCGCGTTATTATAGCTCTTGCTCATCTTTCTGCCGTCCAGGCCGGGAAGCTTCTGGGTTTCCGTGAGAAGGACCTCCGGCTCCGGAAAGATAACGCGATAAACCTGGTTAAAGCGGCGCACGATTTCTCGGGTGAGCTCGACATGGGGGGCCTGGTCCACACCCACCGGGACCTTGTTGGCCTTGTACATCGTGATATCCGCAGCCTGGAGCACGGGATATCCCAGAAAGCCATACGTAGAAAGGTCCCTTCCCTCCAGTTCCCGCATCTGCTCCTTGTAGGTCGGATTCCGCTCCAGCCAAGAGACGGGAGTGATCATGGAGAGCAGCAAATGGAGTTCCGCGTGCTCTTTGATCCTCGACTGGCGAAATAGAACGCTGCGCCTCGGGTCCAGACCCACGCTGAGCCAGTCCATCACCATTTCCACCGTGTTCTGCTCGATGCCTTGCGGGGAGGCATAATCAGTGGTCAGGGCGTGCCAATCGGCGACGAAGAAGAAGCAGCGATAACCCTCCTGAAGGCGCACCCAGTTCTTCAAGGCGCCATGGAGGTGGCCGAGATGCAGGCGGCCGGTCGGGCGCGCACCGCTGACGATGGTGTCCATGCCACTCCTACCTAGAGCATCCCGTCGAAAATCCCCAGGAGAAACTGTATCGCCGGACCGATCAGCCCATCCATCACATCCGTCATCAGGAGCAGCAGGATGATCAAAAAACCATACGGCTCCACCCGAGCCAGAGTGGAAGCGTGTGGCTCAGGCAGGAGCCCCACGAGCACCCTTCCCCCATCCAACGGAGGGATCGGAAAGGCGTTGAATACGGCGAGCACCACGTTGATCACGACGCTGTTTCTGGCCATGAGGGCTAGGGGAGTCAAGATGGCAAGCCAAAAAGAGGCAAGCGGCGTCTGAGCGGAAAATTCCAACGAGAGCAGAACCTTGAGCGCGAGCACGCTCCCCAGCGCGAGCAAAAGGTTCATCATCGGACCGGCCAGCGCGACCCAGACCATGTCCCGCTTCGGATGATTCAAATTGTAGTAGTTGACCGGCACCGGCTTGGCGTAGCCGAACAAAAACGGGGCACGCATGACGATCAGGAGAAGCGGCAGGAGCACGGTTCCGAAAAGGTCGATGTGAGAGAGCGGATTGAGAGTCAATCTTCCCATCCGGGCTGCTGTGGGATCGCCCAGGCGGTACGCCACCCATCCATGCGCCACTTCGTGAAACACGATCGCTGCTAGCACCGGCAAGGCCCAAATGGCGATCTGACGGATCACCCCTTCAATCATGGTCCTCTCGCATGCCCCCGTACTAAAGCAAAGAATCTGGTTAAAAAATACGGCACTCGGTGCCAAAACACAAGGAGAAAGCCGCGGAAATCAGAACCAGGAGATTGGCCTAAGGGCGCAAGCGGCGGATCGTTTCGACGTAATCCCGAACACCCCTCTCGATATCGTACGCAGGCGCATAACCTAGATGAGCGCTCGCTGCTGAGATGTCAAAAATACAATAGCTGCTCTTGGACCGCCCAAGGTTACTTTGACCCGGACCCATCTCAATCCGCACCTGAGGAAAGAGGCTCTTTAAGACTGTGACAAATTCTCTTGGGGTAGAGCCTCTTCCGGTTCCGATATTGAACGTCCATTGATTGAGCCTCTCAACCCTGAGGGCCAACCAAATAGAGCGCGCGACATCACCCACGTACATAGCATCGTTTAACTGATCGCCCCCCTCAGGGAGAATCACCTCCTCTCCACCCATCACCTTTTCGATAAGTTGCCCATAAAAAGAAAGAGCCCCATGGCGCACTTCTTTTCCTGGCCCATAAATAGAAGCAAAGCGAAGTGAGACGAATTCCACGCCGTATCTTTCGCGATAATAGTTCCCAATGGTCTCGCAACAAACCTTGATGGCGCCATACAGATCCGCCGGTTTCTGGGGATGATCCTCCCTGACGGGGACGAACTTCGGGTGACCACAATCGCCAACGATCTCGCCATAGACAGCCTTCGAGCTGGTAAAGACAACTCTCGGGATCTTGGAGGCTCGGGCTGCTTCCAAGACATTAACGGTTCCCTCTGTGCCCACCCGGACGCCAAGACGCGGATTCGCCTCCGCCGGATCGGGCATGAGCGCGGCCAGATGCGCGACATGGGTGATGTGGAAGCTCGCTACAGCTTTCCTTAAAGCCTCGGGGTCAAGGATATCGCCTTCGACGAGATCGACCTTGTCCTTGATGTCAGCGATCAGGGAGAGATCCATCCGGTTATCAAAAAGCACCGGCCGGTCACCCTCAGACAGAAGGAGGCGTGCCAACACTGCCCCATTTACCCCGGTCCCGCCCGTGATCAGAATTCTCATGGTCGACACCTCCGTCGATGACGGGTCATCGTAGCGCAGCCTCCTTGCATTTCCAAGCTTAAAATTCTAAACGTACAGCCTTCGGACCGGCAACGCAGCGTGAGCCGATGAACAAAAAATCTTTTCCCCCGCAAGATCGGGGCGCCGCCCGGTTTGAAAGCGGACCGGGCTTTCGGACCAGCCTCAAGCACCTTCCCCGGCATCTCAACCTTCCTGCCTTTAGCTACGGAGTCACCGCATGGTTGTTCGCCGTGACCGGGCCGTTTCTCATCTATGTCAACGCCGCCAAACAGGGCGGTTTATCCCCCGCCCAATTCAACTCGTGGATTTTCGGAGGCTACTTCATCTGCGGTGCCCTCAGCATCCCACTCACGCTCTATTACCGCCAGCCACTTTTGGCCGTTATCGTCATCCCCGGAGGAGTACTGGCCGGCGTCGCACTCACCCATCTGAGCTTCTCCGAGGTCATCGGGGCTTACCTCCTGACCGGCGTTCTGGTCGCGGCTCTCGGATTTAGCGGGCTGGTCAAGCGGGCGATGGACCGGCTTCCTATGCCGATTACGATGGCGATGGTGGCGGGAGTTCTCCTCCCTTTCGGGCTGGGAATGGTTCGAGCGGTAAATGAGGCTCCGGCTCTATCCCTCGTCACGTTTGCCGGATTCTTAGCGGTTTCTCTCGCTAGACCCGTAGCGCAGCGATTTCCCCCTGTCCTCGGCGCCATCGTTGTCGGGCTCTTCACCGCAACCGCCCTGGGGCACGCGGACTGGACAAGCATGAGTTTTCAAATCGCCGAACCGCTGCTCGTCCGCCCAGCGTTCACATTAGCGGCGGCAGCGGAACTTGTCATCCCTCTCGCCCTGACCGTCATCGCTGTTCAGAATGCACAGGGCATCGGGATTCTCCAGAACATGGGATACCAGTCGCCGGTGAACGCGATCACGATTACGAGCGGAATCGGCTCGTTGCTGGTGGCTCCTTTCGGAAGCCAGTCGGTCTCTCTCGCCGGTCCGATGACCGGGATCGTAACCAACCCGCAAGTGGGTCCAAAAGAAGGCAGATATGCCGCGGCGATCGTCACCGCGGTTCTGTGGATGGCCTTCGGCCTCTGTGCTCCGATGGCGACGGCGATCAGTCAGCTCCTTCCCTCCTCGCTGATTTCGCTGCTCGCCGGACTCGCGCTGCTCGAAGTTCTGTGGCGATCCTTCCACGTCGCTTTCGGGGAGAAATTCCGTTTAGGAGCTTTGTTCACCTTCATGATCACGCTGTCGGGGATCCGCCTGCTCAACATCGGCGCCCCCTTCTGGGGACTGGTAGGAGGTACCGCTATTTCTCTCCTGTTGGAAGCCGAGGACTTCAAAGAGCTCGGTCGCAGTGAGGAACAATCCTAAGAAGTCATTGGAGCTTCACGCTCGGTGCCCTCGCCCGTCGCGGCTCGCCCTCTCGACCGGCACACTTTTGCTTCGAAGCCCGAGGGGGACGAGGAGGAAGGCCCGGGACGTTCTTATTATTCGCGACTGAGGGGAGCGCGAGCGAGGCTGCGGACAGGCCCTTCGGGATTTCAAATGGCAAATTTCAAATCCCAGATTTGAGATCTGAGATCTGCAATATGAGATTCCGAGCCCCGCGAGGACCGTCCATCGGCCGCGGCCTGATGGCTCGGCCCCCGAAGAGCCTTCCGGGCAATTCGGGCTAGGGGCTCCAGCCCTCTTGAACAGCAGCCCCATTTCGCCCAACCGTTCTCACAAGCTGATGGACCAGGCTCGACTCGCGCTTGTAAAAGCCTTCGGTATGGAAAGATTCCGGCAAGCGAAGTAGCTCGTAATCCAAGTGATGGCAGAGTTCATGAATCAGAGTGCGCAAAAACGTGCGGAATGCGACCACCTGACGCCGCTGCGCCGTGCGCATCCACACCGTGATCGAGGGGGGATCCCGGCCGGCGCCGGGAGTATACAGCCCGTGGAGCTCCCCCCACTTTTGCGAAGGGCGCACCGCCAGCACCTCCACCCGGACCGGCGTAACTCTAAGGAGGTTCGCGAGCAGCGAGATGAACTTATGGCTCGCCACCCGCGTGAGCGGCCGGTTGCCGGTTCCGAGGGCTCGTTCAAGTTCATCCACTGCATTGCCCAAAACCGGGTGAGCTGGAAGTGAAACGCTGGCGATGCTGTCGCTTTTTTCGTAGATGCCCTTTTGCGTTCGCGTTAAACGGTTGTAGTAAGAAAACGCCATTAACGAGGCCACTACCGCTTTGGCTGCCGCCTGTTAAAGTTGAATCCCCGGGTTCGCTCTTTGGTAGATGGGCTTTTTAACTTCTTCTTCTACGATTCCTACTAATTCATCTCGTTCTTTAACCTTGGGAGTGAACCTCGGAAAGTTTCTTTTTTCTGGATCAACCGGGCAAGCGTTACCAGCAAATTTCGCTAGTTGGATGGCTCGTCGATCAACCAACATGGAATCTCTAACGATATCTTCTGCCGTCCCGAAGACTTCGTCTTCCCTTCTCATAGGCCACCTCGTTACACCAAGAACGCTAACTCGTCACTGAGCTCCCCCCATTTTAAACTTCATCACATCCACTGTCAGGCGAGCGGCCGGCTTTGCGCGAGACGAGGCAAGTTTTTCCATTGCCTTGTAAACAGCCGAGTCAAAGTATTTCTCACCACACTGCTGGCACACCCCGGCAGGAACGCTCTCAATAACCTTAAGCTTTGTGCCCCACCGAAAATCCACCTTGACCTTTTGCCGCATAACCTTCCCTTTGCAAAAGTAGCATTGTGTCATCATGGACTCACCTTTTCTTCCGCGTTTTCCAATCATCCTCCCACTCGACCGGATCAGGTTCATAGGCAGTAATGATCAGGATTTCTGGCTCCTCCAATCTACCACACAGGACGTGCAATGGCCTAGTCCTAGAAAAGCCGAAAATTAAACAACTTGGTCCCCTGGGGTCATCAGGATATTCTTCTATAATGCTGCCCTCTTGTATTGCGCGCTCAATATCCTCCGCTTTTACTCTCCTTTGTCGTAGTTTCTCCGTATGGGTGAATGAAACGACATAGCTTCCTTTGGTAGTTTTAGCTTGAATCGCCTCAAGGTTTATCATTGGGTGGGGCCTGGTCCCTATCGGCAAGGATTCTCTCAATGCGGCAGCCCAAAAGATAGTAGATCAGGCAAAGCGATCCGTCGTTACGCGCTCGCGCAACTGAAAATAGCGATCCAGCATACACCGGTCCTTTAACGCCGCGGCCTGTCCGCCGGCGCTTTTTCCCGCGGATGAAACCTGCGGTGGACCTCCTTCAGGTGCGCGCGGCTTACATGGGTGTATATCTGCGTGGTCGAGATATCCGCGTGACCAAGCATGGACTGGATCGCGCGGAGATCGGCGCCGCCCTCTAGGAGATGAGTGGCAAAGGAGTGGCGCAGGGTGTGCGGCGTCACCCGCTTTTCGATACCGGCGGCGCGGGCGTAGCGACGAATCAGTTTCCAAAACCCCTGCCGCGTAAGCTTCTTGCCCGAGCGGCCTACGAATAGGAAGGCGCCGGTCCGTCCCTTGAGCAGCTTGGGTCTGGCCTCCCGGAGGTAGTGCACCAGGCTGTCCGTCGCCCACCTGCCAAACGGAACCAGGCGCACCTTCGCTCCCTTTCCGCGAACGGTCAGGTAGTCGCCCTGAAGATCGATCTGATGCGTTTGCAGAGTTACCAACTCCGAGACCCTGAGCCCGGTTGCGTAGAGCAACTCGATCATCGCCTGATCGCGTAACCCCAGGGGCTTCGACGGATCCGGCTGGGCCAAAAGCCGCCGCACCTCTTCCCGGCTCAGAGTGTGCGGCAGCTTCGGCGAGACTTTGGGGAGGAACACAGACGGGAGCGGGTTTTCATCGACGACGCCCTCTTTTTCCAAAAACCGGTAGAGCTGGCGCAGGGCGACCACGTTTCGGGCAATCGAGCGCACGCTGAGCCGCCGCTCCCGCAGCCGCGAGAAATAGGAGCGCAGATGCGGCGCCTGGCACTCTTCCCAAGCCCCGATTCCACGGTCACGCAAAAAGTCCGCGGCGCGGTTGAGGTCCCGGCTGTAAGCCTCCAGCGTATTCCGCGATAGCCCCTTCTCTACCGCAAGCATGGAGAGAAAGGCGTCAATGTGACTGCTGAGCCGCTCCTTCATCCTCTAGGACCAACCTTTGATAGAGGGTGCGACGGATCTGATCCACCCGATCCTTGTCCCGGACTTTTCCGCCCCGCTCATCAGCAACGTAAAAGACGTCGGCCACCTGATCCACGTTGGTCGAAATCTTCGCGAGATAGATGGAGAGGCCCAGCTGATGGAGCCCGTACGTAATCGTGAACAGCACGCCGACGCGGTCCTGGGTGTACACCTCCACGACGGTGAAGTCGTCGGAAGCCTCGTTGTCGATCTGAATCAGCGTGGGAACCTTGGGAGCCGGCTTGCGGAAAAGCGAGGGGCGACCCGACTCCTCGACCAGGCGCGCCACGTCGATGGTATCGCCGAGGACCCCTTCCAGAGTGGCTTCAACCCTAGCCCATTTCCGCACATCCATCGCCGCCTCCGGCCTGCCGGCGTGGGAGATGCGAAAAACGTCCAGGATGATCCCGTCCCTGCGGGTGGTGATGCGCGCGCTCAGGATATCCAGCCGGTGGGCGGCGAAGACGCCGGTAATCCGGGCAAAGAGGCCGGGGCGGTCTCTGGCGCAGATCACGATCTCGCTGAATTCCCGCTCGGGAAAGTGGCGCAGCGTGCTCAGGTAGACTTGATCGGTAAACTTCTCCATCAGCTCAAAATGACCCGGCACCTCGTCTTCGGGCGTGGTCAGAAAATACCGCTCCGGCATAAGCTGGAAAAAGGCGCGCGCGCGCTCCGCCCCGTACCGGCGCCCGAGACGGCGACGCAGGCGAGCCTGAATCCGGCGCGCCCTCGAGCGGCGATCCAGTCTCGTCGGCTCGCCTTTCTCCAGGCTCTCCAGAACCTCCAGCGTCTTCAGGTAAAGCTGTTCCAGCAGCGACGCCTTCCAGTTGTTCCATACCTGGGGACCGACGGCCCGGATATCGGCATAGGTGAGCAAGTAAAGCATCTTGAGATTGCTGATGTTGCTCATCGTGCGCGCGAAATCGGTATGAGTCTTCTCATCTTCCAAGTCCCGGCGGAAGGCCGTGTGGGCGAAAAGCAGGTGGTAGCGCACGAGAGAAACGAGTTGGGCGGCATCGTCAGCATTGAGCCGCATTCGACGCGCGATCTGCCGCGCCATGCGAGCGCCGCGCTCGGAATGACCTCCCCCGTAACCTTTCCCGATATCATGGAAGAGAAGCCCCAGATACAGGATGTCGATTTTTTCCGCCTCGCGCGCGAGCTGGGTGAGCAAAGGCAGCGACTCCCTGAACTCTCCGGTCCTCAGCCGCTCTAACTCCATGACCAGTCTGAGAGAGTGCTGGTCGACGGTGTAGATGTGGTAAAGATCGTGAAGCACCATGCAGAGGAGGCGGCCGAATTCCGGGATCAGAGCCCCCAGAACGCCGCAACGGTGCATCTCTGAAAGCGTCTCGTAAACGCGCTCCCTCCACTTGAGAATCTGAAGAAAGAGCACGCCAACCGCAGGAGAACGGCGCAAGCGGTCGTCGATGAGCCCGAGATGGTCGCGAATGAGCTCGCGCGTCTCATGGCTCAGCTCGACCCGATGCCTCTGGGCATCGGCGAAAAGCCTGATGAGATTTTCGGGCTCCGCTTTCAGGATCTCGGGCCTGGAGACCCAGAGCGCTCCCCGGGAGACGCGGACTCCCTCGCGGATTTCCCTTCCCGTAGCCCGGCTCTTCGACGGCACAGGCACAGACGCATCCACCGCTCGATGGACGATCAACGAGGCGATCCGACTCACCTGGGAGGCGCGCAGGTAGTAGGACCGCATGAAGACCTCCACCCCCTTGAGAGCCCCCTCGTCTTTAAAACCGAGCACCCGCGCAACCTTCTCCTGCTGCTCGAAGGTGAGCTGATCCTGGTGCTTGCCCAAGGAAAAGTGGAGTTCGTTTCTGACGCGCCAGAGGAAATCCCGCGCCTCCTCAAGTTCGGTGAGGTCGCGCGGCTGGAGGATGCCGCACCGCACCAAGTCGTCAAAGTCCTTGACGGGATGCTCGACCCTGGCGATCCACAGCGCGCTTTGGATGTCCCTCAGTCCCCCTTCGCCCTCCTTGATATCGGGCTCCAGAAGATAAACCGAGCCGCCATAGCGCTCATGCCGAAGGCGGTTTTCGGCCAATTTCTCCCGAATGAAGCGCTCCCGGCCCCGCTTGAGCAGGTTCTCTTCGACCGCCTTCTCAAGGTCGGTATAGACGTCGAGATCCCCACAGAGATAGCGAGCGTCGATCAAAGCGGTTCTGACTTTCATATCCCTGCTGGCAAGTTGGATCGACGCCGCAATGCTGCGGGTGGCGTGACCCACCACAAGCCCCGCGTCCCAAAGTGTGTACAGGACCTTTTCCGTCACCGATTCCACATACGGCGTCGGCTTCCAGGTATGGAGGAACAGCAGATCAATGTCCGAGTAAGGACTGAGCTCTGTGCGGCCATATCCTCCTTGAGCGATGAGCGCGCAGCGGGTGTTTAGGCTCGGGTAGCGGCCGATGAAATCGCGGCTTGCCACCTCAAACAGATGACGGATCAGATAATCCATCATCGTCGAATAGGCGGAGACGATCTCCGCCCCTCCGGCGCCGGCGCGGTGCCGCTCATAGAGCAGCGCTCGGCCCTTTTGAACGTAGTCGCGCGCCCCTCGGGCAAGATCAGCGTCAGAGCCGATCTCATCCATGAGAAAACGGGAAAGCGCCGCCGCGTCCATCCTCACCTCACCTACAAGTTTTTGACCACGAGCAGGCTCTCGTGATACTTCTTGATCCCGTTGAAGAGCCCTTCCACGATCGCATCCTGGTAGGCCCTTTGGGTCAAGGTCCGCGCTTCCACCTTGTTCGTGATGAACAAGAGCTCCGAGAGGACGCTGGGCATCCGCGCCCCGACCAGAACGTAGAAGAGAGCCTTTTTCACACCGAGATTCTTCACGTCACCATACCTATGCCCCAACTGCGAAACAAGGGAGGATTGAAGCCTGTGGGCCAGAGTAATCGAGTCTTCGAGCTTCGAGTTCTGCGTCAGGTCGCTTAAGATGAACTGGAGGTCGGAGATGTTCCGGCGCGAGGTGCCATTTTCTCGCGCCGCCAGGAGAATCGAGGCCTCGTCGCTCGTGTTATCCAGGTAGTAAGTTTCGATCCCTCTGGTGCCTGGATTGGGACTGGCGTTGGTATGCAGCGAGACGAAGAGGTCGGCCTCCTCCGCGTTCGCCATCGCGGTCCGATCCTCGAGAGGGACAAAAGTGTCGTCCTGACGAGTTAGCACCACTTGTACCCCCATCTCCCGCTTGAGCTTATTCGCGAGTTTCTTGGCAATCCTGAGGACGATGTCCTTCTCGGCCACTCCTCCGATCCCTATGGCTCCCGGATCTTTTCCGCCATGGCCGGGATCCAATACGATCTTGCGCAAACCCGCGACGGGAATTTGGGGCTTGGGCGGCGCAGGCAGGCTGTGCCGTTTCTCCAGGGCGGCAAGCCCGGTTCCGTTCCCGCCGGCGTGGATATCTACGACCAAACGATAAGGGTCGGGAAGCAAGAATGCCCGATGCCTGCTCACGCTCCTAAGATCCAAGACCACGCGCACCACGTTTGGAGCGAACTGTCCGACGCGTACCTGACGTAACAGCCGGTCCTCCACCAGAATCGGTTGGCTGGAATCCATCCCCAAACGAGTCTGGAGGAGGTCCACATAGATCCGCGGGGGGAGTTGATGGCCGGGCTCCTCCTTGAGGAAATGGATCTCATAGGGAACCTCTGTCGAGAGTTCCATCGTCACCCTGGTATAGCTTTGGGAAGACGTGTGGCGGATACGGGTCAAGAGACGTCCGCCACGCTCGCCATCCGGCGGCGCGGCGGGCTTTGTCTTTGCCGGTTCTGCCCCGTTTCCGGGCATGGCGAAAAGGATCCAGACAAGCGCAGAAACCTGGAACAGCATCTTGGCGCTGGTTGGACCGCGCATGGAAACTAACGAGCCTCCTTTTTTGCCTCTTCCGTCAGCCTGTAGAGGAGATTCAAAGCCTCAATCGGGTTGAGAGTCGTCGCGTCAATCGTTCTGAGCTCCTCGCGCAGCTTTTGATCCTCAGCGCCGAACAGCGTCATCTGCGCCGGACCCTCTACCGGACCGCCACGAGCCAGGCGCGGCCGGCCTCTTTCGTCAAGCTCTCCTCCCTCGAGGTTTTTAAGAATCTCTTTCGCCCTTTGCACCACCGGGGCCGGTAGGCCGGCCAAGCGCGCGACGTGAATGCCGTAACTTCGACTTGAGGCCCCTTCCGAGAGGCTGCGCAGAAAAATCACCTCCCCCTTCCATTCCTTGACGGAGAAGTGGAAGTTTCGCACCCGCTCTTTGGTCAGGGCCAAATCGGTCATCTCATGGTAATGAGTGGCAAACAACGTGCGGGGCCGGTCGGGCCCGTCGTGCAGGAACTCGCCGACCGACCAGGCGATCGAGATCCCGTCAAAGGTACTGGTGCCGCGTCCGACCTCATCGAGAAGGATCAGACTTCTGGGGGTGGCGTGGCGCAGGATCTGGGCCGTCTCCTTCATCTCCACCATGAAGGTGGATTCGCCGCGGGCAAGAGAGTCGGTGGCGCCGATGCGGGTAAAGATGCGATCCACCAAACCGATTTGTGCTTCGGCTGCGGGCACGAAGCCTCCCATTTGCGCCAGGATGACGATCAAGGCGACCTGGCGCATGTAGGTCGACTTTCCGGCCATGTTCGGGCCGGTCAGGATCAGGATCTGCTGCGACTCGGGATCCAGATGGCAATCGTTCGGGACGAAGGCTCCTCGCCCCAAAGCCTGCTCCACGACGGGGTGACGACCGCCCCGAATCGTGATGGTAAGGCTGGATTCGACCCTGGGTCGGGCAAAGTGACAGGAGCTTGCCGCTTCGGCGAGGGAAACGAGAACATCCAGCGTGGCCAGGGCGTGGCCCGTCTGCTTGATCGTTCCGTAATGAGCCGCCACCTTCTCCCGCAGCTCGGCGAAGAGCGCCATTTCGAGCTTCAGGATCTCCTCCTCGGAAGTCAAAACCTTCGCTTCATATTCCTTGAGCTCCGGGGTGATGAAACGCTCCGCATTGACCAGAGTTTGCTTGCGGAGGTAATCCGCGGGGACGAGCTTCAAGTTGGCTGTCGTCACCTCGATATAATAGCCGAATACTTTATTGTATCGCACCTTGAGTGACTGAATGCCGGTCCGCTTGCGTTCGCTGTCTTCGAATCTGGCGATCCATGCCTTGGCATCCCTCTGCACGCTCCGTATCTCGTCAAGGTCGGCATGAAATCCCGACCGGATGATTCCCCGCTCCTTGGGGGTCGGCGGTGGGTCGTCCACGATGGCCCGCTCGACCAGCTCCACAACCTCGGGAAGATCCACCAACTCCTTTCTGAGCGAGGCGAAAATCTCCGCGCCCCAATCCTGAAGCCGCTCCCGAATGGGGCCTAGCCAGCGCAGGCTGGTTTTCAGGGCCACGAGATCCGCAGGACGGGCGCTCCCGGCCACCACCCTTGCACCCAACCGCTCGAGGTCTTGAACACCCTTGAGCAGCGCGCGCAACTCCTGACGACCCTGGTAGCTCTCCACCAGCTCTTCCACCCCGTCCTGGCGCTCGCGGATCGCCCTCTCGTCCAGGAGCGGATAGAGGAGCCATTGGCGCAGCCGCCTGGCCCCCATGGGAGTCAGCGTAAAATCCAAGACACCCAATAGCGAGCCTTTGGCATCCCCCTGGAGATCGCGCAAGAGCTCAAGATTGCGGCGTGTCGTCTCGTCGAGCATCAGGTACTGAGACGAGGAGTAAGGTTGAAGATCCCGCAAGAGTCCTCGGACCTCTGGCAAATTCTCCTCCAGAACCCCGATGATCGCCGCGGCAGCACGAACGCCGTGTTCCCACTCCTCGTCGCGCTCCCCGGACCAGAGCCGAAGGGATGTCAGCCGCTCGGTAGCGGACGATCCGAAGAAATGGGCGGGCACAAGGGTCAAATGCACTTTGGGAAATTCCCTGCGTAGCTCATCCGAAAGCGGCCCCTGTCCCTCGGCAACGACGATTTCCCGGGGGCGGATGCGTCCCAGCTCATCGATCAGAGCAGCCTGGTCCGCGCAGGAGGTAAACCGAAACTCGCCCGTGGTGACATCGGTAACCGCCAGGCCGTAATACCTCTCGCCCTTGGACACGGCGGCGAGGAAGCTGTTATCACGGGCATCCAGCCCTTCCCCATCGGTCATCGTTCCCGGCGAGATGACCCGGACCACCGCTCTTTGTACCACCCCTTTAGCGGTCTTGGGATCCTCCACCTGCTCGCAGACCGCCACCTTATAGCCCGCCTCCAGAAGCTTTCCGATATAGGGTCCCGCCGCATGGTAGGGAACACCGCACAATGGGACCGGCGACTCCTCATGGCGATTGCGGGAGGTCAGGGCGATATCGAGCAGCCTGGAGGCCTTTTCCGCGTCTTCAAAAAACATTTCGTAGAAATCCCCGAGACGGAAGAAGAGAATGGCATCCCGGTACCTCTCCTTGATCTGGAGATACTGGCGGATCATCGGGGTGATTTTAATCTCCTCCATAATAAATGGGCTGGCTAGGCGGACGCAGATCTCTTCTCTTCAACCCTGCGGTTCAGTCGCACTGCTCGTCGAACCCTGCGGCCGGCGAGCCGGCGCACCTCCCCGTCGAGCTGGCGCACGAGGTGGCCGATACCTAGGGAAAAAACGAACTGGCGATCCATTACATCCAGGATTTTATTTTTATCGCTGGTGAGGACGAAGAGCTTGTCACCGTCGGTCAAGTATTTGAGCGAGCTGAGCGGCGGCACCGCCTCCGGGAAATAGCGCTTGAGATAGTGCAGGCAACGGCGGATCTTCTGCAGGCTAAGGCCATGGCCCTGAAGGTCTTTGACAACCTTGAGCTGGACCAGGTCCGAGTACGAGTACAGCCGGCGGCTCCCCCTGCCATCGGCCAGCCTGATTGACGGGCGGATAAATCCCTGCTCGTCCCAGTATTGGATTTGCCGCAGGCTCACCCCAACGATGCAGCTAACCGTCTTGCTGTCAAACGCCTCCATCGACATCCGTCGCCTCCCGCCAATGAAAACAAGAATGTTTTCACTAAGATAAAGGCAGCAAAAAGGAATGTCAACCAAAAACGAACGGCGTCAACAGACGAAGCTTACGCAGGCTGAGCTCGCAAAATGTTCCAGCGTCTGGATTCCTGCTAATCCCACTGCGCCAGCC
>Ga0209751_10003404_pt1 | contig 15417 bp, 7 predicted proteins | sample RifCSP13_1_FD_184019 | JGI IMG/M metagenome (GOLD analysis project Ga0209751, IMG submission 184019) | Soil microbial communities from Rifle, Colorado - Rifle CSP2_sed 13_1 (SPAdes) (version 2) | ecosystem: Environmental > Terrestrial > Deep subsurface > Rock core/Sediment | place: Rifle... | reverse complement strand
CGGGCGTCGAGGTCAGAGCGGCCGCCGGTCGGGTCGAGGACTTCGCCACGGTCCGTACCGTTGAGTCGGAGGGCGATGGCGTTGACGGTGAAGTCGCGGCGTAGGAGGTCATCGGCGATCGGGGCCGGTCGGACCTTCGGGAGGGCGCCCGGGTGAGCGTAGGTCTCGGTGCGGGCGGTGGCGATATCGATGACGTACTCAGGGCCGCTGATCGTGGCGGTGCCGAAGGCGTGGTGGGTCTTGACTCTGGCGTCAAGGTAGCGGCCGGCGAGGCGTGCGAACTCGATGGCGTCGGCTTCGACGACGAGGTCGACGTCGAGCGGGGGCTGGTCAAGGAGTAGGTCACGGAGCGGTCCGCCGACGAGGTAGAGGGGGGTGTTGGAGGCGTCGGCGGCAGCAATGACAGCAGGCATGGCGCGCCTGGCGTGACGCGGGAGGGCAATGAACCATTTATCGATAAGTTTAGGGTTTTCTGCCATGAGCCTGCCTTATTGTAACCTTCTTCCTTGACAAGGCTTGACGGGCGTTCCTATCATGAATCTAGTCAGCTTGAAGCGCTATGAGCCGCCGTCGTGCGGCTTTCTTTATCAGGGGCTCAATTTAACGCTATGGTTAGACCTTCCACGATGACCCGATCGAAAGCGGCGGCGGAGCTTGCGAAGCTGCTGGGCGTAACGTTTGAAAACTCCGAGATACTTCAGCAGGCTCTGTATCACCGCTCATATCTCAACGAGGCGGAGAGGTCGGTGGAGTCCAACGAGCGGATGGAGTTCCTGGGCGATGCCGTGTTGGGGATCATCGTATCCGACAAGCTGTACCAGGACTACCCGACCCTGAGCGAAGGGCACCTGAGCCAGTTGCGCGCGCTCCTGGTGCGGTGGGACGCTCTGGCAGCGGCCGCGGAGCGCATCAATCTTGGGGACTACCTGGTGCTTGGCCGGGGCGAAGAGCTGTCGGGGGGGCGGAAGCGGCCATCAAACCTGGCCGGGGCGTTCGAGGCGCTGATCGGTGCGGCGTTCCTGGACGGGGGCATGGCGAGGGCGAAGAAGCTGGTGATCAAGCTTTTGAAGCCGGATTTCGAGGAGATCGCGGCGCGCGGTGTGACCGCTGACAGTAAGTCCGAGCTTCAGCATTTCTCGCAGACGAAGTGGCACGAGATCCCGCAGTATCGCTTGATTTCGTCGGAGGGGCCGGACCACGCGAAGCTGTTCACTGTGGAAGTAGTGGTGGGCGAGCAGGTGATGGGCCAGGGGCAGGGGCGGAACAAGAAGCAAGCCGAACTGAACGCCGCCAGGCAGGCGCTCGAGACCTTAGCAGCCACCAACTAGCGGCCCGACAAGTGTATCTTAAGCGGCTGGACCTCCAAGGCTTTAAGAGCTTCGCCACTCGAACTGCGTTCGAGTTCGGGCACGGCATCACGGCGATTGTGGGCCCTAACGGTAGCGGCAAATCCAACATTGCGGACGCGCTGCGCTGGGTGTTGGGAGAGCAGTCGAGCCGGCTCCTCCGGGCGAAGAAGCTGGAGGACATCATCTATGCGGGCTCCGGCAAGCGGCCGAAGTCGGACCGCGTGGAAGTAGCGATCACTCTGGACAACGAGAACGGCTGGTTGCCGCTGGATGTGTCGGAAGTGAACATCTCCCGCAAGGGCTCACGGTCTGGAGAGAGCGACTACTTCATCAACGGCAAGAGGACACGCCTGCGCGAGTTGCAGGCGCTGCTACTGAAGGCGACGGTCAGCCAGAGCTCCTACGCGATCATCGGCCAGGGGCTGGTGGAGACCGTCCTGAACCTGCGGGCCGAGGAGCGGCGTGAGCTGATCGAAGAGGCGGCGGACATCGCGCGCTACCGGCTGCGGATAGAGGAGGCCCAGGACCGGCTGAAGTCGACCCATGAGAACGTGGAGCGGGTGAAGCTGCTGATGAAGGAGATATCGCCGCGCCTGGGGAGGCTGGAGCGCCAGGCCAGGGTCGCGGGCGAGCACGCGCGGCTTTCGCGGGAGTTGGCGCAGGCGCTACAGGTGTACTACGAGGCGCAGTGGCACCGCTCGCAGGAGTCCCTGACGGTTTCGCGTGCAAGCCACGACCAAGCGCAGGCCGAGTTAATGCAGTGCAAGGTGGCGCTGGAGACGTGCCAGCGAGAGCTAAATGACGTAACCACAGACCTGGACGAACAACGCCGGGCGTCAGCGGCAGTTTCGGCGCAGCGCGACCGGCTAGAGGCCAGCGTTCGCGATCTGGAACGGGGCCTGGCGGTGGGAGCGGAGCGCAGATCTATCCTGGGGGCGCGGGGGAAAGAACTCGCGGAAGAGCTTGTCAGCCTGCGGTCGGAGAGCAAGCGGCTTGAGGAACTGTTGGGCGGGGAAGACGACGAACGCGTTCGTCTCAAGGAAGCCGTTAGCGCCGCACGGAGTCAGTTCGATTCGCGGAAGGCGGGCCTCGCCGACCTGGAGCGGGAGCACCGCGAGGCGATGGGGCGCGTGACCGACGCAGAGGCAAAGGGGAAGCGGCTGGAGGCGGCGGCAGAGGATTTGAAGACAAGGGCCCGGCGCCTGTTAGAAGGACAGCGCGAGGCCGAGAAGGACTCGTCCCGCCTGGAGACAAGGCGGCGCTCCCTGATAAACCAGATGGCGGAGCAGTTGCGCTTGCTGCGCGGACATCGTGCTCAGGAGAGCCAGCTGGTGCAAGGCATCTCGGACACTGGGGAGCGCCGCCGGTCTCTGGAGCGAGACGTGCAGCGCCTGCGTGGGCAACTGGCTGCGGTCGAGGCAACCCAGAGCGAGAGGCGGGCGAAGCTGGAAGGGCTGAACGGCAGGCTGGCCGTTCTGCTGGAGGCCCAGAAGCAGGCGGAGTCCAGCCAGGTGGAGGGGGCGATTTCGATCGAGGGGGCGCTGAGCACTGTGTTTGAGATCATCCGCGTGCCGCGAGGCCTGGAGGACGCGATCGCCGCCGCCCTGAGCGATCAACTTGAGGCGTTCGTGTTCGAACGGCAGTCCGAGGCGATCGCGGCGATCCAGTCGGTGATCGCGCAGAAGGGGCCTCACACAGTCGTCCTTCCGCTGGACACCATGAAGTCGGTATACCCGCTGAGCCTAATGAAGGAGAAGAGCGTTCTCGGCGTCGCCGCCAGGCTGGTGAAATATCCTCAGCGGTTCGAGAAGGTGGTGAACGCGCTACTGGGCCGCACGGTCATTGTGCAGGACACGCAGACCGCCGCGCGCCTGGTCAAGCGCGGAATAGCCACGGTGGTGACGCAGGACGGCGTGGTGTTCCACCCGGCCGGTCACATCAGCGGCGGCAGGGCCCAGGCAGGGCGGGAGTTCGCGCTGGCGTATGAACGAGACCTGGAGCTGATTCCGAAGGAAGCCGATAAAGTCCAGCGATCCATGGGCATCACCGAGCGGGAGGCGGAAAGCCTGCGCGAGAAGTTGCGCGAAGGGGAGGTGGCGCTGGGCGCCATCACCCAGGAGGCGGATGACGCGATGGGACGGCGTTCCTCGGTGCAGGACGCGCTAGGACAGCGTCAAGAGAGGCTGGCTCAGCTCAGAGGAGAGATGAAGTCGTTAGTAGGATCGCAGCGGGACGCCCGCGGCCATGAGCGGAACGTGCTGGCTGAGGCGGCGCGACTGGAGGAGGAGCGGGAACAGGTGCTGGCCGAGGCGAAGTCGAGCTTCGAGACGTCGGAGTACCTGGCTAAGGCCAACAGCGTGATCGACGAGCGGCGACAGGAGCTCCAGCAGGCACGGGACGAGGCGGCGGACGTGCTGGCCCGCGCGGATGCGGAATATCGGACCTTGGCGGTGCAGCGGGAGTCCCGGGAGGCGGCCTACGCTCGAGTCAAGGCGCAGGTCTTCTCCAAGGAGCAGCAATCGGGTGACATCGAGAAGGAAGTTGCTCGGCTGGAGGAGACGACCGGGAGCCAACAGGAGCAGATGGCCCAGGGGCGCGCCGAGTTGGACACCTTCCTCCAGGAGAATGCGCCGAGCCGCGAGGGAGTGAATCACCTGGAGGTCCGGCAGAAGGACCTGCACTCGCAGGTGCTGAGCTCACAAAGCCGGATGTTCGAGGCAGAGCGGCACGTGCTGGAGGCGGAAGCCGAAGTGCGGCGCTGGCAGATGGATATTGAGAACCTGGTGGCGCACATGGCGGAGGACGGGATGGCGGTCTCGGCGGAGGGTGACGTGATGGCGCCGGAGGCTGTTCAGACACGCATCCCGTTCTGGTTGGCCGCCGGAGAAGCCGCTGACGATGGGCCCGGCGGGCTGCGCCCGATTCAGGGTGGGGCGCCGATCGACCCGGACACGCTGGGCCGCGAAATCGAGCAGATGCGCGCACATCTGCGAAGCCTGGGCCCGGTGAACATTGAAGCGCTTGGCGACTACGAGTCGATGAGAGAGCGGCACGACTTCCTGGGCGGTCAAGTCGAGGACCTGGAATCCGCCGAGGTTTCGCTGCACCGGGCCATCGACCAGCTGACGGGGCTGATGGAGAAGCGGTTCGCCACAACGTTCGACCAGGTGGCGCGCAGCTTCGAGCAGAACTTCCACGCCTTCTTCGGGGAAGGCGGGCACGCGGCGCTCAAGCTGAGCGACCCGAAGGACATGAACACCACCGGCGTGGAGATCGAGGCGCGGCCGCCGGGGAAGCGGACGCGGAGCCTGGCGCAGCTCTCCGGCGGCGAGAAGGCGCTGACCTCGCTCTCGCTGCTGTTCGCGCTGTTGCAGGCGAATCCTTCGCCGTTTTGCGTGCTGGACGAGGTGGACGCGATGCTGGACGAGGTGAACGTCGTGAGGTTCGCGGAGGCGCTGAAGGACCTGGCGAAGCGGACGCAGTTCATCGTGATCACGCACAACCGGCGGACGATCGAGGTGGCGGACAGCATCTACGGCGTCTCGATGGCGCCGGATGCCGCGTCGCGGGTGCTCTCGATGCGGCTGGCGGACGTGTCGGCGGAGGCGAGCCTGAACTAGGCGCGCGGGCACCACTAAGACAGGATTGGATTCTTGGCCGGCGTGCCCGTTTCCACATGGAGTGTGGACAGGATCCTGTGGATTTGTGGAGCGCGGTAAATCAGTTCCCAAACCCCCTTGACGCGCTTTCTCTACCGGGTAATACTGGCGTTGCTTCCCGATCGGATCAGGCGGGAACGGAAGAAGGGACTGAGCGAGGCCTAAGGGGGCGACCCCGAGCCCACTCCAGACCTGGGAGCCGGAAACGCCGTGCCGCTCGGGAAGCGCTTTTTCTCAGCTTTCAGGCGTCAGCTTTCAGCTATTAGTTTTGACCCGCTGAACGTCCGCCATCTATCATCGAGGCGATGAAGTTGTTCCGCCGCAAGGGCGGCGCCGATGGCGCGCCTGCAGAAGACGCCGCCCCATCCGCGCACGACGCCCCCGACACATCCGTGGCGACGGTGGGGGTGGATGACGCTGCGGTGGCGGTGGGACAGGCGGTGGAGCGGACGCGGCGAACGTGGTTTGGGCGGATCGGCGGGATGTTCCGCAAAGGGCTGAACGATGAGCTGTGGGACGAGCTGGAGGAGACGTTGATCTCGGCCGACACAGGCGTGAAGACGACACTGAGGGTGATCGGCGACCTGAAGGAGCGCGTGAAGGACGAGGGGATACGTGACCCCGAGGCGGCCCTGGCGGTGCTGAAGGACGATCTCACGTCGGTGCTGGAGGTGGACACCGGGCGCGGCCGGATATGGTACGCCAACGGGCAACAGGAGACGCTTCCGAAGCCGGCAGTGATCCTGGTGGTTGGGGTGAACGGCACGGGCAAGACGACGAGCATTGGCAAGCTGGCGCACGCCTACAGGGCTCAGGGGAAGAAGGTATTGCTGGCGGCGGCGGACACGTTCCGGGCAGCAGCGATCGACCAACTAAAGCACTGGGGCGAAGGCGCGGGCGTAGACGTGGTGGCACACCAGCAGGGGGCCGACCCGAGCGCGGTGGTGTTCGACGCGCTGCAGGCGGCAGAGAAGCGAGACGCGGACATTGTGATCATTGATACAGCGGGGCGGCTGCACACGAAGGCGAACCTGATGGCGGAGCTGGAAAAGGTGAACCGCATCATCCAGCGCAAGATTCCGGACGCGCCGCACGAGGTGCTCCTGGTGATCGACGCGACGACCGGGCAGAACGCGATGACGCAGGCGAAGTACTTCACGGAGGCGGTGGGCGTGACAGGGATCATCCTGGCGAAGCTGGACGGCACGGCGAAGGGGGGCGTGGTCTTTTCGGTTTGCGACCAACTGAGGTTGCCGGTGCTCTTCGTGGGGACCGGGGAGAAGCCGCAGGACCTGGCGCGCTTCGAGCCGCGGGAGTTCGTGGAGGCGCTGCTAGCGCCCTAGGGGGATCTTCGCCTTGCCCGCACGATAGGGCGTTCGTATGATATGTGACGGTTGGCACAATCGCCGAAATACGCCAGGTTCAGGGGCGCTGCAGCCACGAGGATCGCAGAAGAGCTAACGGTTGTTTTCGCAGGCCAGTCATAACTCCCGCGTCCAGCCGGTTTCACCGGCCCCGGGTGCGACCGAGATCGTCACCAGGGTGAACGAACTGATCGCGGGACTGCGCCCCGATAACGTAGATATGCTGGCCGCCTTCCATCGGATTCAGCACGAGTACGGGTACGTGCCGCGCGAGGCGGTGCCGTTGCTGGCGGGGCACTTCAACACCAGTCCGGCGATCGTGTTCGGCGCTATCGACTTCTATTCCGAGATCAGGACGAACGCGCCGGCGGAGGAGGTCGTGGAGTGGTGCAGCGGGCCGGCCTGTCTGCTGAAGGGATCGATGGGCATCCGGCGGGCGCTGGAGGCGGTACTAGACGCACCGATGAACGGGACGACGCCGGACGGCAAGTTCGAACTGCGACTGGCGCAGTGTGACGGCACCTGCCACCTGGCGCCGCTGGTCCGCAACAAGGGGAACTACCTGGGACCCCTCAGCACAAGTAAGGCGATAGAGTGGGCACGCCGGCTGCGCGGAATCGAGCCGGCGGCGGTGGCAGCGGAGGAGACGGCCTGAAATATGGCGACGTACAAGGAGCTGCGGAGCGCCGCGGACGAAGCCTGGCGGGCAGTGGCGAATCCGAAACGTGCGCTAATCAAGGTGGGCGTGGCTACCTGCTCGCGATCCGTGGGCGCGGAGGAGACGCTGGACGCATTGCGCCGCGAGGTAGCTGCACGCGGTCTGGATGCCGACGTGATGGTGACGGGTTGCCTTGGCCTTTGCTACGCGGAGCCGATTGTGGAGGTACAGCGGCCGGGAGCGCCGGCTGTGCTGTACCAGCAGATCAAGCCGGGAAGGGTGCCGGAGCTCCTGGACGTGGTAGGCCACGGCGGAGATGCGTCCGGGCTGGCGTTGGCGGTGGTTGGCGAGCAAGCAGCGGGAGCAATCCCATCGCTGGAGTCGCTGCCGTTCTGGCGGGGGCAGGTTCGGCGGCTGATGGCGAACTGCGGCGTGACAGACCCTGGAAATATCGAACATTACATTGCGAATGGCGGATATGAGGGGCTAACCAAAGCGCTAAAAATGGCCCCGGCGGAGGTAATCGAGGAGGTGAAGAGCTCGCGCCTCTGGGGTCGCGGCGGCGCCGCCTTCTCAACCGGCCTAAAGTGGGAGTTCCTCTACAACGCCAAGAGCCGCCCAAAGTACATCGTTGTGAACGCCGACGAGGGAGACCCCGGGGCTTTCGTGAACAGGAACCTCCTGGAGAGCGACCCACACTTGCTCATCGAGGGCGTGGTTATCGCCGGCATCGCTACCGAGGCCGATCAGGCCTACGTTTACATCCGCGACGAGTACCCGCTGCCGGTGGCGAGGGTGGAGAAAGCGGTGCTGCAGGCGTACGAGAACGGGCTGGCGGGAAGGGACATCCTGGGGAGCGGCAAGAACTTCGAGCTGAAGGTGGTGCGTGGCGCAGGTAGCTACGTTTGTGGGGACGAGACGGGGCTGCTGAGCTCGCTGGAGGACCGCCGCGGGATGCCGAAGATCAAGCCACCCTATCCGGCGCAAGCCGGGGTGTTTGCGCTGCCTTCGAACATCAACAACGTGGAGTCGTACGCTAACGCACCGCTGATCCTGCGCCACGGAGCAGAATGGTGGGCCTCGGTCGGTACGGAAAGGAACAAGGGCACCAAGATGTTCTCGCTGTCCGGCCAGGTGCGGCGCGTGGGTGTCGTAGAGGTGCCCCTGGGCACGCCGACCAGTGAAGTGGTGATGAAGATGGGTGGTGGGGTGCCGGAAGGACGGACGCTTAAGGCGATACAGTCGGGCGGGCCCCTGTCCGGCGTCATCCCGGCGATCGACGTGGGGATTCCGCTGGAGCCGGAGCCTTACCGCGATCGCGGGTCGATAATGGGCGCCGGCGGCCTGGTGATCATGGACGACACGAACTGCATCGTTGATCTGTGCATCTACTTCGAGTGGTTTGCGGAAGACGAGTCGTGCGGGCGCTGCACGACATGCTTTGCGGGGACCAGGCGGATGCTGGAGATACTGCGACGGATCAGCAGCGGCAGAGGGCGGAAGGCTGATCTGGAGCTGATCAACCTTCTGGGGCGCATCGCCCAGAACGCGAATTGCTTCCACGGGCAGGGGGCGCCGACGGTAGTGATGTCCATGTTCCGCTTCTTCGAAGACGAGTTGCTAGAGCACTTGGAGCGGAAACGCTGTCCCGCGAAGAAGTGCGCGGGTCTTATCCGGTATGAGGTGGTGCACGAATCAGACCTGCTGCCACTGGCGGAGGCGATCTGCCCGACCGGTGCGGTTGTGCGCCACAACGGCGCGTATCGCATCGACCAGGAGAAGTGCGTGAAATGTGACGCCTGCCGGGAGCAGGCGCCGTACGCGATCGGCCTGGTCGACATATTTTCTTCCTAGTTCGCTGATTCGCTTGACTGACGGCCGCTTCCGGCTATAATTCGGGAAAAGAGGGGGATGATTCGGCGGACCCCGACGTAGTCGGGGCGCGGCGGTGTGCCGTTCTGGGCGATGCAGGACCTTCCCCAGCCAGGAGCCCAGAGGAGGTTCGGCGTGGCAACACGTCCTTCAAGAAAGACCTCCAACAACCTACGGCTCGTCCGCGGGGGAGTTGGAGTAGAGTCCGGCCCTGCGATCGATTTCCAGCTCATCGTTGAGCACAGTCCCTGTCTCGTTGTGCTGACGGACCCTGATGGAGTTGTGCAGTACGTCAACCCGCGATTTTGCGAAGTTACCGGGTACACCTCCGCGGAGGCGGTGGGAAGGCGCATCCATGAGCTCGGGGAGATCAGCGCCGAGCAAGCGATCGACATCTGGCTGACGGTCGGCTCTGGAAAGCCGTGGCGAGGGGAGTTCGAGGCTCCAAAGAAAAGTGGCGAGAGATACTGGGTATCTTCCACGATCTCGCCGGTTACGGCGGCAGACGGCCGTCTTTGCAACTACCTTGCCGTTAATATCGACATAACCGAGCGCCGTCGTGCCGAGGAAGCGCTTCGCGCGAGTGAACAGCGCTTCCGGGCGATAGTCGAAACGAGCCGGGAGATGATCTGGTCGATGGACACTTCCTCGACGCTGACATATGCGAACCCGGCGGTCGAGAGGGTGGTTGGACACGACGGCGAATCACTGATCGGCAAAGACTGCCGCTGGCTTCTGCACCCGGAAGACGCAGCTAAATACGACGACACCTTTGGCAAGGCGCTGGCGGCCGGACGCGGCTGGCGCAAGGCCGTGGCCCGGTGGCGGCACGCCGACGGCACCTACCGTTACGTGGAGAGCAGCGGTGTGCCCATGGTCGACGACTCAGGCACTATCGTTGGGTTTTCCGGGTCGGCCCAAGATATCACCGAAAGGGTTGAGGCTGAGAAGGCTTTGCGAGCGAGTGAGGAGCGTCTGCGGACGTTGCTGTACAACACGCCGATCATCCTCTTCGCTTGGGATCGGGAGGGGCGTTTCGTCGCCTCCGAGGGTAAGGGTCTGGAGGCTCTCGGGCGCTCACCGGGGCAGGTCGTCGGCCAGCACATCACGGAGCTTTACCCGCCGGGGACCGCGATTCATGAGAACTTCCTAAAGGCGCTCTCGGGCCAGGTAGTGGTGGACGACGTGGAGGTGCGCGACCGCTGGTTCACCGCTTCCAGTGCGCCGCTCCGATCCGCCGGCGGTGAGATCATCGGCGTCATCGGCGTGGCGCTGGACGTCACGGAGCGCAGGCGGGCGGAGGAGGCGCTGCGGGCGGGGGAGGAGCGGCTGCGGCTGGCCCTTGACCATGCGCAGATGTCTGCGTGGGAATGGGACATCCAGAGGAACGAAATATCTGACTCCGCAGGACCGGGCGGACCACTGGCCGCCGACCCGGGACCTCTCACTTATGAGGGTTTCCTCGAGCGCGTGCACGAAGCCGACCGGATGCCGGTGGCAAGGGCGATTGTTGACTCTGCGAAGGAAGGCGTGGATTTCAACGCTGAGTTCCGTATCAATTGGCCGGATGGGACGATGCACTGGGTGGTGGCAAACGGAGCGATCACACGCGATGCCCGCGGCCGGCCGCACCGCCTGTTCGGGATTGCCGTGGACATCACCGCCCACAAAATTGCAGAGGAAGCGCTATTGGAGAGCCAGGCGCACCTCCATCTGGCGCTGGAGAGCGGCGGCATGAGGTCCTGGAGTTGGGAGATCGAGCGGAGTGGAACTGTGCGTCTGAGCGGCCAGGAAGCCTTCTTGAAGTTTGTGCACGAACTGGACCGGGAGGCGGTTGGGGAGGCCATACGGCGCTCGCTGGAGGAGGGCAACACGTTCAAGTCCGAATTTCGGTTCGAGGCGGCCGACGGCTCCATGCGCTGGATAGGTTGTCGAGCCATAGTCGTGAGAGACGATCAGGGCCGCCCTGCGCAGCTGGTTGGGGTCGCCGCCGATATCAGCGAACGTAAGTCGGCCGAGGAGCTGCTGCGTGAGAGCGAGGAACGGTACCGCGCCCTTTACCAGGACAACCCATCCATGTACTTCACCGTGGCGGACGACGGGACGGTGCTTTCCGTGAACCAATTCGGCGCCGAGCAGCTGGGCTATACGCCAGGTGAGCTGGTCGGGGCGTCGGTCTTCGAGGTGTTCCACAGGGCGGACCGGGCGGCGGTGCGGCGGCAGCTTTCGTTCCTGGCCGGCGCGCCCGGGGCCGTGCGGAGCTGGGAGTTCCGAAAGGTGCGGAAGGACGGCGAAGTGATCTGGGTCCGAGAGATAGTGCGGGCTACCCAGGACGGCAAGGGAGGCACCGTTTTCCTGGTGGTGTGCGAGGACATCACGGAACGGCGCCGAATGGAAGACGCAATGCAATCGCTGAGAGAGGAACTGGAGCGCCGTGCGGACCGGGCGATGGCGCAGGGGAACACATACGGGTTGAGTTTCCGCGAAATGACCGTCGTGGAGCTCGTCGCGGGCGGCAAGTCCGATAAGGAGATAGGCGTGGTCCTGGGAATTCGCCCCATGACCGTGAGTAAGCACGTCGCCAACGTTCTGAAGAAGATGGGGGCGGCGTCGCGCGCTGAGGCGGGCGTTCGGGCGCTGCGAGAGGGAATTATCAACTAATCCACAGGGGCGCAGCCTATCGGAATACCTAGTAATCGGTATTGACCGGCGCGGTGTATGGCCTGAGGATTGATTCCAGAGCTTTTGCTCGGTTGATCTCGACGATACGCCGCACCTCTCTTGGCTCGTCTGAGGCGGGGGTCTTAAAACCCCCGCCTCAGACGTTTTCTGGGGCCGTGTCTCGGCAATGGGATTGGGGGCAGCCGCCCGGCGTATAATACGGGCGGTCTGCGACCGCCACGATCCTCTTAGCGAGCGAAAGGCCCCTTGATTGACCACGCCACTGCGCCGGCAATATCTCGACATCAAGCGCCGATATCCGCACGCGATCGTCTTCTTTCGCCTGGGGGACTTCTACGAGACGTTCGATGAGGACGCCGAGACGGTAGCCCGTGAGCTCGAGATCACGCTGACGTCCCGGCCGGTGAGCAAGGGGCAGCGGGTGCCCCTTGCCGGGATTCCGCACCATTCGCTGGATACACACCTGGGTAGGCTGATCGCCCGTGGTTATAAGGTGGCTATTTGCGAACAAATGGAGCCAGCGGGCCGCGGCCAGAAGCTGGTGGAGCGACGGGTTGTCCGAGTGGTGACTCCGGGCACCTTGATCGAGGATAACCTGCTGAAGACCGGGGCGAACAACTATCTCGCCGCGCTTATCGTGGACGAAGCCCACGCCGCATGTGCCTATGCTGACATATCCACGGGAGAGTTCGCGTGCCTGGAGGGACATGTGGACGAGGTCGGCAGCGAACTCCGACGATTGCAGCCCGCCGAGGTCATCCTTGCACCAGGGGTTGTGCCGCCTCCGGGGCTTACTGCGACTCTCACTCCGCTCGGACGATTCGATAGTGAGGGGTGCGTGGAACGGCTTCTCGGCCACTTCGGGGCGGGGTCGCTTGACAGTCTGGGACTCCAGGGCCGGAGCCTGGCGGCAACGGCGGCGGGTATGGTGACTGACTACCTGAGGGAGAACCAGCCCGCGGCGCTGCCGCATCTTGTCCGCCTGGGCGCGGACCGGCCCCACGGCTACATGCGGATAGATGAGAACACGGTGCGCAACCTAGAGGTGTTTGCCCCGCTTTCGCCGTCGCGGCGAGAAGGGGACGGGGCCGGGGCGCCGCTAACGCTCATGGGTGTCCTCAACCATACAAAGACTCCAATGGGGGAGAGGCTCCTGAGGCGCTGGGTGGGCCGGCCGCTGATGGACGTTAGCCAGATCTCAGCGCGCCAGGACCGCGTGGAGATATTCGCCGGTTCAGGGCTGAGGCGAGCGCAGACCCAGCGGGCCCTGGGCGGCGTTCCAGACCTGGAGCGGCTCGCCGCGCGAGTATCGGCCGTCGCCTCCTCCGGGACACCGACGGCGACGACGTCCCGGGACCTCATTGCGCTGCGACGGGGACTATCGGCCGTTGGGGAATTAAAGCGACTGCTTGAGTCCGAAGTGGAGACGACGGAGTTAACTGCGCTGGCTGAGATGCTGAGTGGGCTTCATGTCTGTGCCGAATCGGTGAGCGTCATCAGCAAGGCGGTCGAGGAAGACCCTCAGGCAGACAGGGTCATCCGGGCCGGGTTCTCAGACGAGCTTGACAGGGTTCGTTCAACCTGGGGAGACGCGAGGCAGCTGGTGGCGGGCGTGGAGCGCCGTGAGCGGGAACGCACAGGGATCAAGTCGCTGAAGGTGGGGTACAACCGTGTGTTCGGGTACTACATCGAGGTCTCGAAGGCGAACGCCGACGCCGTTCCGGAAGACTACCAGCGGAAGCAGACGCTGGTAGGAGGTGAGAGGTACACCACCAGCGAGCTACAGGAGCTGGAGTACCGTATTCTCCACGCGCAGGAACGGCGAGAGGAGATCGAGACGCAGTTGATCCGGCAGGTCTGCGTCCAGGTCTGCCTACAGACAGCGCGCATCCTGGAGACGGCGGCAGCGGCGGCGCAGATCGACGCGGTCTGCTCACTGGCTGAGGCGGCCTCGCTGTACGGATATGTCCGGCCCGTGGTCGATGATGGAGATGAGATATCAGTGCGAGACGGCCGGCACCCGGTGGTGGAGCGAGTGGTTGGGGAAGGAGCCTTTGTGCCGAATGATATCGACGTCTCAAGCGGGGGCAACCAGATTATTGTCCTGACGGGGCCGAATATGGCCGGGAAGTCGACTTACCTGCGGCAGGTGGCGCTGATCGTATTGATGGCGCAGGCCGGGTCTTTCGTACCCGCTGCGGAGGCGCGCGTTGGCGTGGTAGACCGTGTCTTCAGCCGCGTGGGAGCGCTGGACGACATAGCCACAGGGCGGTCCACTTTCATGGTGGAAATGCTGGAGACGGCGGCGATTCTGCACGGGGCAACGCCCCGCTCCCTGTTGATCTTCGACGAGATCGGCAGGGGGACCAGCACTTATGATGGGATGGCGATCGCCCGGGCAGTCGTGGAGTTCGTGCACAACCGTCCGGACGCTGCCGCACGGTGCCTGTTCGCCACTCACTATCATGAGCTGACCGAACTGGCCCTGCAGTTGCCCCGGGTGAGGAACTGCAACGTCGCTGTGACAGAGGAGCATGGAAACGTGGTCTTTCTGCACCGCATCTTACCCGGCGGAGCCGACCGGTCGTATGGGGTTCATGTGGCCCAGTTGGCGGGCCTCCCGAGGCCGGTAGTACAGCGTGCTCAGGAGCTACTATTGGAGTTGGAGTCGGGCAGTCTAGCAAGGGTGGCGGCGGCGGCTGAGGCGTCTTCGTTGCAACTGGCCCTTTTCCGGCACGACGGCTCCCTGACGCGCGAGTTGTCGCAGGTGGATGTAGACTCCATGACCCCCCTGCAGGCGATCACCAAGCTGTACGAGATTGTGCAGCAGGCGCGGCGGGAGATGGAGCGGGGGTAGGCTTACAGGCCGAGCGTGGTGGTGGCTGGTTGTTCCTGGCGTTTGGCGGCGTACATCGCGGCGTCTGCGACTTTGATCAGAGATTCACAGTTCTGGCCGTCTTCAGGGTAGATACTTACACCGAGGCTGGCGGTAGCATGGAACTCTCGCCCCTCAAACTTCACGGGGGATTTCATCGAGTCGAGGATACGGCCGGCGATGCGCGCTACGCCGCTACTGTCTGCTTCCGGGAGCACGAGCATGAACTCGTCACCGCCGATGCGGGCCACCGTGTCGGTATCGCGTGTGGCGGCCACGAGGCGCCTGGCGACAGTCCTGAGCAGATGGTCGCCGGCGAGATGTCCGTAGGTGTCGTTAACGAGCTTGAATCTGTCCAGGTCGATGGAGATCACCGCGAGTTGTTCGTTCCTGCGCCGGGCGCGGGCAACGGCGAGGTTGAAGCGGTCCTGTAGCAAACGTCGATTCGGCAGGCCGGTGAGGGCGTCATGGTAGGCCATGTGCCGCGCCGCGCCCTCTGACTGCTGGCGCTCGGCGGCCATTCGGTTGAAGGCAAGGCCGAGCTCACCGATTTCGTCGTGTGTGTCTACGGTGATGCGATGGTCGAGATCGCCTCGCTCCAGGCGTTCAGCGCCTTCGGCCAGGCGACGGACCGGGCGAATGATGCCGCGGCTGATGATTACGGCGGCGGCCGCGCCGGCGACAGCGCCGGTCAGGAGCATGGCGAGCAGAGCGGTAGCCGTGCCCGACACGGCCGCGTCGGCGCCGCTCTGAGTAGCGGCAAGCTCTCGCCGGGCCATCTGCTGGATACCGTCGTCGAGAACGGCGGCCATGTCGGCCCGAAGGCCGTTGAAACGCCGGAGTTCCGGAGTTACCGGGGCCGATCCGGTTTCGTTCGCGGTGATCAGGTTCCGTCCCAGGGACAGGTACTCGGCGTAGGAAGCGTCTATCTCGGCGCCTAGGTGCCGCGCCTCGGCGT
>Ga0209751_10003403_pt1 | contig 15419 bp, 11 predicted proteins | sample RifCSP13_1_FD_184019 | JGI IMG/M metagenome (GOLD analysis project Ga0209751, IMG submission 184019) | Soil microbial communities from Rifle, Colorado - Rifle CSP2_sed 13_1 (SPAdes) (version 2) | ecosystem: Environmental > Terrestrial > Deep subsurface > Rock core/Sediment | place: Rifle... | reverse complement strand
GGTTTTCGCCTGAGGTGTGGACACGGCCTGTGCCCGTTACTGGGGCTGAGGTTGATGTGTCGGCCTTGGAGCTAATCCCCACGGACGATGGCCTGGTTCACGCTGTGTTCAGTCAGCGCCAGGATCCAGCCATCTATTACACGCGCTGGGACGGCAGCACGTGGTCACGCATCACCGCCGTGCTGCAGTTACCGGATGGAGAAGCCAGCGCGCCTGCCATTGCGGCGGGACCTGAAAACGACCTGTTCCTGATCGCACTCAGCACCGAGGGCGCGCTCCATTATGTCCGGGCGAAGGGCATGGATGCTGTGACGGCCTCACGCTGGTCACCACCGACCCGCCTTCCAACGAACCATGACGGGCCGGTTAGCCCGGCAGACGTCGCCTGGGACGCCGATGGGACAGTCTATGTCGCTTACTCGGTTCCCGTTTACGAGGAACGCGGGGTCTATCTCATCAAGTCGGAAGACAGGGGCGAAACTTGGTTGGAGCCAATGCAGGTGTTCGATGGTGCGGAAGCCGGTTTCGATCTCGTCGGCTCGCCTGCCCTACTGGTAACCGCCAATGGTCCCATCCATGTCCTGTGGAAGCGGCAATCGATTCCAACGGACGGTGCTTCACAGCCGCTATCCCTTTACCACGCGATGTCTGAGGATGCCGGCCGCACTTTCGGCGAACCAGAGTTGGTCGTCGAGGGGCCAGTCACATGGCACAAGATTGTCGCCGACGGCAAGGGCAACCTGCATCGGCTCTGGCAGCGCTCCGACGCACCATCAACCCTGTGGGACCAGGTTTCCGTTGATGGTGGCCACTCCTGGGAGGTCCCGCAGCAATTGCCCGTCGAAGGAGGCCAGCCGACGGTGACGCTCGATCCGGCTGGCCAACTGCATCTGGTCGGCCCCAGTGATGGCTCTCTTAGCCACTGGCTCTGGAACGGAAGTCGCTGGCGGGCCGAAGCGCCCCTTCGTTGGACGCCCGCCTTGGCACAAGGCGGGCTCGTGGAACTGCTGGCCAGCGCGGTCAACACCGAAGGTGAATTCGTTGCCCTCGTAAGCGGACTGACGAGTGCAGGTGCCGAAACGGCGAGGCTCCTCCAGTATACGACCCGCCACCTCAACCTTCCGGGCAGCCAGGTGGCGACGCCGGGGGAATCCATCAATTCACCCCTATCCGCGAACGACCCGGCAACGCCTGCACCGGAGCCTACGGTCACCCCGCAGGGCGCGACGGTATCGTCGGCTCCGGGTCCGATCCAGTCACGCGAGCCATGGAGGTCCATCCTACTGACCGTGGTGCCATCCGCGGTCCTCCTCCTCGCGGTCTTTGGCGTTGTGTCCCTGCGCGCCCGTCGCGGCAGGACCCGCTAGGCCGGCTGCCGGCAAACGAACCGGTTCCTGCCGTGAATCTTGGGCACTTGACTCCTGCATGTGAGAAGGTTGCTTTGCTGAGATCGGCGCGGGGAGACCGACAATGGAACTCGGCGCGTTTCTAGGACCACTCCGACGCTCATCAACGTTGTTCGGGCCTCATACATCGGTGGCTGCCGCGACAAGCAGCTGCTATGTGCTGCTGCAGCCACCGATGTATGAGGCCCGAACAACGTTGATGATCGGCCAAGCGCTCGGAAACCCGAATCCCACGGGCAATGATCTCGCTCTGAGCCAGCAGCTTAGCGTGACCTACGCCGACGTCGTCCAGCGTCGACCGGTGAGCGAGCAGACGATGGCCGTGCTGGGACTCACTTCCTTGCCGGAATACACCGCCCGTCCGCTGCCGGACCACCAACTCCTTGAGATTGTCGTCATTGACACCGTCCCGGCGCGGGCGAAGGCGGTCGCGAACGAGCTAGCCCGACAGCTTATTCTGCAGAGCCCGACAGCGCCGCAGCCCGAAGAGCAGCAACGACAAGCTTTTATTAGCGATCAGCTCGCTAGTCTGCAGGCCAATATCCAGCAGACCCAGTCCGAAATCACGGCCACGCGGGTTGAGCTGGAGAACGCCTTCAGCGCCCTGGAGATCAGCGGGCTGGAGAGCGAAATGGCCGCCTTGCAGACCAAGTTGAACACGCTGCAGTCGAACTATGCCGCGCTTCTGGCCAATACGAGTGAGGGCGCCATCAACGCCATTGAGGTTATCGAGCCGGCCACACTACCATTGCGACCCAACGATTCCGACAAGACGGAGACGATCCTTGTCGTTGTGGCCATCGCGCTCACCCTCGCCGTTCTCACAGCGTACCTGTTGGAGTACCTGGACGACACAATTCGGACTCCGGAGGATCTGGCGCGTGTCGCTCAGACCGCCATCCTGCCTAGCATTCCAGAGCTCGGATGGGCCCGGGCTGGCGTGCCGATCTTGGCCCAGGACACCTCGAGCTCCCCAGTCACCGAGTCTTTTCGCGCGTTGCGCACGGGACTCTATGCGGCAACCGCGAATAACCTGGGCCGGGTTTTGCTGATTACCAGCGCCACGCCCAGAGAGGGGAAAAGTCTCGTCGCGGCAAACCTGGCCTCCGTTTTGGCGGAAGCCGAGAAGAAGGTTCTACTGATCGACGCCGATCTGCGGCGACCCGCCCAGCACAAGCTGTTTGGGACCTCGGGCGAGAAGGGGTTGTCCGAACTTCTGGTCGCGTTAGACGGGCATGGGCCCGTTCTTCCGTTTGTTCTGGATGACGATCGTCAGGATGAGATGATCAACGGCGCGATTCAGCCTATCGGATCCACGCGGCTGGCCCTGATGGTGGCTGGCTCCGTGAACCCGGAAGCCGTCCGTCTCCTGGGATCGGACAAGATGAAGGCGCTTCTCGAAAATGCCTCCCAAGCCGTGGACTATGTGATTCTCGATAGTCCATCGCTACTCATCGAAGCCGCCGGCCTCATTGTCCGCAAGCGTTATGAGCCGAGCTGGCGCCGCAAGTACGCCGTCCAAGTCTACGAGCGCACACGCCGGCGCAGAGGCCGCGCCGTGGCGGTGGCTGCCGCCGCCCGCTACCTGGCCGAAGCGACGTACTGGGTCTTCAAGAACAGCGAGCACTACCGGGAGCCGGTGCTTGCCGTTGCCGACACCCTCATGCTGAGTACCCAGGTCGACGGTGTAATCTTGGTCGCAGGCGCCGGTTTGATTCAGCGCCGGCAGTTAGCGGAAACCCTCCAGCGACTGGGCGATGTGAGGGCCAACGTCGTCGGTGTGGTCCTCAATCAACAGAGGGCCGGCACTAGGGAAAACTCTCGCGAACCCTCCGGTGCCTAGCGCTTCGTCAAAAGCCTCCGGATCCATCAGCCCTGACATTCCGCGACAACGTGGCCGAACGGGAGGCTACCGAAATCCCGGGGTGAGCCCTCGCCCGACGGCACCCGGGTTCGATGTTGAGTAGGACTCCGGGCGTGAACACGCGTGGCCGCAGCCGGCTGTTCAATCTTGCGCTGGTGGTTGCATCGATCGCGACGGCATTGGTCCTGAGCGAGATCGTTCTGCGGCTGATGGGTTGGACCCCGATGTATGTCAGCCCCGAACGAGATCGATTTTGGAGATACGACCCCCTCCTTGGCTGGGCCCACCTGCCCGAGCAACAGGGTGTGATGGAAACCCAGCAGTTCCGCATTTCCGTGCGCATCAATCACCGCGGATTGAGGGACCGCGAGCACTCGTACAAACGACCCAGCGGTATCGAGCGCATTCTGCTCCTCGGAGACTCTTTTGCCTGGGGCTATGGTGTCGAGGCAGAGGAGCGATTCTCACGGAGCCTTGAATCCTCGATGGGTGTGGAGGTGATCAACGCTGCGGTGTCCGGCTACAGCACCGACCAGGAATTGCTGTGGTTGAGGTCGGAGGGCGTCAGGTATGAATTCGATCTCATGATCTTGGCCTTGGCCGGCAACGACATCGGCGACAATCAACGGCAACTCGTCCACACGATCTACTACAAACCCCGATTCGTGAGCGACGGGAACCAGCTCGTCCTCCAGGGCTATCCGGCGCCTCGAACGAGCGGCCCAGGCAGAGTTGCCTATTGGCTATCACAGCGCTCCGCTTTGGCGTTCTTCCTCGTCCAGCGGTACTTCGAACTTCGGTCTTCCTTCCAGGGCATTGGCGGTCCTTCGCAGCAGGCGGAGGCTGCGGGCGATGGGCCGGAGACAACCTCCGGGCCCTTCGACCTCACGATAGCTCTCCTTGCTGAGATGAGAACGATCGCCGAATCCAGAGACGTACCGTTCGTGATCGTATCCACGCAACGGTGGTGGAATGCCCCCGCCGGAGCAACCTACCAGGACTTCATCGCTGCGCTGCGAGCCGAGCGGTACTTGGTGCTCGACGTGGAAACGCTGCCGGGCTTCTCTACGGAAGCAATGGTCATACCAGGGGACGGCCACTGGAATTCCGCGGGTCATGAATTTGTCGCCGAGCAAATCCAGACTCTGATCGAGACTCAACAATTGCTCCACGCCAGCGGGTCAGCTGCTCTACGATAGGACGGTGGGCGATACCGATCGTCGCAACATTTTCAGGACCGAAACGATGCGACAAGCGCCCGTCGCATTCGGGAAGGGAGCCAAGGTGCCAGATTCCGAACGAGAAAGACCGACCAAGCAAGAGATAGGGAAGGCGATCCAGAACTTCGTTCTCAACGAGTTCCTTCGTGGCGCGGACCCGTCAGAGCTGACCGACACCACGCCACTCATTACGGGGGGGATCCTCGACTCCCTCGCCACGGTCAGCCTGGTCCTGTTTCTCGAGGAGCGGTTTCAAATCCAGATTGAAGCGCACGAGACTACGATTGATTACTTCAACACCATTTCCGACATGGAACAGCTGATCTATTCCAAGCTGTAGCAAGAGATGATGCTCATCCACCAGTTTCTTCATCGCTCCGCCCAGAGCCGACCCGATCACCTGGCCGTCGAAGACGACGAAAGCCGGCGGATCACGTTTCGCGAACTTGCGGACCTTTCGGATCGCGTCCGAGACAGGCTCTCTCATGCCGGCGTGCGTCGAAGCGATCGGGTAGGGGTGTATTTGCCCAAATCCATCGACGCCGTTGCGACGATCTTCGGCGTATTGAAGTGCGGTGCAGCCTACGTGCCGGTCGATCCCGCCGCACCGGTCGCGAGGAACGCCTACATTCTCAACGACTGCGCGGTCAGGATCGTGGTGGTGGAGAGGTGCTTCGAAGAAAGGCTGCGCACGGAACTCGCCCGCCTCGGCTCTCCGGCGGCCTTCCTGGTCGTGGAGGCGACTGGCGGGGGCGTCCCGCTCCGACGAACCCTCGAAGGCTTGCAGGCGGCCGATCCGGCTCCGGTGCCCGAGTCGGCAGAGGTGTCACTGGATGACCTGGCCTACGTCCTGTATACCTCGGGCTCCACGGGCAAGCCGAAAGGCGTGATGCTCTCGCATCGCAACGCGCTGAGCTTCGTGGAGTGGTGTTCGGAGGTATTCCAGCCTGCGGACGACGAACGCTTCGCTTCGCATGCACCGTTCCACTTCGACCTGTCGATCTTGGATTTGTATGTACCGGTTAAGCACGGCGCGGCGCTGGTATTGATCGAGGCCCAAACGGCGAAGGATCCCTTCGGCCTCGCCGGGCTCATCTCGGAGAGACGGATTACCAGCTGGTACTCGGCCCCCTCCATCTTGAGCCTGCTGGCCCAGTACGGGAAACTGCAGCAGCACGATTACTCCGCATTGCGCAGAGTACTCTTCGCAGGCGAAGTGTTTCCCGTCAAGCATCTCCGCACTCTCACGAAGTTGCTGCCTGGACCGAGATACTTCAACCTGTATGGCCCGACCGAGACCAACGTCTGCACTTTTCACCCGATTCCGGACCTCATCCCGGATGAGCGAATCCAGCCCTATCCCATCGGAAAGGTGTGCTCTCACTGCCACGCGATCGTGGTCAACGAGAAGGGGCAAGCGGTTTCGACCGGACAGGAAGGAGAGTTGTGCATCGGCGGCCCCGGAGTCATGCAGGGATACTGGAATCTGCCGGAACGGACCGCCAACGCCTTTTGGATCGATCCGTCCGGTCGGCGCTGGTACAAGACGGGCGACATCGTCGTCCAGGATCCGAATGGCGACTACCTCTACGTCGGACGGCGGGATCGGATGATCAAGAAGCGGGGCTATCGAGTTGAGTTGGGCGAGATCGAGGCCGGACTGTATCGACACCCGGCCGTGAAAGAGGCCGCGGTGATCGCATTGCCCGACGACGAGGGGGTACGGGTCAAGGCCTACATCAGTTGTAAGGAAGCGGAGAAGCGCCCCACCATCGTCGAGCTGAAGCGCTTCTGTGCTGAGAACTTACCCATCTACATGGTCCCGGACCTGTTTGCCTTCGAACCGGCATTACCGAAGACGTCCACGGACAAGATCGACTACCAGAAGCTGAAGGAACTCGGGGATTGACGCCTCCGGGGCCATGCAACCGGCAGACGGGTCGAGGGACATCGTCTCCAGCCGGCAGGGCATTGGTTGGGGACGAATAGCTTACCTATGCTACGCAAGCTGACGTTCAGTCATTGGGACCGACTTGTCCCCCTCGGCCTTATCGGGGGCGGCGCCGCCGTCACGGCGCTTGCGTTCGCCGCGGATTTGCCCAGGATCGGCGACCTGTCGAGCATCGGCCCGAATCAGTTCTCCGTGGCCCTGAGTGGCTTCGCCATTCTGGTGGCGGGCGTCGTCCTGATCTCCCCTATGGGCCTCCGCCCGGTGGCCGAAGGGCTGCTGATTGGAATTGCGGTCCTTGCAGCCGCCTTCGCCGCCGACCTGGTGGTGACCAACGGTTTGCCGGAATGGCCGGCCAAGCTTGTGGTCCTGGCCTCGGCCGGAATCAGCGTGCTGTCCATCAGCGCCGTTCCGGCGGACTCGTGGGATTGGTGGAACATCCGATCCTGGCTCGGGCAGTTCCGTCTTGAGAGGCTGAGGCTGGGCGCGTTGCTGAGCATCGTCCTTCAGCTCAGCCTCATTGCGTTGGTAGTTCGCCAGTTCCACCTGGAGAACCAAGCGCTCTACCACAATATCATGCTGCTGACATTGGGGGGGTTTCTGATTCACTACCTGCTACCTGCCCGTTATCGGCTGTCCTACTTCCTGCTCCTCTCCCTGGCCGCGTTGGCTGGGATCCTAGGGGTCGTCAACTCCGTCTGGCTGCTCGCAATCGGGCTGGGCTTGCTCGGCCTCGCTCACCTGCCCGTGTCGTATCCGCTTCGAGTCGCGCTCCTGCTCACGGCCGGCATAGGGTTGGCGGCCATTCGCGCAGGATGGATCGAGGCCTCCTGGTTGGATACGATTTGGCCCATTCTGGCCTCGATGTTCATGTTTCGCATGATCGTCTATCTGTACGACCTCAAGCACGGTAAGGCGAGGCCGACTCTGATAAGCACCCTTTCGTACTTCTTCTTGTACCCCAACGTCGTGTTTCCTTTCTTCCCGATCATCGATTACGGCACCTTCCGGCGGACCTACTACGACGATGAGCAGCACGCGATCTATCAAAGAGGGCTGCAGTGGATTCTGCGGGGAGTCGTCCAACTGATTCTCTATCGCTCCATCAACTACTACCTCATGATCGCTCCCCAGGAAGTCACGGACGCGACGCAGTTGGTCCGTTATCTCGTCGCCGGCTTTGCACTCTATGTCCGGATTTCCGGACTGTTTCACGTGATCGTTGGGCTCTTGCACCTGTTCGGGTTCAACCTGCCAGAAACGCAAAATCGCTATTTCCTGGCCTCCAGCTTTACTGACCTGTGGCGCCGGATCAACATCTATTGGAAAGATTTCATGTTGAAGGTCTTCTACTATCCGATCCACTTTCGAATTCGGCAGTGGGGCCCCGCGACGAGGATGGTCCTGGCAACTGTCTTCGTCTTCTTTCTGACCTGGCTTCTGCATGCGTACCAGTGGTTCTGGATCCGCGGTTCGCTCCTCCTCACTGCCCAGGATACGTTGTTCTGGACGATCTTGGCGCTCCTGATCGTGGCCAACATGCTGTATGAGGCGAGGCGTGGTCGAGATCGGGCCTTGGGGCACCGCGCCAGGTCATTGGGCGATACCGCCAAGTTGGCGCTCCGGACGGCAGGCGTCTTTACTGTCATGGCGGTCTTGTGGTCGCTGTGGGGTGCCGAATCGATTCGGGATTGGATTTCGCTGTTTTCGGTTGTGCAGTTCATCCCCAGGGACATCGCCGTGCTTGTGTTTGCCTTCTTGGGCCTCACGGTGGTGGTGGGCGTGGCGATTTGGGTCAGTGCGCGGGGTGAAAGGAGCGGTGGGCCAAGGCGGAAGCAGGTCGCTCCGATGAAAACCGCCGCGGTGACGGGAGGCTCGCTCATGTTCTTGGTCCTTCTGGGGAATCCATCCGTGACCAGCCGCCTGGGCGGCCAAGCTCATGCGTTCCTTGGGGACCTAACAGCGAATAGGCTGAGCGACCGGGAGGCCGTGCTACTTCAGCGAGGCTACTACGAAGACCTGGTCGGGGTGGATCGATTCAATACTCAGCTCTGGGAGATCTATTCAAAGCGGCCATCAGATTGGCCATCGATCATGGAGACGGAAGTGGTCCGAGAAGCGGGTGACAGCCTCATCTTTGAACTCGTCCCCTCGAAGACCATATCTTTCCACGGCGCCGAGTTGAGCACGAATCGCTGGGGGATGCGGGACCGAGACTACGAGGGACTGCCCGCGCCGGATACGTACCGGATAGCCCTAACGGGCCCATCGTTCGTCATGGGTTCCGGTGTCGCCAACGACGAGGTCTTTGAATGGCTGTTGGAGGATCGCCTGAATCGGGAGCATGCCGGGAGCCCCTACGCCAGATATGAGATCCTGAACTTTGCCGTTCCGGGGTACTCGGCTCTCCAGGAACTCGTCGCCCTGGAAGACAAGGGGCTGTCCTTTCAGCCCCATGCCCTCTTCTTCATCGCCCATCAGCGCGAGGAGGAGGCTGTGGTGATGTATCTCGCCGATCGGTTATCGGTGGGGGCGGAGCTCCCCTATGAGGACCTTGAGGAACTGGCTCACCGGGCCGGACTCGGGGCGGGCGCAACCAAAGTGGAAGGCGAGAGACGCCTCCAACCCTTCGGCGCCGAGATCCTCTCGTGGACGTACCGCCGAATCGTCGAAACGTCGCGCGCGCACGGGATACTCCCTGTCTGGATTTTCGTGCCCACCCTGGAAAACCCGCTCCAGGACGAGACCGTCGAGCGGCTCGCCCGCCTCGCCAAAGAATCAGGTTTCGCTGTCGTGGACCTATCGGACGCTTATGACCATCAGGACTTGGAGTCTCTGGTGGTTGCGTACTGGGATAAACATCCGAATGCGGAGGGACACCGGTTGCTCGCCGATCGCCTTTTCCAGGCGCTTCAGGCACAAGAGGAGGAAATTCCTCTGTTTCGATAGGCGCCCGGACGATGAAGACACGTCACGGATTTCGCCGGCGCCTAGGATCCGCACTTGGCAACGTTGCTCTGGCCACGTTGGGAGTGGCCACGGCGCTGGGCACGATCGAGTTGCTCCTGCGGAGCTTTCCCAATTGGATCCCCGGCGAGGTGCGGGTGTCTCCGCCCGTGCGGCGAGTGCACGCCTTTGTAGACGAAACCTACGAGCTGAGGCTATCCGACGGCGATCTGTTTCATTGGATGCGCGGAGCGATTGCCCCCTTGGCACCTGATCAGGATACGGTGGTGGCTCAGGTTCATCTGGTGACCGATGCCCACGGTTTTCGCAATCTTCCTCCGGAGCAGGCTACGTATGACGTCGTGGCTTTGGGCGACTCATTCACGCGGGCGAGTGGTGTCGCAACACCTTGGCCCCAGAGGTTGTCGGAATGGACGGGAATGGATGTACTCAACCTGGCAGACGCTGGTGCCGGACCGCAACAGGAGCTGGAGTTCTTGCGGGAGTTCGGCATGAACAAGCACCCACAGTGGGTGATCATGGCCTATTGTGGTGCGAATGATTTGCATGACGCAGCGGCCTACCAACAGGCAAGGCCTTTTCTCCTGGCTCGTTTTGGCCGTTACCTATTGAGGCGGGACACAGAAGTGTGGCAGCCGAGCACACCGAGCAGCGCGCAGGCCTTGGTAGAGTCAGGCTATCGATATCCCATCACGATGCGCATTGAGGGCGCCAACTTAGAGATGGCTTTCTTTTCTGCCTACATGGGCTGGCTATCTGTGAGCGGTGAGGTGATTGAATCATCACAGGATTATCGCATCGTGAGAGACGTGATACTGGCGACACGTGAGTCGAGCGAAGAGGTAGGTGCTCGCTTTGTGCTGGTCTACATCCCATCCAAGGAACACGTCTACCTGCCATACTTGGAGGATGTCGAGACTGTGAGGCGAGTGTTTGCCGACGTGCCTACGTTGGCTCAGGACGAAGCAGGCTTTCTAGAGTTCACGTCTCGCCCGGCGACTCTGGAACTGGCCCTTCGACATATGGACGATCAGGCGAACCTGCTGGCCGACTTTGCCGAAGACCAGGGGGTGGCCTTTCTCAACCTGACCCCGGCCTTTCGAGAGGCAGCCGCCACGGGCGTCGAACTGTACTATCCCTTCGATAGCCATTGGAACCAACAGGGTCACGAGCTGGCGGCGCAGACCATTGCCAGCTATATCGAGCGGATGGCGACGGCGGTTGCCCGTGAGAGATCGGGCGAGTAGGTAGAGTCGGTTGCCCGAACCAACACGACGGGGCGCAGGACGTAAAACCGGCTCGCCGTCGAGGCGCCAATGAAGATCCTGTGTCTGCTGGATGGGAAGATGAAGCCGGGCGATCGTTGGCTGTGGAAGTACCTGCCCGGCAACAACGACGAGCTGGATTTCTTGGGCACCACCGGCGCTGCGGACCGCTTTCAACACTGGGGCAAGATGCTGGATTACTACCCGGCGTTCTGGCAATCTGGACTTCGTGCGCTACTCAAGACCCGGCAAACACCGTACGATCTGGTGGTGGCCTGGGAAGGGAAGAATGGCTTGCCCTACGCCGTCCTCCGCCGCCTCGTTGGCCAGGAGCACCCTCCACTGATCATCGTCGCATTCAACATCCGAGGCGTGATCCGCCACTTTCTCAGCCTGGCCCGGTTTGGGCTGCGTTCGGTCTCACGGGTGGTCGTCTTCACCCCGGCCGAAGTGGAGCAGTACCAGAGACTCCTGTCGTTGGCCCCGGGTGCGATCAGTTACTGCCCGCATGGCTGGTACGATCCCATGCGCTGGTACGATCCCGAAAAAGCCGACATCCCGGGAGCTCTGGCGCAGGCTGGCAAATTCATCCTGGCTTCGGGTCGATCGTATCGAGATTACGAGACCTTGGCCCGCGCCATCGAGGGGACCGCTGTGAATGTTCGGGTCAGCGGGCGCGCGTTCAATTTGGCCGGGGTTGACTTGCCCGCCAATATGCAGGCGACCGGCTGGCTGCCCTATCGAGAGTTGCAGCACTACCTCTACGCGTGCATGTTCTATGTGGTCCCCCTGCGGGCCATCGATCATGCCGGCGGCGACAGCAGCCTGCTCCATGCCATGGCTTTTGGCAAGGCTGTAGTGGCGTCGCGCGCCCCCAGCACGGAAACCTATCTTCATCACGGCGAGACGGGGCTGCTGGTTGAGCCGGGCGACGTCGCAGGTCTGCGCCAGGCCATTCTCCACTTGTGGCGAAACCCAAAGGAAGCCCTGCGGATGGGCCAAGCCGCGCGACGTCGCTTTGAGGCAAACCATACGATCGACAAGCTGGCGCAGCGCATTTATGGGGTTGTTCTAGAGGTCGCGGGTGTCCATTCGGGATAGGATGAAGCCCAAACAGATCCTGAAAGTGATCCTGCTTGTGGCAGTGCTTGTTCGCCTGCCGGCTGCCCTCTACATGGGGGATCAGATTGCTGTCTTGCCTGGTATTCACGACCAGGTGTCCTACGATGCCCTGGCGCGCAGCCTACTGGCCGGTCGCGGCTATAGCTTTCCAGCAAACTGGTATCCCTTCACGCCCGCGAATACGCCTACCGCGCACTGGTCCTTCATCTATCCGCTCTATCTGGCTGGCGTGTATGCCGTGACGGGCGACCATCCCCTCGCCGCCCGGCTGGTTCAAGGCGCCGTCGGCGGCGCGTTGATATCCTTCCTGGTCTACTTGATTGGCCGTCGGGTGGTGAATGAGAGCGCGGGGTTGATCGGTGCCGGGCTGGCGGCTGTCTATGGCTACTTCATCTACTATAGCGTGGCACTGATGACCGAGACGTTCTTTATTGTCTTGGTGCTTGTTTCGCTCTACCTATGTCTCGAACTGAGAGAACGGACCACGCTGCCGCGCTGGCTCGGGCTTGGGCTGGCGCTGGGATTGGCTGCTTTGCTCAGGCAAACGATCCTGCTTGTTGTGCCCGTCCTGCTCGGTTGGCTGCTGTGGGAGCAAAGACGGGCGCGCATCCGCGTGTGGCACTTCGCCATCCCGGTCGGCGTCATCCTCCTGCTGATCGCACCCTGGACGCTGCGGAACTATCGCGAATACCGGCAGTTCCTTCTGCTCAATTCCAACGCGGGCTACGCCCTTTATGCGTCCAACAATCCTAACCTGGGAACGGACTGGCGCAATGATCGGGTCGTGGTCCCCGTCCCGGCGGATCTCGCCGGACAGAATGAAGCGCAACTCGATCGAGCCCTGCGGCAGCGGGGGATCGAATTCATCCTTGCGGATCCGGAGCGGTATCTGCGGCTGACCCTGGACAAGACTCTGGAGTATTTCAGGTTTTGGCCCTCCAGCGCCTCCAGCCTCATCAGCAATCTGAACCGCGTCCTGTCGTTTGGATTATATCTGCCCTTCATGCTCGCCGGGCTTTGCCTCTCCTTCTCTCGCTGGCGAAGCTTTGTCGCCTTGTATTTGTTGATGGTGACCCATACGGCCATCTATCTGCTCTCCTGGCCCTCGCCTCGGTACCGCTTACCGGTGGATGCCGTGTTGATCGTCTTTGCCGGCCTGGCACTATTCGAACTGGCCAAACGATCGAGACTGTGGCTTCGTAGGACCGGCCCCGATGTATCGCTTAGTTTCTGAGCGAGGGGAGCGCGGACGGGCAGCCCCTTGAGGGGTCGAGCGATGCCATCACGATTGCGCAATCTTGCCAAGAAGGCTGCACTTTCCCTCGTCTACAGATCAACACCCCTACCCCAGAAGATCCACGGCAACGTGGTCTGGGTGCACCCGCGGGCCCGGTTCAGTATCAGTGCAAGAACCTTCTTCAAGGGGGAACCGCACGTTCGAAATTGGCTGACCGACCAGCTTCGGCCGGGAAGCGTGTTTTTCGACATCGGCGCGCATCACGGCTGGATGTCGATGTGGGCGCTTCCCCTGGTCGGCAAGGACGGCGCGGTCCACTCCTTCGAACCGTCGCCCGCAAACCTGGCTATCTTGGAATGGCACAGAAACATCAACCGGTTTGCGGACTGGACGATTGTTCCCAAGGCGGTCTCCTGGGAAGACACCGCCGCGGCGCGGCTGTTCTTGATTGATTCCGGGGACAGTCCGATGAATTCGCTTACGGCGGGCGTTCCTGGAACGCCCCTTATGAAAGGGCGAGACATCACCACCATCCCAATCCAGACTGTCACTCTCGATACCTATTGTGCGGAGACACGCACGCGGCCCGATCTCGTGAAGATCGACGTGGAGGGAGCCGAGGGGTTGGTCCTGCAGGGTGCCAGGAAGCTGTTGAGCGAATCGCCCCCCACCCTGATCTTAGCGGTCCACCCTTACTGGCTGCCAAGGGGGCAATCGCCCGCGCAGATCCGGGAACTTCTGGCGGCGCAAGGTTACGCGGTGTTTGATTCGAAGGGCCAGCCGGTGCGTTCTCTCGCCAGCGGTGAGTACCTCTGTCTGAATCGCCAGGCCGCATACGCCAGCGGTCCGTAACGCGATGGTTCCGACAACCTCATCAAGGTATCAAAAGGAGCATTAAACCATGGGAAACTTTATCAAAGGAATGCTGACCAACACCGGCGTGGCCGCGGAAATCCTTCGATTTCTTTGGGCCCGGAAACTGTGGTGGCTCATCCCAATGGTCAGCGTGCTGTTGCTCTTGGGCCTGTTGCTGATTTTCGGCACCGCCTCAGGAGTCGGACCGTTCATCTACACGCTGTTCTAAAGGAGGCGGGCCATGCCGCTGTTGCGCAGACTGTGGGGACGCTGGAAAGCGTGGGGGCGCTTTCTGGGGAATTTGGTCGCCCGTGTGGTGCTGTCCCTGTTCTACTTTAGCATTCTCGTGCCGTACGGGCTGGGGGTCCGCTGGTTTGGCGACCCCCTGCAGATCAAGACACGGCCAGCCCGGTTGTGGCAACCGCGATCGCCTCAGGATCCAACACTGGCCGAGGCCGGGAGGCAATTCTAGGCATGAACATCTTGGGCGTCTCGTGTTATTACCACGATGCAGCCGCCGCCCTGTTGGTGGATGGCCAGCTGGTGGCGGCCGCCGAAGAAGAACGCTTCACCCGCAAGAAGCATGACAACGGCTATCCCAAACGGGCCATCGATTTCTGTTTGAAGTTTGCCCAACTCCGGGGTCAGGATCTGGACTACGTGGTCTTCTATGAGAAGCCGCTGCTGAAGTTTGAGCGGATCCTACAGACCACGCTTAGCACATTCCCCCGATCGTGGGAGGTGTTCCGAGAGTCCATGGTGGCCTGGTTTGACGAAAAGCTGTGGATCAAGAGCAAGCTGCAAACCGAGCTCGGCGTCCCGGTCAGCCGGATCCTTTTCGTCGAGCACCACCTCACCCACGCGGCCAGTGCCATGTACTGCTCGCCCTACGAAGAGGCGGCCGTGGTCACGATTGATGGCGTGGGGGAGTGGACGACGGCGGCGATGGGTAGCGCGACCGCCAAGTGGAATGGCCGGGGCGAGAACCGTATTGACCTGACGCGCGAATTGCGCTTTCCCCACTCACTGGGGTTGTTGTACTCGGCGTTTACGGCCTACCTGGGCTTTCGGGTGAACAACGGCGAGTACAAGGTGATGGGCATGGCCCCGTATGGCCGACCCAGGTATCTGGACGAGGTCTATCGGCTGGTCCAGGTGGATGAGGATGGCGGCTTGCACCTGAACATGGGCTATTTCTCATTCCACCACTCCACTCGGCACACTTTCAATGGACGCTTTGTTGACCTGTTTGGACCGGCGCGTCGACCCGAGTCTGAGTTCTTCACCGAAACCACGCATCCCCGCAAAGACCACCCGCACTGGGATGCGGCCGCCGCGGCGCAGAACCAGAAGTATGCCGACATTGCCGCCAGTATCCAGCAGGTGACGGAGGAGATCGTCCTGAAGATGGCGCATTCGGCTCACCGCCAGACCGGCTCGAAGAACCTGGTGATGGCGGGCGGCGTGGCGCTCAACAGTGTGGCCAATGGCCGGGTCATGCGTGAAGGGCCGTTTGATAACGTCTTTATTCAGCC
>Ga0209751_10003401_pt1 | contig 15422 bp, 14 predicted proteins | sample RifCSP13_1_FD_184019 | JGI IMG/M metagenome (GOLD analysis project Ga0209751, IMG submission 184019) | Soil microbial communities from Rifle, Colorado - Rifle CSP2_sed 13_1 (SPAdes) (version 2) | ecosystem: Environmental > Terrestrial > Deep subsurface > Rock core/Sediment | place: Rifle... | reverse complement strand
GGGTGGGCGTGGCCGGTGTTGGTCACGCCGATGCCGCTGGTGAAGTCGAGGTAGCGCTGGCCGTCCACCGTCGTCAGCCACGAGCCTTCGCCGCGCTCCACGACGAGATCGGTGTAGCGCGCCCAGACCGGAGCGACGCCGTCGCGCAGCGCCAGCCAAGCGGCTCGTTTGTCGTTCACCGTGTCAGCCTCGGCGATTGCGGTCATCGCTCCACCTCAAGCGGGCGTGCCGTCGAGCGGCGCCCGCGGCGCGTCCAGAGTATCTGCAGGGCGATGAAGGCGAAAGCGATCGCAAAGATGAGAGTGCCCAGCACGTTGACCTCGGGCGGCACACCGAAGCGCGAGGCGCCGTAGACCCACAACGGGAACGTCGTCGTCTGGCCGGACACGAACGAGGTGATCACGTAGTCGTCGATCGACAGTGCGAAGGCGAGCAACGCGGCGGCCAGGATGCCCGGCATGATGAGCGGCAGGGTGACCTTGCGGAAGGTCGTCCACTCGTCGGCGCCGAGGTCCATCGCCGCTTCCTCGAGCGAGCGGTTGAACCCGGCCAGGCGCGCCCGAATGGTGACCACGACGAAGCTGATGTTGAACATGACGTGGGCGATGATGATCGTGGGCAGCCCGCGCTGGAAGTCGAGCGTCACCCACATCGCCAGCAGCGAGGCACCCATGATCACCTCGGGCGTGGCCATTGGCACGTAGATCAGCAGGTTCAGCGGGCCCCGGCCGCGAAACTCGTAGCGCGTCAGCGCCAGGCCGATAAGGGTGCCCAGGATCGTGGCCACGATCGTCGCGGCGACCGCCACGATGAGACTTGAGACCATCGGCCCGGTGATGTCTGAGCGGCTCCAGACCTGCACATAGTTCTCGAGGGTGAAACCCTGCCAGGTGATGTTCTGGCGCCCGAGCGGATCGTTGAACGAGAAGGCGATCATGACCGCGATGGGCACGAACAGGTAGATCACCGCAAGCGCGGTGTAAACCGGCAATACCGCGCGCGACAGGCGCTGAACGAGCAGTGGCCGGCGCGCGGGCAGGGCGCTCATCCGACGGTCAGCTCACGCGCGCCAACCACTCGCGCGTAGATGGCCACCAGGACCAACACGACGGCCATCACCACGAAGCCCAACGCGGACGCCTCTGGATAGGCGTTGGTGTTGAGGAACAGGCGCTGGATGATGTTGCCGATCATGGTCGTGTCGCGACTGCCCAGGATGTCGGCGTTGATGAAGTCGCCCACGGCCGGTATGAAGACAAGCAGTGACCCGGCGAAAACGCCGGGCATCGAGAGTGGCAGCGTCACGCGCAGGAACGCCTGCAGGCGGCTCGCGTACAGGTCGTTGGCCGCCTCGATCAGGTGCGGATCGATCTTCTCGAGCGCGACGTAGAGGGGCAGGACCATGAACGGCAGGAAGTTGTAGGTCAGGCCACTTATGACCGCTATCGGGGACGCAAGCACGTGGAAGCTCTGATCGAGCAGGCCGAGCGACTTGAGCGTGCCGAGCACGAATCCGTTGTCGGCCAGGATCAGCTTCCACGACAGGGTGCGGATGATGAACGCCGTGAAGAACGGCAAGATGACGAGCAGAAGGAGGATGTTCTTGGCCCGCCCGCCACGGAACGCAATCGTGTACGCGATTGGGTAGCCGAAGAGCAGGGCAAGGAGGGTTACCGAAAGGGCGTACACGCCGGAGCGCCAGAACTGGAGCAGGTACTCGTTGATGACCTGACCGTAGACGGCGAAGTTCCAGGTCAGGCGATAGCCGGTCCCGAGCGAGCCCTCCTGGAGGCTGACCGACGCCATGACGATCATCGGCACGACAAAGAAGGCGATCAGCCACAGCCCGCCCGGGACCAGGAATAGGTACGGCGTCAGCCAGCGCAGCCGCCGGCGCAGGGGCATCTGGGTCAGCGGCTCACGATCGGGCCGGGTGGACGGATCAGCCGTTGAGAACGTCGTCGAACAGGTCGTTCCACGCGCGTTCCTCGTCCTCGGTCAGTTTCTTGTAGTCGAAGACATTGGCCAGCTGCTCGGCAGTTGGGAACGAGTCTGCGGCTACCTGATCGAGCTTATCGGCGTACCTGGGATGACCAGCGTCGCGCGCTGCCTGGGCATCGAGCCTGACCTGCTCCTGGACGCCGACGACCGGGCTGAAGTAGCCGATGTACTCGGTCAGCGGGACCGCAGCCTCGAGCGTGTACCAGTAGTCCATGAACCGGTAGGCGTCGATTGGATGAGCGGCCCCGTTGGGGATGACCATGTTGTCGACGAAGAGCAGGCCACCCGTATCGGGGATGACGAACTTGACGTCGGGGTTGTCGTACAGCTGCATCTGGCTTATGTCGCCCGACCAGGCCATCGTGATCGCCAGGTCGCCGACCGCCAGCGCGTCGTAGTAAGCGTTGTCGTAGAAGTCGCGGAACTGGCCCGCCTGGGCCGGACCGAGCAGCTTGTCGTGCGCAGCCTGAACGTCTGCCGGAGTCGCGTCCTGCGGCTTCACGCCGAGCGACAGCAGGGTCAGGCTCATAGTGTCGATCATCTCGCTGAACAGCCCCACCCGACCGGCGAAGGCCGGATCGAGCAGATCTTCGAACGAGGTGATGGGCCGACCGGTCAGCTTCTCGTTGTAGCCGATGCCGACGATGCCAGCCTGCCACGGAATCGAATAGACATTGCCTGGGTCATACCACGGATCGCGCAGCACCTCCTGGGCGTTTGCCTGCCAGTTAGGCAGTTGCGACTTGTCGAGCGGCTGGAGGTAGCCAAGGCGGATCAGCCGCGCGATCATCCAGTCGCTTGGCGCAATCACGTCGTAGCCGGTCGGGTGCCCGGCGGCGAGGTCGGGCTGGATCGTGCCGAAGAACTGCGAGTTGTCGGCGATGACCTCGAGATAGTTGACGTCTATACCAGTCTGGGCGGTGAACTGGTCGAGTGTCGGGTTGGCGCCGGTATCCTCGTCGACGTCGATGTAGTACGGCCAGTTGCCGAAGATGACCTGGCCGGCGGGAGTTGGCTGGGGAGTAGGCGCCGCGGTCGAGGTCGGTGCCGCGGTGGCGGTCGGAGTGACGCTGGCGGCCGGCGATCCACTCGCGCCGGGCGTCCCGCTCGCGGTGGGCGGCGCAGTTGGCGCGGGCGAGACCGTTGCCGCGGGTGTCGGGCTCTTGGCGGCGATGCCGCAGCCGGCAACCGCTACCAGCACGAGCGTGGCGGCCACGATCAGCCCGCGGCTGCTCATCGGACGGCTATTCATCGCTTCCTCCTTGTGATGTGGGACGCGGCGCGGCGGCCGCAATCACGAATGTGTGCTTGGGCTGCCACGTCAGCCGAACCTGCTGCCCGACGGGATGCTGCTCGGCGACTCCACTGGTCTCGAGGTTCTGCGCGTAGACCACGACGTCCTGGCCGCCATTGAGGCGGACCACGTACTGCGTACTGACGCCGATGTAGCTCGCGTCGATGACGCGGCCTTCGATCAGGTTACTGCCCGCGGCCGCCGCGCCGTTGGTCGCCTCGTCACGCGGCGCCGCAAGGCGTAGCTTCTCAGGTCGGACGCCAACCTTGACCTCTGCGCCTGCCGTCAGGCCCTCCCCCGGGCCGCGCACGCGGCGGCCGCCATAGAGCTCGATCTCGGCCGTCGCGCGATCGCCGGCGGCGATGGCGACGACGCGCCCGGTGAGCAGGTTCGACACGCCCAGGAAGCCGGCCACGAATTCGGTCGCCGGGCGCTCATAGAGCTGCTCGGGAGTGCCCAACTGCTCGATCTTACCTGCGCGCATGACGGCGATGTTGTCGGACATCGTCATCGCCTCTTCCTGATCGTGGGTGACGTAGACGAAGGTGATGCCGACCTCGGTCTGGATGCGCTTGAGCTCGAGCTGCATCTGCTTGCGCAGCTTCAGATCGAGCGCGCCGAGCGGCTCGTCGAGCAGCAGCACGCGCGGGTGGTTGATCAACGCCCGGGCGAGTGCGACGCGCTGTTGCTGGCCACCTGACAGCTCGTTGGGCTTGCGCCGCTGGTAGCCGGGCAGTTCGACGAGCTCGAGCATGGCACCGACCTGGCGGGTTATCTCCGGCCCGCCGACCTTGCGCCGGCGCAGGCCAAAGGCGACGTTCTCGAACACATCGAGGTGCGGAAACAGAGCGTAGTTCTGGAAGACGGTGTTGACGTCGCGCTTGAACGGCGGCCGATTGGTGACGTCGGCGTCGCCCAGGTAGATCGTGCCACTGGTGGCCTCCTCGAAGCCGGCGATCATACGCAGCGTCGTGGTCTTGCCGCAGCCCGAAGGGCCAAGCATCGAGAAGAACTGGCCGCGCTCGATGTCGAGCGTCAGGTCGTCGACCGCGACGACGTCGTGGAAGCGCTTGGTTACCTGCTCGAGGCGAACGTCAGTCTGGGCCAAGCATCGCCCTCACATGTCCCGCTGCGCACGTGCTGCGGCCGAGTATAGGCACCGCTAGGTGCGGCCGACCGTGCCGGTGTCCGCGGTCAGGCGCGTGGCGATGTAGACGGGCACCAGTGACAACAGGATCGCAGCGAGCCCGACGACATTTACCAGCGCCACCTGGTTGGCCAGGCGGAAACTGTGGAAGATCCAGATCGGCAGGGTCTTGACGCCGCCGGCGACGAAGATGGTCACGATGACCTCATCGAACGACAGCGCAAAGGCGAGCAGCGCGCCGGCCAGAATCGCCGAGCGCATCGCCGGGAATGTGACGTAGCGGAACGTCTGGAATGAGTCCGCACCGAGGTCTGCCGAGGCTTCCTCGAGCGAGCCAGACAGGCGCCGCATGCGCGCCAGCACGTTGTTGTAGACGAGCACGATGCAGAAAGTCGCGTGGCCGATGACGATCGCCATCATTCCCAGCGGCAGGTCAATTGTCGCGAAGGCGATCAGCAACGCCATGCCCGTCACGACGCCGGGCAAGGCGATCGGGAAGATCACCGCGAAGGAAATCGTCTCGCGCCCAAAGAACTTGTACCGCCCCACCGCCAGACCGGCGAGCGTCCCAAGCAGCATGGCGATCAAGGTCGCGCCGAACGCGGCCCCGAGCGACGTCAAGAAAGCGTCCTGCAGGCCCGTATTCCGGAGCGCCTCCTCGATCCAGCGCAGCGAGAAGCCCGCCGGCGGCCACGCCTGGGTGCCGTTCTCGTTAAACGCATAGGCGACCACAAGGAAGAGCGGGAAGTACAGGAAGACGAGCACGCCGCCTGTGGCGAAGCCGAGAAGATGGCGCGCGATGCGGCTGCCGACGCGCATCACTCAGAGCGCCTCGAACGCGCCGAGGCGGCGGGCGGCGAGCAGGTAGACGATCATCACGGCCAGTGGCAAGAGTGATTGCGCGGCCGCGAGCGGCAGATTGGGCGCGCCGAAGTTCGATAGGACCAGGTTGCCTATGAACTGCTGCCCGGTGGCGATCAGGTTGGGCGCGATGTAATCACCCATGGTCAGGGAGAACGTGAAGATCGAACCGGCCAGCACCGCCGGGAAGGCGAGCGGCAGGATGATGTGGCGGAACGTTCGCCAGCCGCGCCCGCCGAGGTCGGCTGACGCCTCGTACAGCGAACTCGGTATGCGTTCAAGGCCGGCGAAGATGGGCAGGATCATGTACGGCAGCCAGAGATAGGTGAAGACGAGCCACAGCCCCACCTCGCCATAGCCCGGCCCACGGAGACCCAATGGCTCGAGCAGCCAGTTGAGGACCCCCTCCTCGGACAGGATCTGGCGCCACGAATAGGTCTTGATCAGGTAGCTCGCCCAGAGCGGCATCAGCACTGCCACGACAAGAAGGCCGCGCGCCCGCGGAGAAGCCACCCGTGCCATGTAGTAGGCAACCGGGAAGGCAAGGAGTGCACACGTCAGCGTCACTGCCATGGCCATGCCCAGAGTGCGAAGCACCACGGTCTGGAAGAGCGGCGTGGCCAGCTTGGCGAAGTTGTCGAGCGTGAATTCGCGCACCACCAATCCGGTAAACGCGTCGCGCTGCCAGAAGGCGTTCAGGAACAGGACAGCGAGCGAGCCGAAATAGACAACGATCAGCGCGCCCAGCGGCAGGCCAAGGAGCAGCGCGAGGCGCGCCCTTGGGTGCCTATCCAGCCTGACTGCGAGCCGACGGCGGTAGGAACGCCGTGGCGCAAGCTCGGCGGTCGCGACGCTGATCTTCATTCGAGACGCGACGTGGCCCGGGCCGGCAAGCCGGCCCGGGCCAATCTGTTCACGGAAACGAGCGGGTCAGCGCGGCGTCAGCCCTTGAGCTGTTGCCATGCCTCGACCCAGTCGGCAAAGTCCTTGCAAACAACATCAGTCCTGCCGTCGACGCACTGCGCCTCAGGGGTCTGCCAGTACCAGACGTCCTCCCAGAATGCTTCGTCGTCGGCGTGGAATGTCGCGCAATGGGTGGCGTCAACCGCCAGCGCGCATGACTCGCTGTTGCCAGGTGCCTCGCCGAACCACTCGGCGATCTGGATGTTGACCGAAGGCGAAACGATGTAGTCGAGGAACTTGTAGGCGCAGTTGATGTGCTGCGTCTTCGAGTTGATCATCCACGTGTCCGACCAACCGGTCGCGCCCTCGGCGGGCTTGATCACGTCGACGGCAACGGGCGGATCCTCGATCTTGAGCAGGTTGGTGATGATCTGCCACGTCGTGCCGACGGTGGCGTCGCCGTCACGGAAGAACTGCATCTCGTCCGTGTAGACGGTCCAGTACTGCGTGATGCCCGGCTTCTGCTGCTCGAGAAGCGCGATTGCGGCTGCAAACTGGGTTTCGTCCAGCGCGTATGGATTGGTGATGCCAAGTTCCGGGTTGGTGTCCATGAGCACGACCGCCGCGTCGGCGATGTAGATGGGTGCGTCATAGACAGCCACCTTGTAGCCCGACGCCGGGTCGAACATCTGCGCCCAATTCGTCGGGGCAGGATCGACCAGGTCGGTGCGCCACATCATCAGGTTCGAGCCCCGACCGTGGGGGATCCCGTAATGGACGCCGTCCACCGTGTTGTAAGGCTTGTCCTTGAGTGAATCGAAGACCTGTGCGTAGCTCGCGAGCAGGTCGACGTTGACCGGCTGGACGTAGCCACCTCGCACGAGGCGCAGGCTTGCATCGCCCGATGCGGAGATCACGTCGAACGCCTCGGGACTGGCCGAGAAGATGCTGAACGCTTCATCCGATGTGCCGAAGCCCTGGATGTTGAGCTGGCAGCCAGTCGCTTCCTCGAACGGCGTCGCCCAGTCGACACCCGGATAGGTTCCATCCTCCACATACCCTGGCCAGGCCAGCACGTTGAGCGCGCCCTCGCCCTCGCCAATCGTGCTGATGGTTGGCACCGGGGTCGGCGGCGCGGTCGGCGGCGCGGTCGGCGGCGCGGTCGGCGGCGCGGTTGGCGGCGCGGTTGGCGGCGCAGTTGGCGCCGGGGTGGGGGTCGCAGCTGGTCCTCCACAGGCGACGGCGACCAGCGCCAGCCCCGCGATCAGGCCCCACGTGCGTCGAGTAGCCAATTTCTCCTCCTTACCCCCCAACAGCGTTGCCCCCCAACTCTTCCCTCCGGTTTCCCGGTCGCTACGGCACCGACGCGTGGGCGTCGGCGCTGAGGGCCAGATTATGAAGCCGCTTCCACGTCAGGCGCACCCTTTTTCCCTCTTGGGCAAGCACCTGGATCGAGCTAGTGGCCAGGTTCTGCTGCTCGACCACCAGCGTGGCGCCGGCGTCGAGATCGACCAGGTAGCGCGTGTCGGGACCCAGGTAGACGACCTTGCTGATCTGGCCCAGTCCGGACGATTCGTCGGCGCCCGGGGCGTCGTCCGGCTCGGCCAGGCGGATCTTCTCCGGGCGCACCGTGAAGGTGCCCGCCGCGCCGACGATCTGTTCGGCGGCCGCGCCAGTGAGCAGATTCGAGGTGCCGACGAAGCCCGCCACGAAGCGCGTGTGCGGTCGTTCGTATACCTCCGCGGGGCTGCCGACCTGCTCGATCCTGCCGCGGTTGAAGACGGCCATCCGATCGGACATCGTCAGCGCCTCGCCCTGGTCGTGGGTGACGTAGATGAACGTGATGCCGACCTGCTGCTGGATGCCCTTGAGCTCGATCTGCATTTCCTCGCGCAGGCGCAGGTCGAGCGCGCCCAGCGGCTCGTCCAGGAGCAGCACGCGTGGGCGGTTGACGAGGGCCCGGGCGAGCGCGACGCGCTGGCGCTGGCCGCCGGATAGCTGGTTGGGGCGGCGGCTCTCGTAACCGTCGAGGCGGACCATGCGCAGCGCCTCAGCGACGTGCGTCGTGCGAGTCGCGCGGTCCACCTTGCGGATCATCAGCCCGTAGCCGACGTTGTCGCCGACGCTCATGTGCGGGAACAGGGCGTAGTCCTGGAAGACGGTGTTGACGTCGCGCTCGAAGGGCGGCGCCTTGGTCACGTCGCGGCCGTGGAGCAGGATGCGCCCACTCGTCGGCAGCTCGAAGCCGGCGATCATGCGCAGCGTCGTCGTCTTGCCAGAGCCGGACGGGCCGAGCATCGAGAAGAACTCGCCGTCATGTACGTCGAGCTCGATGTCATCCACCGCGACGACGTCGCCGAAGCGCTTGCTGACGTGCTCGAGTCGAACAGCGCTTTCCGAGGAAACGGCCAATCGCCCTCCGCCGGTGTGCCTTGCCCCGCAGTGCTCGATCGCGCGCGACCCCATCCGCGCGAGCGTGGCCCGACTATCGGTGCGGGCGCGCCCTCATGTCAAGCGTTTTCGGCTCAGGCCATTCGGACCTGTCGGTCAGATGTCCGGGGCTGCCTAGAATCGGCCGTAACACCAAGAGGGAGGCAACAGATGATGCAGCACCAGGTGGCCATGCTCGGCACCGGGCTGATCGGCGACTTCTACACCATGTCGCTCCATGCCCAGCGCAGCCGCGACCGGGTGCGCATCGTCTATTCGCGCTCGGCGGAGCGCGGCGCGGCGTTCCGCGAGCGTTGGGGCGTGGCCGATTCGACCACCGACCTGAAGGCCGCGATCGAGCACCCCGACGTCGACGTGGTCGTGGTCGGCCTGCCCAACTTCATGCACGTCGAGGTGGTGGAGATGGTCGCGGCGGCGGGCAAGGCGGTGCTTTGCACCAAGCCTCTAGGGCGCAACGCGGCTGAGGCGAAGGTGATGCTCGAGACGGTCGAGAAGGCGGGCGTCTTCGCGGGCTACCTCGAGGACCTGTGCTACACGCCCAAGACGCTCAAGGCGATCAAGGCCGTTCGCTCAGGCGCTGTGGGCGAGGTCACCTGGGTGCGCTCGCGCGAGACCCACCCCGGACCACACTCGGCCTGGTTCTGGGACGGCCGACTGACAGGTGGGGGTGCCATCGTCGACCTGGGCTGCCACTGCATCGAGATCATCCGCAACTACATCGGCAAGGGCGTGCGGCCGGTCGAGGTCATGTGCCACGCTGACACCCTCGTCCATCCGATCGCCGACGAGGACAACGCGGTCGCGCTGATCAAGTTCGAGAACGGCGCCATCGGCCAGTTCGAGGTCTCATGGACGTTCCGCGGCGGGATGGACCTGCGCGACGAGGTCGCCGGCACAGCGGGCACGATCTGGACCAACCACTTCCTGCGCACCGGCTTCGAGATGTTCACTGCCGGGGCGGGCGGGGGGTACGTGGCGGAGAAGTCCGAATCAGAGAAGGGCTGGCTCTTCCCGGTCGGCGACGAGGTTGTCGAGCTGGGCTACGTCGACATGTTCAGCGACATGTTCCGCGCACTTGAGTCGGGCACCGCGCCGCAGGAGACGTTCTACGACGGCTACGTGGTCAACGCCGTCATGGATGCCGCGTTCCGCTCCGCCAAGAGCTCGCGCTGGGAGCCGGTCGAGTTGTTCGAGTGGCGCGGCGGGGTCGCCCCGCGCATTGGGGCGGGGTCGAAGCCGGAGATGTACGACGGCAAGGTCGTGATCAAGCGCGAGATCCTGCCCGACGGGCGGCAGAAGCTGATCCTCAAGGATCCCGCCAGCGGTGACTTCGTCGATCGGGTCGTCGCCGGTTCGTGAGGCGGCGCACGCGCTGGAGCACAGGTATCTGTCCTTGATGCTGGTCGCGTCATCAACGATGGTGCCCGCGTCATCGCCAATCGGAACACGGTGACTGCTGATAAGGCCGGCGGCATCAAGAGCGGCCTGTTGAGTCCAGGCGATCCCACAGCTCCACCTCGGGAGAAGGGCGGGCGTCCGAGCACTGGTGGTCGTGCGGGCAGTACCCGAACGGAAAGCGCGGGCCAAGCGCGAGCCCGATTTCCAGGACCTTGTAGGCACTCATGTGCGGCGTCATTCCCCGCTCGAAGCGCGAGATCTCGCTCTGGCTTACGCCAGCCTTGAAGGCGACCGAGCGCTGACTCATGCCAGCCTGCTGCCGCCCGAGCCGAAAGCGCTTCCCGACCTCGATGGTTGCCCAGGTCGTGGTCTCATCCTTGCGCGGTCCGTGTCGGCAGTACCTGTCATAGACGTCGTCTGGCACGAGTCGATTCAAGCGACGCCGCGTTGCCAGCTGCGTATCGGACGCTTACCGCGAGCTTAGCCCCCACCACCGACCCACGCCCCCGATGCCGCCGACGGCATCCTTGATGACGCGATCAGGTTCGGACAGGAAAACCGATGCGCGACGGATCGCCCAAAGGGACAGCAATCGCCCAAAGGACGGCAAGAGCTAGCCGGCGAGCGCCACCTCCGGCAGGCCTGAAGGGCCACCAGCGGCCATCCACGACCCGATGTAGTCGCGCGCGAAGAGCTGGTCCACGACCATCGCCGAGGCGCCGATGACCCCGGCCAGGCCGCCCAGCGATGAGCGCTGGATGTGCAGCTCGCGCGTCGCCAGGGGCAGAGAGCGGCGGTAGACCGTCTCGCGCACGGCCGTGAGCAACTGGTCGCCGGATAGGACCACGCCGCCGCCGATGATGACCAGCGACGGGTTGAAGAAGTTGACCACGCTTGCGAGCATCAACCCGATCCGCCGCCCGGCCGCCTGGAGGAGAGCGACGCAGACCGGGTCGCCAAACGACGCTCCCCGGGCGACGTCCTCAGCGGTGACCCGGCCGTGCTGGTCGAGCGCGCTCAACAGACGCGGCGAGCGGCCGGAGCGGGCCGCGGCCTCACCGTCGCGCGCCAATGCCGCTCCGCCGGCGACGGCCTCGAGGCAGCCCACGTTGCCGCAGCGGCAGATGACATCAGCGTCGTCCAAGACCTGGATGTGGCCGACATCGCCGGCGGAGCCCTGCGCGCCGCGGTGCAGCCGCCCATCACTGATGATGCCCGCGCCAATGCCGGTGCCGACCTTGATCACGACAACGTTGTCGTGGCCCATCGCGGCGCCTGAACGCCACTCGCCCAGCGCGAGCATGTTGACGTCGTTGTCGACCCACACCGGAACTCTGTACGCGCGCGCGAAGTGGCGGCGCACCGGGTAGCCGTCCCAGCCGGGCATGATCGGCGGCGAGATCGGCCGGCCGCTCCGGAACTCGACCGGGCCGGGCACGCCGATGCCGATGCCCCAGAGCGTCCCCGGCAGCCCGCGCGCGGTCGCGAGCAGCTCGGTGAACAGCTCCTCGACACGCGCCAGGCAGCGCACCGGCCCGTCGGCAATGTCGGCCGGCTCGTCGCGGTGGGCGATGATCCGCCCGTCGAGCGTGGTCAGCGCGACATCGATGCTGGTGGCGCCCAGATCGGCCACGAGCACGTGGCCCGATTCGGAATGGAAGCTCAGCTGGCGCGGCGGCCGGCCGCCGGTGCTCTGGCCCACTCCCCCCTCGTGCACCAGGCCACGCCCGATCAGGTCGCTCACGCGCTGTGCCACCACGGCGCGCGACAGGCCGGTGCGCGCCATCAGCTCCGACCGAGAACGCGAACGCCCCAGGCGGATCTCGTCCAGCACGGCAACCAGCGCATCGAGGGTCTCCTCGGGCGGTGGCGTGGTCATCGATTCGGAATATAGCCCTGGATTTGCCGCTTTCAGAGGGTACTTTTGCTCTTGACAGGCCAAAGTAAGATGCCGCAGTTTGTACAGGCGGCAAAGAGGAGGCCGTCGCCACCGCGCACCGATCGCTCGGAACTGACCCAGCAGGAGCCGGCTACCGCACATGCGGGCATACGGAGACATCGGGGCTGCCGTCATCGGCAGCGGTTTCATCGGCACCGTCCACATCGAGGCCCTGCGGCGGATCGGGGTCCGCGTCGTGGGACTGCTCGAGACGACGCCCGAGCTGGGCGTCGAGCGCGCCGCGCGGCTGAACCTGCCGCGCGCCTACGCCAGCCTCGACGAGCTGCTCGCCGATGACCAGGTCGAGGTCGTCCACGTCACCTCGCCCAATCACCTGCATCACACGCACGCCAGTGCGGTGCTCGCCGCCCACAGGCACGTCGTGTGCGAGAAGCCCCTGGCGATGACTTCGGCCGAATCAGCTGATCTGGTTGAGAAGGCGGCGCGCAGCAGCAAGATCGCCGCGGTCAACTACAACATCCGCTTCTACCCGCTCAACCAGCACCTGCGCGCGGCGATCGACGCGGGCGAGCTGGGAGATGTGCGCCTGATCAGCGGTCATTACTTCCAGGACTGGCTGATGTACGACACCGACTGGAACTGGCGCCTGGAAACGGAGCATGGTGGCGCGCTGCGCGCGGTGGGCGACATCGGCTCGCACTGGCTCGACCTGACCTCGTTCATCAGCGGCCAGCGGGTGAGTGAGGTGATGGCCGACCTGACGACGTTCATCAAGGTCCGCCACAAGCCGGCGGGCCGCGTCGAAACGTTCTCGCTCGAGCGCGCCAGGGAAACCATCCCGATCGACATCAAGACCGAGGATGCGGCGACGATCCTGCTGCGCTACGAGAACGGAGCGCGCGGCCTCGTCGGGGTGAGCCAGATCAGCGCCGGGCGCAAGAACTCGCTCCAGTACGAGATCGACGGATCGCAGGCCAGCGCCGCGTGGGACAGCGAGCAGCCCGACAGCGTGTGGCTGGGCCACCGCGGACGACCGAACGAGATCATGGCGCGCGACGCCGCACTGATGACCGACGCCGGCCGGGCTGCCGCGGCGCTGCCCGGCGGGCACGTGGAGGGCTTCGCCGACACCTTCGCCGCCGCCTTCCGTGCCGTGTATGCAGACGTGGCCGCTGGCGGCATGCGCGCCAATCCGCCCTACGCAACGTTCGCCGACGGGCACGAGGAGATGCTCATCGGCGACGCCGTGGCGGCGAGCGCGCGCGAGGGTCGCTGGGTGGCCGTGGATCGCCACAAGGAGGGTTGAGGAGCAATGAGACTCGGTTTCCTGACCGCGCCCTTCCCGGAGACACCGCTCATGGACGTCGCCGACTGGGCGGCGGCGAACGACTTCGACAGCATCGAGATCGCCTGCTGGCCGCGCACCGGGGGAACGGTGCGACGCTACGCCGGCACCTCGCACATCGACGTAGCCAACCTGGGCCAGGCCGAGGCGAGCGAGATAGTCGGGGCGATCGGTGCCAAGGGCCTGGCCATCTCAGGCCTGGGCTTCTATCCCAACCCGCTCCACGCCGATCCCGCGGTGCGCGAGCCGGCCATCGCCCACATCAAGAAGGTGATCGAGGCTTGCCGGCTGATGGGCGCGCCGTTCATGAACACCTTCATGGGCGGCGACTCGAAGAAGAGCCTCGACGAGAACTGGGAAGAGGCACTGCGCGTGTGGCCCGACATCGTCGCCCACGCCAGGGCCAACGGGGTCAGGATCACCATCGAGAACTGCCCGATGATCTTCAGCCGCGACGAATGGCCGGGCGGCAACAACATCGCCTGGTCGCCCTACATCTGGCGGCGCATCCTCGAGCAGTGGGGAGACACGGTCGGGCTGAACTACGACCCGTCACACCTGGTCTGGCTGATGATCGACCAGGGCCGATTCATCCGCGAGTTCGGCAGCCACATCCTCCACTTCCAGGCCAAGGACGTCCAGATCGACCGCGACGGGTTGTACGAGCGTGGCTCGATGTCGGCCGGCATCGGCTGGCAGATCCCGCGCCTGCCCGGGTTGGGCGACGCCAATTGGGCCGATATCTTCAGCAATCTTTACCGCGTCGGCTACGACGGCGACTGCATCATTGAGCACGAGGACCGGCGCTTCGAGGGGACCGACGCGCTGGTGAAACGCGGCTTCCTGCTGGCGCGCAACATCCTCCGGCCGTACATCCCAAAGGAGTCGTGAACGATGACTGAGCCGGCCGCTAACCCTCTCGCCGCCGATGTGAGCGCCTTGTTCGAGCGGCTGACCTACCACGACATCGCCAAGACGATCGACCACTCGCTCTTGCGGCCCGAGCTGGATGACGAGTACGTGGACCAGGGCATACGACTTGCCGCGCGCTACCACGTGGCGTCGGTAACGGTCCGTCCGGTCGACGTCGTCCGCGCTGTGCGCATGCTCGACGGCAGCGACGTCAAGGTCGGCACCGTGGTCGGGTTCCCGCACGGCAGCGTGCTGACAGCGACCAAGGTCTTCGAGACGCAGCGCGCGCAGGAGCAGGGCGCGCGCGAGATCGACATGGTGCTCCAGATCGCGGCGCTCCGTTCGGGCCGCGACGGTGACGTCAAGAGCGACATCGAGGCCGTGGTGGAGGTCGCCCACGCCGGCGGCGCGATCGTCAAGGTCATCTTCGAGAACGCCTATCTGACCGACGGCCAGAAGATCCGCGCCTGCCACGCGTGCGAGGCCGCAGGGGCCGACTTCGTCAAGACCTCCACCGGCTTCGCGCCGACCGGCGCGACACACGACGACGTGCGCCTCATGCGCGCCAACACGGGCATGCACATCGCGGTCAAGGCAGCCGGCGGCGTGCGCACGCTTGACGCGCTGCTGGAGGTGATGACGCTCGGGGTGACGCGCGTCGGCGCGACCGCGACGCAGACCATCCTCGATGACTTCAAGGCGCGCAAGGCGGTCACAGGCGGCTCCGCCCCCGCCGAGCGCGCGGCGCCGGTCGGCAGTCGCAGCACGGACGGCTACTAGCTTGAAACCTGCCGTCGCCGATGACGCCACTGCCGCCGCGCCGCGCTGGCTGGCCCAGGCGCGGGCGCTGTTGGAGCGCATCGGCGCGACGCAAGGGGGCGCGATCGAGCAGGCCAGCGCGTGGTGCGCGGACACGATCGGCGCGGATGGCCTGGTGCACCTATTCGGCACCGGTCACTCGCGCATCCCGGTCGAGGAGATGTTCCCGCGCTACGGCTCGTACCCGGGTTGGCACCCCATCATCGAGCTGTCGACCACGTTCATCGGCGAGGTCGTGGGCGCGAACGGACAGCGCCAGGCAATGTTCCTCGAACGCGTGCCCGGCCTGGCCGAGGTCATCCTCTCGAACTACGACTTCGGGCCGCGCGACCTGATGATGGTCTTCTCGGCGAGCGGCCTCAGCGCGGTGCCGGTCGAGATGGCGCGTGGC